>Ga0115563_1003849_pt1 | contig 10434 bp, 10 predicted proteins | sample COGITO_mtgs_1105_2_FD_87198 | JGI IMG/M metagenome (GOLD analysis project Ga0115563, IMG submission 87198) | Pelagic marine microbial communities from North Sea - COGITO_mtgs_110519 | ecosystem: Environmental > Aquatic > Marine > Epipelagic | place: Germany:Helgoland, sampling site Kabeltonne...
GCGTCTATAAATTTAATTAACAACGGAAATTCATTTCCGAATTTTTCATAAATAGTTTTACCTAAGAATTCTCCTTTGTGAGATTTAATTAAATCTTTCAAAGTTTTCCCTTGAAAAAAACCAGTAGCAACAACTGTTTCGCCATCTTCTACATCTGAAATCTCCCAAGATTCTCCGATATTATCTTCAGAATATTCTTTATTTAAAACTGATTTCAATTTTTTTCCACCCCAAAGTCTGTATTTAAAAACAGGCGTGAATTTTAAAGGATGTAGTTTCATAATAATTTGTTCGTTTTTAAAAATGAAAAAAGCCGAAGTTTTCACTTCAGCTTTATCATTTGTACAGGCGGAGAGAATACAATCCCTACAAAACCTGATATTATTTAAAGCCTTGTTTCTATTGATAAAACTATCTAAAATGAAACTATAACTAAAGAATACAATTAAATTGTTTTTGTATTAGTATGTAATTGTTTTAAAACAGTTTGTATTTTACCTTACAAATATCGTACAAATTTATATGGATTGAATTATTTAAAAAAGAAATTCTTACATTTTATTTGCAATAATCGGGGGAAATTGCAATTAATGATATCGTTCATATATGAATACCTAAAATTAGGTATAAACTAAAAAACTAATAGTAAGAAATTATATACTTACAACAATTGTTTTACTGAATGTCTCTAGAGAAAAAATTCATTAATTAGTACTTAAAAGATAAAGACTATTAAATTTCATTTTCATTGTTTCTGTATTTTTGCTCCCAGCGCCAAGAAGAATCAATCATCTCATCAAGACCTTTCTCTGCTTTCCAACCCAGCTTTTCAAGGGCCAAATCTGTAGCGGCATATAATTTTGGCACATCTCCATCACGACGATCTGTAATTTCATAATTAAGCTTTGTATTTGAAACTCTATCAAAAGACTGAATAACATCCAAAACAGAGAACCCATTTCCTGTGCCTAGATTATAAATTTCAAGTGGTTGTTCTTGATCTTGTTTTACGAGTCTTTTTAAGGCCTTTACATGAGCTTTAGCCAAGTCTACCACATGAATATAATCTCGTATTGGTGTGCCATCTTTGGTAGGGTAATCATTACCAAAAACCATTAATTTTTTTCGCACTCCAGCAGCAGTTTGTGTAATATATGGCATAAGGTTATTTGGCGTACCATTAGGCAATTCGCCTATATTACCAGATTCGTGCGCACCTATTGGATTAAAATAGCGTAGTGAAATCGCAGCAAAATTAGGGTTTGCTTTTGTAAAATCATCTAAGATTTCTTCGGCAATTTTTTTGGTATTTCCATAAGGAGAAAAAGGGCGCTGAGTTTTATTTTCTTCGGTAATTGGGAGAACGTCAGGGTTGCCATATACCGTAGCTGAAGAAGAAAAAATAAACTTATGTATTCCTAATTTGTGCTGACACATTAATGTATTGAGGAAGGAATACAAGTTATTTTGGTAATATTCTAAAGGTTTCTCAATAGAATCTCCTACGGCCTTAAGAGCTGCAAAATGAATGACAGCAAAAGCATCTTTATATCTATCAAAAGTACATTCTGTGGCGCGTTGATCTTTTAGGTCTATTTTTTCAAAAATCGGTCTTACTCCAGTAATTTTTTCAATTCGCTCAAGGGTTTTTTCTGATGAATTAGACAAGTCATCAAAAATAACAACCTCGAAATCGTTCTCTATCAATTCTATGGTTGTGTGTGAACCTATATATCCACATCCGCCTGTGACTATTATTTTTTTCATTATTTTTTATTTTGATAATTGTTTTCAAAAATAGATAAAAAATTACACAAAACCATACTAGAACCTACTAGTTTGTTTAGTTCGATTTTTATTCTATATTTGTACCATGAAAATTGTAACGCTAAAAGATAAATCTGGCATACCTAAATACAAGCAAATTATAGCATCTATTGAAGATGCTATAATTAAAGGTGCGCTAAAAAAAGGCGACAAATTGCCCTCTTTAAATAGCATAAAAAATCAACATTCTCTTTCTAGAGATACTGTAATTGCAGCGTTTAATGAATTAAAGATGCGCGGCATTGTAAAGTCTATTGTCGGTAAAGGTTATTATGTTACAAGCGAAGATATTAAGGTTAATCAGAAAATATTTTTACTGTTTGATGAACTCAATTCTTTTAAGGAAGATCTTTACAATTCTTTTTTAACTGGTATGGGAGAGAATGTACAGGTAGATATATTTTTCCATCATTTTAATACTGACGTTTTTAGTAAATTAATAAATGACAATGCAGGCGACTATAGTTATTATATCATTATGCCTGCCAATCTTAAAGGAACGGAAAAAGTGATTAGTAGACTGCCAAATGATAAAGTTTATATTTTAGACCAAATGCATTTAGAGCTAATGGCCTACCCTTCTATTCATCAAAACTTTAAAAAAGACATCTACCAAGGTTTACAAGCCGGATTAAAGCAAATAAAAAACTATCAAAAAGCAATTTTACTTTATAATGAAGAGCGTCAACCAAAAGGGATTTTAGACGGTTTTAACTTGTTTTGCACACATAATAATATTCAAAATGAAGTTATTGATACTTTAACAGATAGAGCTTTATCTAAAGGAGATTTATACATCTTATTAGATGATAAGAATTTAATTCGAATCATAAAACGAATAAAAGAAGAGCAGTTAATACTTGTTCAGCATATCGGAATCATTTCTTATAATGATACACTTTTAAAGGAAATAGTTGAAGGAGGGATTACAACCATATCTACAAATTTTAACCTTATGGGGCAACGATTAGCAGAAATGATTTTGAATAATGAATTTGCCCAAATTGAAAACCCAAATAGTCTTATTATTAGAAAATCATTATAACAGTTTGTACACACTCAAAGAAATAGAAACACAAGGTTTGCACTATATCGAATTAACAAGTTCTGATGGTGCCTCTAAAGCACAAATATCTTTAAATCAAGGAGGAAGATTGAGTAATCTTGTATTTGAAGATACTCAAGTTCTGGCAGATTTTGATGCTTCAACATATGAAAATAATTATGCTTCATCTATTCTGTTTCCATTCGTTAACCGAATTAAGGATGGCAAATACACATTTAATAATTCAAAATACAAACTCAATTGCAACGAAGTTGATAAAAACAATGCTTTACATGGTTTAGTTTATAACAAGACCTTTGCTTGCACAAAAAAGGCATTAACATTAAATGATGCTTCAGTCACTTTACAATATAAAGACTATGGCAAACATCAAGGATTTCCGTTTAAATTCAATATTGAGTTAACTTATACACTAAATAAAAAAGGAATTATAGTATCAGTTAATATTATCAATAAAGATGAAAAACCCTTTCCTTTTAGCCTAGGATGGCATCCTTACTTTTATAGTAAAAACTTATATGATAGTACTTTAAGTTTTAGAAGTAACAAAAAATACGTATTTGATAACCAACAAATTATTTCTGGTACAACTGACTTAAATATAGAAATGCCTTTTCAATTAAAGGCCGTAACATTAGACGACTGTTATCCGCTAAAAACAAATGAAATTGATTTCTTAACACCTGAATATAGTTTCAATATAGCGTCTACCTCAAAAGAAAATTTCTTACAACTCTACACACCTGAAGTTCGTAATGTTATTGCAATTGAGCCTATGACAGGAGCTGTAGATAATTTTAACAATAAAATTGGTTTACAAACGCTGCAACCTAATGAAACTTATAATATGAAATGGTTAATGGTTATTGAAACCAAAAACAGCAACTAACTAATCAAAAAACTATGCAATTCTTAACATTTATTGGGTTTACAGCTTTAGTAGCTATAATATCCTATTACAAAACAAGAAACACAGAAGATTCTTCATCAGATGGTTACTTCCTTGGTGGTCGTAGCTTAACAGCTGGTGTTATTGCTGGTTCATTATTATTAACCAACTTATCTACAGAACAAATTGTGGGATTAAATGGTGCAGCATACCAAAGCGGATTGTCTGTAATGGTATGGGAAACTCTTGCTGCAATTGCTATGGTTGTTACGGCAATATTTTTATTACCAAGATATTTAAAAGGTGGCTTAACCACAGTGCCTGGTTTTTTAGCAAAGCGTTTTGATGTAACTACTAAAACATTAACCTCAGGCTTATTTCTAACAGGTTACGTTGTAGTTTTACTTCCCGTAATTTTATACTCAGGCTCTTTAGCTATAAGTGGCATGTTTGACGTGCCAGAATTATTAGGCGTAACACACACGCAATCTATTTGGATATGTGTTTGGGGAATAGGAATTATTGGTTCTATATATGCTGTTTTTGGAGGCTTAAAAGCTGTCGCAGTTTCAGATTCTATTAATGCGATTGGTTTATTAATTGGCGGAATTTTAATTCCAATTTTTGGTTTAATAATGATTGGAGAAGGGAGTCTTTTAGACGGGCTTTCTATATTAACTACTGAGAACCCTGACAAGTTTAAATCCATGGGTGGCGAAAATGATCCTGTACCATTTTACACCATTTTTACAGGTATGATGTTGGTACAATTATTTTATTGGGGAACTAACCAACAAATTATTCAAAGAGCACTTGCTGCTAAAGATTTAAAAGAAGGTCAAAAAGGATTACTATTAGCCTCATTTATAAAAATATTAGGGCCATTAATTGTAGTTTTACCAGGCTTAATTGCCTATCATATTTTTAAAGGCAATTTAGAAAGTGCAGATAGTGCGTATCCAATGTTAGTTAAAAAAGTATTACCTACTGCTTTGGTTGGCTTTTTTGCAGCGGTTTTATTTGGTGCTATTTTAAGTTCTTTTAATAGTGTTTTAAATAGTTCTGTTACTTTGTTTGGCCTTGATATTTACAAGCAACACATAAATAAAGACGCGAACGAAAAAACGATTGTAAAATACGGAAAAACATTTGGTGTCCTTTTAGCAATTGCAGCTATGTTTATTGCACCCCTAATTGCAAATGCAGGAAGTTTGTTTGATTATTTACAAAAAGTAAATGGTATTTACAGTATTCCTATTTTAACTATTATTATAGTTGGTTATACCACTAAGTATGTGCCTGCAATTGCTGCAAAAATTGGATTATTTTCTGGTTGTTTATTATACATTACTTATATGCTCATTGATATTTATTCGCCAGAAGTCTTTTCTAGATTGCACTTTTTAGACATATGCGCTATTCTATTTATTCTTAATATCTTGATAATGTTAATCATTGGCTATTTCAAACCAAGAGAAGAAGCATACGTTCAAGAATACACAAAACAAGTTGATATTACACCTTGGAAGTATCTAAAACCAGTAAGTATTGCTATCTGTCTAATTGTAATTGGAGTGTATATTTATTTTACTTAAATTATTATGAACAAAAAGTTAATTAAAGAAGTTAAAGGCTGCTTTTTAGATAAGTTTAAAGTGCAGCCTTTAATGGTATTTTCACCAGGCAGAATTAATCTTATTGGAGAGCATACCGATTACAATGAAGGTTTTACTTTTCCGGCAGCTATTAACAAAGGTATCGCGCTTGCCATAAGCAAAAGTAATTCTAATACCAGTAATGCCTATGCTCTTAATAAAGAAGAGCTATATGAGTTCAAAATAGAGAATTTAAAACCTCTCGAAGGTGGTGGTTGGAGAAATTATGTTCTTGGTGTTGTTGCAGAATTACAAAAAATAGGTAAGCAAATTGGTAATTTTAATAGCATTTTTGCTGGCAATATTCCTAGTGGTGCAGGCATGTCATCATCTGCAGCTTTAGAGAATAGTTTTGTTTTTGGACTGAATGAATTATTCGATTTAGGTTTAACTAAAAACGAAATGATTTTAGTATCTCAAAAAGCCGAACACAATTTCGCTGGTGTAAAATGTGGCATCATGGATCAGTATGCAAGTATGTTTGGTGTGAAAAAAAGTGCCCTTCTATTAGATTGTAGGACGGTTGATTCTCGCGCTTATAAAATAAATTTTAAAGACTACAAATTAATGCTTATTAATAGTAATGTAAAGCACGATTTATCTGAAAGTGCCTATAACGATAGACGTGAAGTATGTGAAAAAGTATCAGAAATATTAAATATTTCGGCATTAAGAGATGCATCTAAAGATGATCTTGAGCGAATTAAAACAGATATTACAGAGGAAGATTATCAAAAAGCATTGTATGTAATTAATGAGAATATCCGTGTAAAACAGTTTTCTGAAGCTATTAAGAAAGATGATATTGATGCCCTCGGAGATTTACTATACCAATCGCACGAAGGCTTGAGTAACAAATTTAAAGTAAGTTGTAAAGAATTAGACTTTTTAGTCAATCTAGCAAAAACAAACCCAAATATTTTAGGAGCCAGAATGATGGGAGGAGGCTTTGGTGGTTGTGTTATAATTTTACTAAAAAAAGCCGAATTTAAAACGTTTAAAAAAGATACAGCTAAACAGTTTAAAAAAAGATTTGACAAAGATTGCTCTGTGTATAGCGTGAAATTATCTCAAGGTACATTATTGGTTAAATAAAAGACATAAAATGAATACAGATTTACAAGAGTTTTCGCATAAACGCTTTAATATTCTTACTGGAGAATGGATTTTAGTTTCGCCACATAGAGCAAAACGACCATGGCAAGGACAGAATGAAGATATTTCTAATGAGCAACGTCCTTCTCACGATATAAATTGTTATTTATGTGCTGGAAATACGAGAGTTAATGGAGAAAAGAATCCTAAATATAAAGATGTGTTTGTATTTACAAACGATTTTGCTGCCTTACAGACCACATCACCAAAATTTTCTGTAAACGAAGGCTTGTTTAAAGCTGAAAGTGAGCGAGGTATTTGTAAAGTGGTTTGTTTTAGTCCAGATCACTCTAAAAGTTTAGCAGACATGACTGTTGAAGACATAAATAAAATCGTTCATACTTGGCAGAAAGAATACACCAAGTTAGGTAATAACGACATGATTAATTATGTTCAGATTTTTGAAAATAAAGGTGCCGTTATGGGTTGCAGTAATCCACATCCACATGGTCAAATATGGGGTGAATCTTCATTACCAAATGAAGCTTATAAGAAAGATAAGCAGCAACGTGATTACTTTAATAAAAACAAAAGTAGTTTGTTAGGCGATTATCTAAAGCAAGAATTAGAAACCAATGAAAGGATAATTTACCAAAATGATGATTTTGTTGTTTTAGCACCATTTTGGGCTATTTGGCCTTTTGAGACTATGATTGTTCCGAAGCAACAACATGCTAATATTACTAAAATTTCTCAACAAGAAAATTTAGGTTTTGCAGACGCAATTTCAAAAATTACAAAGGCTTATGACAAATTATTTGAATGTTCGTTTCCGTATTCTAGTGGAATTCATCAATCTCCTACAAACGGAGAAGCCAATATGCATTGGCATTGGCACATGAGTTTTTACCCACCATTATTAAGAAGTGCTACCGTAAAAAAATTTATGGTAGGTTACGAAATGTTTGGTTCTCCACAACGTGACATTACCGCAGAACAGGCGGTTTACAGACTAAAAAAATTAATTAAATAAATATATTACATTTTAGAAATCATAATGCTTTTAATTTTTTCTATCTAATTGTATGAAACAACAGAATATACTTTTATTACTATTTCCAATAGTAATAAAAGTATACACCCCATTTTGAAAATCCGTAAGAATTTTTAGAATTAGGAGAAAAAGCAATTGCTTTTAGCTTTCGTTTAGTCTGCAAGTTTATTATTCTAAAATCAACTTTTTAGTAAACTTGTGTGTTGAACTAAAAATAACAAGATTATAGATACCTGAAGAAATATTTAGTTTTAAAATATTTTCGCCTCTAGTTAAAGTTGATTGACTAATTTTTTGTCCAAAAATATTATAAACAACTAATGTCGAATTTCCCCAATCTAAAGGAATATTAATATTTAAATTAGCATCCTTTGTTATAGGATTTGGGTAAATTATTGGCTTATTTTTATCTTCTATAGTATTTATAGACAGGGTATTTGATTCAGTATTTGAAAGAACAAACTGAGAAAATGAATTAATTGTTAAATCTGTTGAAAATGAAACTTGAGTAGTTACGCCATCCGATCCAGATATTGCATCTCCGGTGTCTAATACTGATCCCCAATTATTTCCAAAATCATTACTATTCCTTTTATATAATTTATAAGAATTGGCAGTCGTTGTAAAATACTCAATATTATCAGTAAAAGTAATGCCTTCTATAGGTGTAAAATTTTGATTAACCCCATAATTATTTACAATGGTATAAGCATTAAAATCCTGTAAACTGTCTGGTAAAGTATCCGGATTGATATTTCCTTTAAATACCCAAACATCTCCATTTGGATGTGTGCCATTGGCAAAATCTATTGACAATCCGGTTAACCCAAAAGTTTTTACACCAGCTGAAGTCACATTTACTTTTTCACTTTTCCCTTCAAAAACAGGTGCATTTGATGCATTATGATTTGATCCACTAGTACCACGATACTCAGCATAATTTGTGTTTACAGTTTTGTTTACAGAAATATTCCCATTAGTTTCATTAAACTGATAATATGCTACCAAACCTGTAAATATTGGATCGGTAGTCGTTGTTTTTGTTAAATGTCTCCATTGTCTAATTTCATCAATACTTAACGGTCTATTCCATAAAGAAACCACATCAGATTTATGCAGCAGGAGATTTAGCAGATCCTCATGGTACTCATAAAGTTTGTTTAGATGCCATTTTTGCTGCTGTAAAAGAACTAAAAACAAAGAGTTTTATGAAAGACTGTTGGGTTTGGTTGTATAGAGGTGCATGGCAAGAATGGGGAATTGATGAGATAGAAATGGCAGTACCAATGAGTCCAGACCAAGTATTAGAAAAACGAAAAGGTATTTTTAAGCACCAATCACAAAAAGATGGAGTTGTTTTTCAAGGTACCGACAGTAGAGAGTTTTGGCAACGTGCAGAAGATAGAAATAAAGAAACTGCTAGTATATATGATGAATTAGGGTTGTCTCATTATGCTGCTATGGAGGCTTTTGTGAGGTGGCATTTTTAATAAAAATTAAATTACATAAAGCTCCTTATTACTTCAATTCATTATATAAGATTATTGATGCTAAAATTATAATTTTCAATCAATGAAAAAATTTTTAAACTTTTCATTCATAGTAGGATTTCCTTTAGTTAACTTTTTAATCGTTAAATCACCTAATTTAAATACCTGGCTGCAACTAGGACACTTTAGTGTATTATTTTTCATAAACGTATTCTTTTTCAAATCCAATTTAGTGAAAAAGGTAGCCTATGTTTAGTCCAAATAAAAAACTTATACGACTATTAGGATCTCTTTTAGCAGCCAGAGACATAAATAATTTATAGATATTTCAGCGAAAACTCCGCAAAAGGAAACATATATTAAAAAGCATAAAAGAGTATTGGAAAAGTAAAATCTGTTGAAGTTTTTAGCGTTTTTCCTGATGCAGTAAACGTAACAAGTGTAGGTGAAGATCAACCTTATTTTAAGTACTATTGTATTTTTATCGTACAATAATTATACTTATTTATAAATGAAAAAACCTCAACTACATGATAGTCATGATATTGAGGTTTTATGCTGTACAGGCGGAGAGACTCGAACTCTCACACCTCGCGGCACTAGATCCTAAGTCTAGCGTGTCTACCAATTCCACCACGCCTGCAACTTATCCGAAGTTTCGGGATGCAAATATAGACAATACTTGCAAACTACAAACTTGTTCATTATAATTTTTCTATTTTTGATGAAGAAATAATAAAATAACTTTATGAGTACTATTCAAACGTATATAGAAGAAAACAAAAAACGCTTTTTAAATGAGCTGATTAGTTTATTAAAAATACCATCTGTAAGCGCAGATAAAGCATATAAGAAAGATGTTTTAAACACTGCAGATTTCGTTTTGGAAAGTCTTAAAAAAGCAGGTTGCGACCATGTGGAGCTCTGCGAAACGCCAGGTTATCCTATTATTTACGGAGAAAAAATTATTAATAAAAACCTACCAACAGTGCTCGTTTACGGACATTATGATGTGCAACCTGCAGACCCGATAGAATTATGGACTTCACCTCCGTTTGAACCTGTTATTAAAAATACAGCAATTCACCCAGAAGGAGCAATTTTTGCTAGGGGTGCATGTGATGATAAAGGACAAATGTATATGCATGTAAAAGCAATGGAATACATGACCTCCACAGGAAATTTACCCTGTAATGTAAAGTTTATGATTGAAGGCGAAGAGGAAGTTGGATCTGAAGGTCTAGCTTGGTTTGTTCCAAGAAATATAGAAAAATTAGCAAATGATGTTATTTTAATTTCAGATACAGGCATGATCGCAAACGACATCCCTTCTATTACAACGGGTTTGCGTGGGTTGA
>Ga0115563_1003856_pt1 | contig 10425 bp, 12 predicted proteins | sample COGITO_mtgs_1105_2_FD_87198 | JGI IMG/M metagenome (GOLD analysis project Ga0115563, IMG submission 87198) | Pelagic marine microbial communities from North Sea - COGITO_mtgs_110519 | ecosystem: Environmental > Aquatic > Marine > Epipelagic | place: Germany:Helgoland, sampling site Kabeltonne...
AAAACTAAGAAAAGTAAAAGTCACTAGGTCTCCATCATTTTCAGGAAATACAGTTACAGTTGTCAATTCATTACTTGCATAGTCTCCATCAGATCCTCCGGAGTCATATAAAGTATCTCCACAAGCTGGATTGGTTGTAAAGCTAGCCATAGCCCAAGAACTATAAGTTCCGCCACAATCAGTCCTTATATATAGGTCATATGACGTATTAGAATAACAGCCTGTAATTGTTAAAGGATTATCAGAACTAGCGGTGCCAGTTTCTGCAGGAGTTTCACCTGAAATCAATAATTGATACTCCCATGAGGTAATTTCCGCTTCCGCTGTCCATGAAATGACAGCACCTGTTGCAGATGTACTATCAACTGTTAACATGCTTGGAGCGGCACAACTTGGGCATGATGCTGTAACATCAGCGACCTCACCATGAATACCTGAAGCGAGTTCTCCACCATCGCCGTTTAGGATTGCCCAAGAAACTTCAGCAGTCCATGAACCCGTAGTCCAGTTTGAAATTGAAATTTGTGAACCATCAGTTGCAGCAAATAATAAATTTTCAGTACTGCCAGAAGTTACACCAGCGTTAGCAGCAGTAGCTCCCGCAACAACTACAACGCCATCAACTAATATATCAACCGTTGATCCGTTCCATCCATCTCCATAAGAACCGTTCATTACAAAAGTGTGTTCACAAGCTGGTGGTGGTGTACAATAACCATTTGTCGTAGGGATTTCTCCATGACTACCCGAAGCTAGAGAAGTACCCTCATTATCTAGGATTGCCCAAGAAACTTCACCAGTCCATGATCCCGTAGTCCAGTTTGAAAGCGTAATTTCAGTTCCGGTCGCAGCTTGGAATACTAAATTTTCAGTACTACCAGAAGTTACACTAGCGTCAGCAGCAGTAGCTCCCGCAACAACTACAACGCCATCAACTAATATATCAACCGTTGATCCACTCCATCCATCTCCGTATGAATCGTTCATCACAAAAGTGTGATCGCATTGGCTGTAAGAAAATAGGGTAAAGCAAAACAGGACTATTAAAGTAGTAATATTTTTCATAAAATTAAATTGGTTGTTTTTAAAGAGAATGAAGATAATTAATTTACAATGTTAACTGTTGTTAACATTGTATTAATAGTTTAAATGCGTATTTTATCGATAAAGTGTAGCTAGATTAAAGCTTTGTGCATTATAATATTTAAAATTTAACTTCTTTTAATCTAGTTTTTAATATTTACCTTTGAACAAACATATTTATGTTAGAAAAAAAAGATATTAATTTAGAAAAAGCAGTGTTGATTGGTGTCATTACCAAATCGCAAGACGAAATCAAATCTAAAGAGTATTTAGAGGAGCTTGAGTTTCTAACCTATACTGCAGGAGGGGAAGTGATGAAGCGCTTCACTCAAAAGATGGACATGCCTAACCCTAAAACGTTCATTGGAACAGGGAAAATGGAAGAGCTTCGCGTCTTTATTGAAGAAAATAACATAGGGACTGCTATTTTTGATGACGAATTATCTTCAGCACAAGAAAGAAATATTAGTAAAATATTAAATTGCAAAGTTTTAGATAGAACTAATCTCATTCTAGATATTTTTGCCCAAAGGGCACAAACAAGTTATGCTAGGACCCAAGTTGAATTGGCGCAGTGTGAGTATTTATTACCAAGACTAAAAGGAATGTGGACGCACCTGGAGCGTCAAAAAGGGGGTATTGGTATGCGTGGGCCTGGTGAAACAGAAATTGAAACTGACCGTCGGATTGTGAGAGAAAAAATCGCATTACTCAAGGCAAAAATCAAAAAAATTGACAAGCAAATGTCAATCCAACGAAGTAACAGAGGGGCTATGGTACGGGTTGCTCTTGTGGGGTATACTAATGTTGGGAAATCTACTTTAATGAATGTAATTAATAAATCAGACGTATTTGCTGAAAATAAATTATTCGCAACTTTAGATACTACTGTACGTAAAGTGGTGGTTAAAAACCTTCCTTTTTTAATGAGTGATACGGTTGGGTTTATAAGAAAGCTTCCAACACAATTAGTTGATTCATTTAAGAGTACACTGGATGAGGTCAGAGAATCCGACTTACTTTTGCATGTCGTGGATATTTCTCATCCAAGTTTCGAGGAGCATATCGCTTCTGTAAATTTAATTTTAGGGGAAATAAATGCGTTAGACAAACCCACCTTGATGGTTTTTAATAAGATAGATGCTTATGAAGCTGAACCATTTGATGATACGGACTTAATAGCGATCCGTACTGAGGCACATTACTCTTTGGATGAGTGGAAAGCGACTTGGATGTCTAAAATTGGCAAAAACTCTTTATTTATTTCAGCCCTAAACAAAGACAATTTAGAAGACTTTAAAAAACGTGTTTATGATACAGTTCGTGAAATTCACATAAAGAGATTTCCTTATAATCACTTTTTGTACCCTGACTACGAGGATATTATTGAATAAAAAAAGCAGCGAATAGCTGCTTTTTTTATAGAGTCAATACGATTAAAAACTATAATTTATTCCGAGTCCAATTACTTGTCGTGTTTGTAAACCCTCAAACGCGTTGTCATCATAAATAGCTTGAAATGCCAAGTTTGTTGAGAAGTATTTATTAATACCCATCACAATATTAATCGTATAATCAAGATCTACATTTTGAGGATCTCCTAGGTAGTCTGAGTATAGATTTAGGATGTTTTCCATCGTTATATTTTCCATCAAAGTGAATTTATAATAGGCTCCTATAGAGGCTCCCAACTCATACCGCGTGCTTTTCCCTTCTTCTACCCCAAAGTAAGCTGCGTCTGGCAGTGTAAGCTCTTTATCCACGACAATTAATTTTGAAGTTGCAGGAGCTATATTCACTTTTAAGTTATCGCTTTTTCTCCAAAGCATTCCGGGACCAACTTGTAAATATCCGGGAGACAAAAGACGTGTAGGCCCTTTAGTTTCACTATTAAGGTCGTCAGTAAATTGTGTTTTAAAATTTAGAAATAGCGAGTAATTCCAGTATCCTTTTGCCTTTTTCCCCAAAACAGAATTCCATTCTAGGCGGTCATCTGATTTTTGTATGTCCTGTTCTTTAATTTTTGTAATTCCAAAAGCAGCAATAATTTTATTGTCCCAAGACCAGCTTGCTTTGGAGTAGTTAAAATCATAGTTGATGCCTATTGCACCAGAAATATTACTGACTCCCCCTGCAACCCAATTATCAAAAGAAGATTGATTTAGTAAAAATGAGAAGGTGCCTCCTTTTGTCCACGCAGAACTAGGGATACTATCTTGTGTTTTTTCTTGTGAATAAATACTGTGAGTTTGTACTGTTAATGCAATTAATAAAATTATTTTTTTCATGTGTTAATAGATTTGGGGATTAATAATAAATAAAGTCTTATTTTTTCTTGTAAAGAGGTACTGATGAACATGCTTCTCCATAAAGTATCGATTTTGCAGTAGGTTGCAATTTGTCAATCAAAAAAAGATAAGCATTTTGTGGAACAGGCTTATTAGAACAGCCTTTAATAATTACAGGTTTGTTTGTACAGTGGCTGAGATCCAAATCGTTAATTATTTTTTGATAAAGACTCGTTTCTAAAGCTTCTAAGTCGCCAACAACAACCTGTTTAGCAGTTCCTGAGAGCCGGAGTCTTACAAGCATATAGGCCCACCCTGGAATGATTGCATCTGAAGTACAGCAAAGGGCAATATATTTATTTTGATAGGCACTCCATTCATGTGCCTCTACAAAGGCTCTGAATTCTTTTTCGCGAAGAACTAAGCTTTCGTATAACCAGTCTTTAATGTCAAACACTACACGAGTTCCGTTAGGGTAATAGTCTTCTAAGTCAATTGTGATTAAAGCGCTATTAGCTACACGATTTATAATCTCAGGCGTTTTCATGATTATAGCATTCCAAGTTCTAGCTTAGCTTCTTCACTCATCAAGTCTTGCGTCCAAGGGGGATCAAAAGTGATTTCAACTTCTGCGTCTTTGACAGCATCTAATGATTTTATTTTTTCTTCTACTTCTAAAGGAAGCGTTTCAGCGACCGGACAGTTTGGAGTGGTCAGCGTCATTAAGACTTTTACCTCATAATCTTCATTTACAAAGACATCATAAATGAGCCCTAGTTCATAAATATCTACTGGTATTTCTGGATCAAAAATTGTTTTTATGACACGAACTATTTTTTCTCCTAAAGCATTAACGTCAATTTCTTCGGTATTCATAATCCTATTTGTGTTTGATATGCTACTGCATACATTTTTATTTTTTTAATCATACTTACTAAGCCATTTGCTCGAGTGGGAGATAGGTGCTCTTTAAGCCCAATTTCGTCAATAAACTCAGTATTTGTCTTTAAGATAATTTCAGGGCTTTGGTTTGAAAAAACTCTAATCAAAATTGCTACAATGCCTTTTGTTATAATTGCATCACTGTCAGCAGTAAATATAATTTTATCACTTTCTAACTCAGCATGAAGCCAGACCTTACTTTGACACCCTTTAATGATATTATCCTCAGTTTTGAACTGTGGTTCAACGATCGGTAATGATTTCCCTAGTTCAATCATATATTCGTACCGCTCCATCCAGTCTTCAAACATAGAAAACTCGTCTATTAACTCTTCTTTTATGGTTTCAATTTTCATACTACAAAAATACAATTCTTAAATTGGAATCTTAATTTTCTTTTATAGATATTATAAGCTCAACTAACTCCTTTAGTTCTTTAGGTGGGTTTTTGTGGTCGAAATCACTGGATTTTATAGTATCTCCTTTTTTAATTATGGATACGTGTGCGAAAGGCACTCGATCTGATTGTCTTAAATTAGAAGGAGCCGTTAATTGACTTATAGATTTGAGGTCAATCGCCTCCACTAAATCAATACAGATTTTCCATTCTTTAGCAGAAATTGTACCTGTGATAGGCTTTAGTTTTTCATAGTCTTTAAATAAGATAACTGATTTTTCAGTTATAGAAATTTCTTCAAAAAAACCACGGGTATGCGCCTGGTATATTACGGTGAGCTCATATTGTCCTAACTCTTTTAAGGAGTTATCATTTGGTGCTTTAGCAGAGTTACAAGCTAAAACAATTAAAGTCAAACAAGTGATTAGTAGTTTCATATGCCTTTGGTAAAGTCAATTTATACAAGTTATTTTATAAAAGTAATAAAATATAAACTAACGCAACATCATTGTGGCTCTTTTAACCCCTTCTACAAAAACATCTATTTCTTGTTTGGTATTATAGAAAGAAAAGGAGGCTCTAGCAGTTCCTGAGATTCCAAAGAAATCCATAATTGGCTGTGCGCAGTGTTGCCCTGTACGAATTGCAATCCCTAGCTTATCAATAATAGTTCCAAGGTCATAGGCATGGACACCTTCAATGTTAAATGAGATCACTGATGTTTTGTTTTCTTTTGGGCCGTAGATTTTCATACCACTAATAGCATTCATTTTCCCAGTAGCATATTCTAATAGCTCATGTTCGTAAGAAGCAATAGCATCAAAACCAATAGAATTCATGTAGTCAATCGCCGCTCCAAAAGCGATTCCACCACAAATATTTGGAGTTCCAGCTTCAAATTTATGAGGGAGTCCAGCATAAGTTGTTTCTTCAAAGGTTACCTCCGAAATCATTTCTCCACCTCCCTGATAAGGGGGCAGTTTATGAAGCCAAGCTTCTTTTGCATAGAGCATTCCAACTCCTGTTGGTCCACACATTTTATGTCCAGAAGTCACATAAAAGTCTACATCTAAAGCCTGAACATCGGGCTTAATGTGAGGGCAAGCCTGTGCGCCATCAATTAATATTGCAGCTCCTACTTTGTGTGCTTTTTGAATCATTTCCTCAATAGGGTTAATGGTTCCCAAGGCGTTAGAAATATGATTTACAAAAACCAGTTTTGGATTTAAAAGCAACAAGTTGTCATAAGCATCCATGTCTAAGGCCCCCTCTTGTGTCATGGGAATTACTTTTAAAGTTGCTTTTGTTTTTTCACAAAGCATTTGCCAAGGTACAATGTTGCTATGGTGTTCTAATGCAGATACTAAAACAGTATCAGATTTCGTTAGCAAGCCAGCAAATCCATTCGCTACCAAATTAATACTATGAGTAGTCCCAGAAGTAAATATGATTTCGTGAGAATGCAACGCGTTAAAGTGCTTTTGAATTATTTGCCGAGCGCCTTCATATTTGTCTGTTGCTTCCTGACTTAGTGTGTGTACTCCTCTATGGATATTTGAATTGTAATTTGAGTAATAATCGACAATGACATCAATAACTTGCTGAGGTGTTTGTGAGGTAGCCGCATTGTCAAAGTAAATTAAGGGCTTCCCATTAACATTTCTCGAAAGTATCGGAAAATCATTTCGGATATTTTCTACATCAAAAATCATATTTGAGTTTTGGTTTTTCATTACAAATCAAATCCAATATTAACGCCCAGTTTTTTAGCAATCAATTTATTAATTCTGTTTTTTAATTGAGGAATTTTAACACTTTCTAAAACGTTATTTGCAAAGGCATACATTAAAAGTGCTTTTGCTTCTTTTTCAGGTATTCCTCTTGCGCGCAAGTAAAACAGTGCATTTTCGTCTAACTGTCCAATAGTACATCCATGCGAGCATTTCACGTCATCTGCAAAAATCTCTAACTGAGGCTTGGTGTTTATTGTCGCTTTATCATTAACAAGTAGGTTGTTGTTAGCCTGAAAAGCATTGGTTTTTTGGGCTTCTTTATTTACAAGTACTTTTCCGTTAAAAACCCCTACAGAGCTATCGCTAAATATTCCCTTATAATCTTGATGGCTTTCACAATTTGGTTCAATATGGTGAACCAGTGTATTGTGGTCTACATGTTGTTTGTTTCCAATTATGGTCACCCCTTTCAAGGTAGAGTCCATGTGCTCACCATTTTGATAAAAGTTTAAATTATTCCGTGTTAATTTACCCAAAACTAAATGTATGAACAGAAACGTGACTCTCTCTTCCTTGGTCTATAAACGTGCTGTCTATAAGTGAAGCATTCTCTTTGTCATTTTGAACTTTATAGTAATCAATAATCCCTCTTTTAGCAGCAAATATTTCGGTTACACTATTGGTTAAGGTTGGATTGTCCGTAAGACTTTGGTGACGTTCTATGATTTGAACATGTGCATTTTCATCTACTACAATTAGATTTCTAGGCTGTAGCAAAAGAGCTGCCTCATTTCCAGTTGAAAAATGAATAATCTGAATAGGTTTTTCAACCAATTTATTTTTAGTAATATGGATATAGGCCCCTTCGTTTACAAAAGCAGTATTTAGCGACGTTAAGCTATTCTTTTCTATTATTTTATTAAAATAGTTTTCAATTACCGATCGGTATTTTGGTTTTTCTAAAGCATAAGACATGAGGCAAATATCAATGCCATCATGTGTAGTTTGAGATAGGTGAGACGCATATTTTCCGTCCACAAATACAATCTTATAACTGTCAATATCGTGTATGAAATAGGGTTGAACATCTTTATACTCCAAAGCATGTTCTGTTTTTGAAAATACACTAAAGTCTTCTTTGAGAACCTTTTTTAGGCTTGTATATTTCCAAGCCTCTTCTTTTTTTTCAGGAAATCCTTTGTTTTCAAAATGGGTAAGAGCCTCTGTTCTCATTGAGTGAACAAAAGTGTTGTCTAATGAAATCTGATTTTCAAAAGCAATAAAAGAGGATACTAATTTTTCTTTAAGTTCCATAAAGGCTTTGCGTTCTTTTAATTTCCAGATTCTTGTTTAATCCAGTCGTAGCCTTTTTCTTCTAATTCGAAGGCTAGTTCTTTGGTTCCTGATTTTACAATTTTCCCATTGTAGAGTACGTGTACATAATCAGGTACAATGTAATCTAGTAGGCGTTGGTAATGAGTAATGATTACGACTGCATTGTCTTTGGACTTTAATTTATTAACTCCATTAGCAACAATTCTAAGTGCATCAATATCCAAACCTGAATCCGTTTCATCTAGGATAGCTAGTTTTGGCTCTAACATTGCCATTTGAAAAATTTCATTTCGTTTTTTTTCACCACCTGAAAATCCTTGGTTTAGAGATCTAGATAAAAATTTTCTGTCAATTTCCAACAACTCTGATTTTTCACGAACCAGTTTTAGCATTTCTTTGGCGGGCATATCATCTAAACCTTTTGCTTTACGCATTTCATTTAGCGACGTTTTTATGAAGTTAGTTACTGTAACTCCAGGGATTTCTACTGGGTACTGAAAGGATAAAAAGATTCCTTTATGTGCCCGTTCTTCAACAGAAAGTTCGTCGATATTTTGACCTTCTAAGGTGATTTCTCCTTTTTCAACTTCGTATTCTTCTTTTCCAGCGATTACTGAGGCAAGTGTGCTTTTTCCAGAGCCATTAGGCCCCATAATAGCATGTACTTCTCCTGGTTTTATCTCTAGATTTATGCCTTTAAGAATTGACTTTTCGTCAATGTGTGCATGTAAATTAGTTATTTTTAACATAATTATTCTGTGCCTAATTTTAGTGTATTATCCGTTTCTTTTGCTGCAGAAACAGCGATGATATCAATAATTTCTATTTTATTTTCCCATAAAATTTTTGGGTCTTTTTTGGTAGAGATAATTCCAGTTATTTCTACGTTTACCATATCTGTATTACTTGTTTTGAATGACGCTGCTTTTTTATTTAATTCTATAGCTTTAGCATTTAAAAACACCCCATAAATTTCATTGTCATTTTGTAAAACTGCCGCATCTTCAAAAAAGATATAGTTTCCTTTGATAGTCGTCAGTCCCTCAGGAGTTGAGTTTTTACAGCTTAAAACTGAAGTTATTAAGAGAAATATAAATATTCTTTTCATTTTTTAAATTTTATCCTACAGAACCCTCTAAACTTATTTCTAATAGTTTTTGTGCTTCAACAGCAAATTCCATTGGGAGTTTATTTAATACATCTTTACTAAATCCGTTAACAATTAACGCTATTGCTTTTTCGGTTTCAATTCCACGCTGGTTACAGTAAAATATCTGGTCTTCACCAATTTTACTTGTGGTAGCCTCATGCTCAATCTGGGCAGTCTTATTTTTAACCTCAATGTAAGGAAAGGTGTGTGCGCCACATTCATTTCCCATTAACAAACTGTCACATTGGGAAAAGTTTCTAGCGTTATCAGCTCTAGAGCTTATTTGCACCAAGCCTCGGTAGCTATTTTGTGATTTTCCAGCTGATATTCCTTTGCTAATGATTGTTGACTTGGTATTTTTACCCAAGTGAATCATTTTTGTTCCTGTATCAGCTTGTTGGTAGTTGTTTGTAACTGCAATAGAGTAAAATTCTCCTACAGAGTTATCTCCTTTCAATATGCAGGATGGATATTTCCATGTAACAGCACTTCCTGTTTCAACTTGAGTCCAAGAAATTTTAGCGTCCTTTTCACAAACACCTCTTTTTGTCACAAAATTGTAAACCCCACCTTTTCCTTCTGCGTTCCCTGGGTACCAGTTCTGGACAGTTGAGTATTTGATTTCAGCAGCATCTAGTGCAATTAACTCTACAACGGCTGCATGTAATTGGTTTTCATCTCTACTAGGGGCGGTACAGCCTTCAAGATAACTCACGTAACTAGCTTCGTCTGCAATTAATAGTGTGCGTTCAAATTGACCTGTTCCTGCTTGATTTATTCTAAAATAAGTAGAGAGTTCCATTGGACATCTCACACCTTTAGGGATGTAACAAAAACTACCATCACTAAATACCGCACTGTTAAGTGCTGCATAGTAATTGTCTGTTGTAGGGACTACTGTTCCAATATATTTTTTAACGAGTTCAGGGTGTTCTTTAATGGCCTCCGAGATGCTCATAAAGATAATTCCTTTTTCTCCTAAGGTTTTTTTAAAGGTGGTGGCAACCGATACGGAGTCTACTACAATATCCATTGCGACGTTATTCATCTTCTTTTGTTCATCAACAGAGATGCCTAATTTCTTGTACATCGCTAATAAGTCGGGATCTACATCATCAAGTGTTTTGTTAGGGTCTACAGCAGTTGGAGCTGAGTAATAGGCAATTGCTTGAAAGTCTGGTTTTTGATATTTTACGTTTGCCCAGTCTGGTTCCTTCATGCTTTTCCAAATCTTAAAAGCTTCTAGCCTCCACTCTGTCATCCATTCAGGCTCTTCCTTTTTCTTTGAAATTGCTCTTACAATAGATTCGTCTAACCCAATTGGAAACGTTTCAGAATCTATATCTGTATAAAAACCATATTCATACTCTTTGGTTTTTAACTCTTCTCTTAAATCGTCTTCTGTGTACTTACTCATACCGTTTGTAAATTATATTATAAAGAAAAAGATTCTCCACACCCACAAGTGCGATTTGCATTGGGGTTATTAAACACAAA
>Ga0115563_1003897_pt1 | contig 10343 bp, 8 predicted proteins | sample COGITO_mtgs_1105_2_FD_87198 | JGI IMG/M metagenome (GOLD analysis project Ga0115563, IMG submission 87198) | Pelagic marine microbial communities from North Sea - COGITO_mtgs_110519 | ecosystem: Environmental > Aquatic > Marine > Epipelagic | place: Germany:Helgoland, sampling site Kabeltonne...
CTTGATAGATGGACATACAGCGTCTTTATCGGCGGCAGAAAATGTCGAGAAGTGCTCCCCAAAAGCCAGTCCAAGCCGGGAAACAGTATCTGCGTACGCACAACTCATAATGACGATCTGTGATGACGATCTGTGATGACGATCTACGATGACGATCTACGATGACGATCTACGATGACGATCTGTGATGACGATCTGTGATGACGATCTGTGACAACAACCTATATGAACAACCAATGAGGAAAAGAGCCTTAAGCACACGTTAGAGAATAAGGCGCGCTTCAAAAGCGTTAAACTAGGAAGCAGGCGCCACACAGATCGAAATTAAAATGCGGGCGGTAATTTTTAGCCAGGCGAGAAATCACCAGCGATTTGTTACTTCCTCAGATAGCCTTCCAGGTGCTACAGTCGCGATCATTATTACACGGTTGTTGTAGGAGTTTACATGCGAAGTCTCTGGATCAAGATTCACCTCTATGTTGCTGCATTCTTCCTTCCCATGTTGGTGGCTATGGCCGGTTCTGGCGGTCTTTATTTACTGGGCGTCAAAGGCTCAGTCGAGTCAACGCCCGTTGCTTTGACGACCACGAGGGCCCTTTCCGCAAATTCTGACACACTAGACAGCGATGTCCGCGAGCTATTGAGTGCGAACGGGATCGACCACGATTTCGAGTACATCAAGGTTTCCGGCAAGAAGCTCATTACCCGACCGACTTCTGCCAACTATTACGAGTTCACCCTGCACGAAAATGAAATAGTAGCGACAATAAATCAACCCGATGTGATTAAGTCCCTGGTAGAACTGCACAAGGGCCATGGACCGTTGCTTTTTAAAGATCTGCAGAAACTGATGGCCCTCGGTCTGCTAATTGTTTTACTGAGCGGCTTCTGGCTGGGTGCCTCGTCAACCGGTCTGCGAGTACCAACCCTGCTGACAACACTCGCAGGGTTGCTGGTATTCCTGGGTCTGGGCTTTACCGGCTGGTAATGGAATGAGAATTATTCGTATTTGTACTTGATAATGATTCTCATTTGAGATAATTTGCGTGCCTAGTCAATAATAAATGTTAGGCCGTCATCGTGAAACTCGCAGTACTCTTTACCGCCATCCTTCTTGTTGCTTGTCAGGCTGCTTTTGCCACCGACGCTTCGTTTCTTGAAGAGATCACCATCGTTGGCAAGCGAACCGACACTCACCAAATTACCGGCGCTGCGCAATATATCGGCGAAGCCCAATTACAGGAACAATCCTACTCTGATATCCAAAAAATCCTCAGACAGGCACCCGGCGTCTCACTGCAGATAGAAGATGGCTATGGTCTGCGACCGAACATCAGTATCCGCGGCGTAGCAACAGAAAGAAGCGGCCGGATAACGCTGCTAGAAGACAATGTACTCATCGCACCAGCACCTTACTCTGCGCCATCCGCTTACTATTTCCCAACCGCAGGGCGCATGCACGCCGTCGAGATCCTAAAAGGTCCGGCTGCGATCAAACAGGGTCCGTATACCATCGGCGGGGCGATGAACATGATATCGACGCCGATCCCCTCAGTTCGCGGCGGCTCACTGAAGGCCGAAGCGGGAGAAGACCAAACCTATCGCGTTCATGCCACCTACGGCGGTGCCCACAGCAACGGCTTCGGGTTCATGGTGGAAACTCATCAGTGGAAATCCGACGGATTCCAGAGCATTGACCGCAGTAAAAAAGGGACAGGCCTTGACGTAGAGGACTACACCGTAAAGCTCGGCTATAAGCGTGATCAGCACACCGTGGAACTAAAACTCCAATATACAAAACAGCAATCAAACCAAAGCTATCTCGGCCTGACCGACGAGAACTTCCGAGATGACGCTTTTCGCCGATATGGTCTATCTGTCCTTGATAATATAAAGACAGAACACGACCAGCAGATTCTCAGGTACCGCTTTGATCTTAATGACTCCGTCTCATTGTCCGCTACCGCTTATAACAACGAGCATCAGCGCAATTGGTTCAAAACCGAAGGAATTGATTTCGACGGCAGTGCTTCCGCAGAATCGTTTGACCGCACGAGCTGGGCAAACGTTGTGGCCGGAATTAACGAAAACAGTAGCCTGGCGGGATTCAGCTCTAGAGACCTGCAGGCAATCCTTGCTGGTGCAGATACCCCCGTCGGCAGCATCCAGCTTCGCTCAAACGCCAGGGAATACTTTTCTCGAGGCGTCCAGCTAGGTCTGGATTGGCAGTTCTCCAGCGGCGATGTAGCTCATGAAATTGAGGTCGGTATCCGGCATCACGAAGACGAAGAAGACCGATTGCAGCGCAACAGCAACTATCATCAGGAAGACGGGGGCCTGGTCCTTGATGACCCGGGTTTGCTGGGCAACGCAGGAAACAGAGTACAGGAAGCCAAAGCCCTTGCTATTTATATTCAGGACACCATTAAACTTGGCAACTGGGTATTAACCCCCGGTTTGCGCTATGAAGATATCAAACAAAAACGTACTCGATGGGAAACCCGGGATGGGCGCACAACAGTACCATCGTCGCGAGAGGTTTCGAATATTCGAGACACACGAAGCAACAACACCCAAGTTTGGCTGCCAGGGTTTGGCGTACTCTTTAACCTTTCAGCATCCACTACTCTGGTGGCTGGGATCCATAAGGGGTTCACGGCGCCAAGCAATTCTCCAGACGTTGACGAAGAAGAGGCGATTAACTACGAATTGGGCTTTAGGTATAGCGGGGAGCGAATTTCCGCTGAGGCCATCTACTTCCTAAGTGATTACGACAACCTACTCGGTGAATGCACAGCTTCATCCGGTTCAGATTGCACCATTGGCGACGCTTTTAATGGCGATGCAGCAACCGTTCAAGGCATCGAATTCTTGTTCACAACCGATCTTAGCAGGGCAGGCAACTACAATATGCCCCTTACATTTAATTACACCTATATCAACAGTGAGTTTGACTCTGACGTTGCCGACACCGATTTTTTTGGTGATGTCTCAAAAGGTGATCCCATTCCTTACATCCCGGAACACCAATTTAATTTGAGTGTTGGCTTCCTCAAGGACCAATGGTCCAGCTACGTCAATGTTAACTTCGTCGATGAAGTTTGTGTCAGGGCATCTTGTAATACCTTCGAAAAAACTGATGATGCCGTGACCGTTGATCTGAGCGCACACTATGCTCTTTCAGAAAATGTAGACCTTTATGGTAAAGTTGAAAACATCACCGGTGAAAAAGACATTCTAGGCCGACAACCTTATGGCGCGCGTCCAAATAAAGATCGAACTGCTACACTTGGTGTTCGCATCGACTTCTAAGAGGTCACTATGACGATCAACGTAGTGGGTGCCGGTTTCGGCAGGACAGGTACACTCTCTCTGAAAATGGCCCTGGAACAACTGGGTTTCGAAAAGTGTTACCACATGATGGAGGTGGGCAACCACCCGGACCATCTTCAGCTGTGGACTGATGCCCACAAGGGCGTCAGCATCGACTGGAATTATCTGTTCGACGGTTACCAGTCAAGCGTTGACTGGCCTTCTTGCAACCTCTGGCGCGAGCAGGCGGCACACTTTCCTGACGCAAAAATTCTTCTCTCCCTGAGAGACCCCGACAGTTGGTACGACAGCGTCATGAACACCATTTACCCCAGCTCCAGCGCGCTGGTAGATTCCGAAGACGACAACCTACGAACCTTTGGAAATTGGGCGATGGATACCATCTGGAAACCAATCTTCGATAATAAAATGGAAGACAGAGCTCACGTAATCGACGTTTTTAACCGGCACAACCAATCAGTCATTGACGAAGTGCCAGCCGACAGGCTGCTCGTGTTCGAGGCTAAAAATGGCTGGAAGCCACTGTGCGACTTCCTTGAAGTGCCAATACCTGAAACCGACTATCCGCGCGTTAACACGACAGAGGAGTTCCAAAACCGCCACAGGTAGTTTAATTTTACGACCTAAGCTGCTGTTTTTTCTTTCTGCGGTACCCCGCCGGAGAGAGCTCCGTCAAGCCCACCCGCTGGATTAGAAAACCTCAACGCCGAGTCAGCAATTGGCGATTTGCGCACCATTTTCTTGTCCACGGCAAAGTCCTGCGTGTTTCGCCAGGGTCCTTCACCCTGCCGCGGGAACAGATGCATTGAACGTGTCATATAGCCGCCCTGAAAGTCATCAATCCAGGGACGCACTTGCATATCAGCATCTTCGGGGCGCAACGTTGGCGTCGCCTGCTTCATCCCAACCTCATCCATGTGATTCAACAGGCGACAAATATACTCAGATGTCAGGTCTGCGCGCAGCGTCCACGAGGCATTGATGTATCCAAAAGTCTGCGCCATATTTGGAATGCCTGAAAACATCATCCCCTTGTACGAAAAGGTCTCAGGTACCTTCACTGCTTGCCCGTCAACCACAAATTCAACCCCGGAAAGCACAATTAACTTCAGGCCGGTCGCCGTCACAATAATATCGGCAGGCAGTACCTCACCGTTTTTAAGTTTCAGACCGTCCTGAGTAAAAGTATCGATCTGTTCTGTCACAACCTGAACAGCACCCGTCTTGATCGCTTCAAACAGATCTCCGTTAGGTATCAGGCAAAGCCTCTGATCCCAGGGGTTATAGCTTGGAGTGAAATGTTTTTCAGTGAGCTCCTTGCCTAGATGAGCTCTTACTCCACCCAGGATTTTTCTCTTAATCACGCTAGGGGCTACGCGGGTTTGCCGATAGATGTAGCCCTGCATCAGGGTATTTTTAAATCGGGTTATTGCATAGGCCCAAGCATCCGGCAAACACCACCGAAGGAAGTTCGCTACTTTGTCATGGTCAGGGCGTGACACAACGTAGGTTGGCGAGCGCTGCAACATGGTCACCTGCGCGCCTTTTTCTGCCATAGAGGGCACCAGCGTCATTGCCGTTGCGCCGCTTCCAATCACAACCACTTTTTTACCACTGTAATCCAAATCTTCCGGCCAGAACTGCGGATGAACGACCTTGCCCTGAAAGCTTTCTAAATTGGTCAAGTCTGGGTCGTGCGGCTGCTCGTAGTTGTAGTAACCGCCGCACATACTGATGAAGCCGCAAGTCAGGGTTTCCGTTTTACCCCCTACCTTCTCTACCGTCAGCTGCCATCTCGCTTCATCAGTTGACCATTCGGCCTTCCTGACTTTGGTTCCAAGCTGTATGGAATCCCGAAGTCCAAACTCATCAGTCGTCTGGTTAACATATTTGAGAATCGAAGGGCCATCGGCAATCGATTTCGCGTCTGTCCAGGGTTTAAAACTGAACCCAAGTGTATGCATATCGCTATCCGACCGGACCCCGGGGTAGCGAAACAAGTCCCAGGTACCACCAATCGTTTCACGTGCTTCCAGGATGGCGAATGATTTTCCCGGGCAGGTCTTTTGAATATGAACTGCAGCGCTAATACCGGAAATTCCCGCACCTACAATAATTACGTCGTAGTGGCTCATTTATGTTCTCAGGGTCGTTTAACAAACTGCATTGTACCTATTGCCATGAGAATCAACAGACCTGCAATATCCGCTAAAAAGAGGGGCTAACGGTGCTTCCCGGTCAAGCGTACTACCGGCTCAACTCGGCAGGCTAGCCTGGCGCGGCGTAACGGATCAGCCGTCACCAATTCGCGCCAGATCTTCCGGGCAGGTGATTCTGATACCAAGATCACGGATAAGGCCATCCTGGAGCCCATAGATCCACCCATGAACATCGACCGCCTGGCCGCCTCGCCAGGCTTCATTAATAGCACCCGTGCGACAGAGTGACCTGACCTGGTCAATAACATTAAGCTCGCAAAGCCTCGATTGCGCCGCTTCGGGCGCCAAGGATTCCAACTCAACCCGGTGCTGAGAAGACAAACTACGAATGCCGCTGAGCCAATGGTCAACAATACCCTCGGTGGACCCCGCCAAGGCCGCTGCCACGCCTGCACAACCATAATGCCCGCAAATAATGACATGCCGAACCTTGATCTGCTTAATTGCAAACTCCACTACTGACATGCAATTCAAATCGGTCTGCAGCACAACATTTGCAACATTTCTGTGAACAAACACCTCTCCTGGCATGAGGCCAGTAATCTGGTTCGCTGGTACACGACTGTCAGAACAACCAATCCATAGAAACCTCGGCTTTTGTTGTTTCGTTAAGCGCGCAAAAAACCCTGGGTCTTCCTGTTCAATTTTTTCAGCCCAAGCTTTATTGCGCTCGAGCAATTCCTGAATTTCGTCAGCCATACAGCACCTTATTTAATCTGTTGTTGTCATAAAACGGCAAAGCGGGGGCAAGATTAACATCAAAGTGCATGATTTTTTTTATTCAAGATGAGACAGTGAGCGCTTATTCAAGGCAGGCAAACCAATGACAGGCACAGTTAATCTACAGGGAAAAGTCGCGGCCATCACTGGGGGTACCCGTGGTATCGGTCGGGGCATCGCAGAGATTCTGCTATCCGCAGGCGCGAGCGTTGCCATTAATGGGAGAAACCCCGAAAAAGGCCAGCAGGCGCTGAAAGAAATGGATGCAGGCGACAGGGCTATCTTTATATCCGGCGACGTTACAAAACAAGAAGACGTAGAAATGTTCATCGGCAAAACGATTGAGCAATTCGGAAAAATTGATATTCTTGTTAACAATGCCGGTGGGTCCGGTGGCTTTGCGCCTGTTTCAAAACTCAGTGACGAAGCGTGGCAGGAAGCCGCCTCGTGGATATTACATTCAGCATTCTGGGCAACCCGGGCTGCGCTTCAGGATATGGAACCTCGCGGTTGGGGTCGCATCATCAACATCTCGTCCGTAGAAGGAAGACAAGCTAACAAAGAAAACGTGTCCCATTATATAACGTTTAAGCACGCGCTCAACGGATTCACTAAAGCGGTCGCACTGGAAAATGGCCCTAAAGGTATTACGAGTAATGCCATCAGCCCCGGGGCGATTGAGACCGACCTGATGAAGGAGGCCGGGCCCGCGGCCGCAGAATCAGCTGGTATCACCTATCAACAATTTAAAGAAAATTACGCACAGGATGCTGCGATCAAGAGACTAAACACGGTGGACGAAGTCGCCGGGCTGTCACTGTTTTTATGCTCGGACATGGGTGCAGGGATGACAGGTGCCATATTGCCGGTAGATGGAGGAACTGCACTATAGGGCTCAATGAGGGTTCAATGAGGGGGGGCGAGGTAGACAAAGAAGAGGAACCTCTGACGCTGAATGCGGCCTGCATAGCTGATGACCCGAATAGCGGCCGACGCGAGACCTAAAGTGATTCGGTTGTGATGAAGTTCGCATTGAACCCGAACAGGTTGCGCTATTGCAGGTGCCATTTCTAATCGATTGAATGACGCCAGGACGGCACTTGGTCATTCGCACTGCGCAACAACTTTGACGCCATTAGCGCATGAATTTTTTATTCAAGATGAGCCACCGAACACGGCTCAACAGGAGGAAAATCAATGACAGAACCCGTTAATCTAAAAGGAAAGGTCGCGGCGATCACCGGCGGCACCCGTGGTATCGGTCGGGGCATCGCAGAAATCTTGCTATCTGCAGGCGCAAGCGTTGCCATTAATGGCAGAGACCCGGGAAAAGGTCAGCAGGCGCTGAAAGAAATAGATGCAGGTGACAAAGTTATTTTTATAGCCGGCGACGTTACAAAACAAGAAGACGTAGAAATGTTCATCGGCAAGACAATCGAGCGATTCGGAAAAATTGATATCCTTGTTAACAATGCGGGTGGCGCCAAAGGTTTTGCACCGATTTCCGAACTCAGTGACGAGGCATGGCAGGAAACCGCATCGTGGATATTGCATTCTGCATTTTGGGCAACCAGAGCGGCGCTTCAGGATATGGGGCCTCGTCGCTGGGGCCGCATCATTAACATCTCATCGGTCCATGGCACACAGGCCAGCAAAGAAAACGTGCCCCATTATATAACCTTTAAACACGCGTTAAATGGATTCACCAAAGCCGTGGCGCTGGAAAATGGCACCAAAGGTATCACCAGTAATGCCATCAGCCCAGGGGGTATTGAGACCGACTTGATGACGGAATCAGGCCCTGCAGCGGCAGAATCGGCAGGCATCACCTACGAAGAGTATAAAGAAAGTTACGCACAGGATTCTGCGATCAAGAGACTAAACACGGTGGAGGAAGTTGCGGGACTGTCTCTATTTCTCTGCTCGGACATGGGTGCCGGGATCACAGGCGCTATATTGCCGGTCGATGGAGGAACGGTGCTATAGCAATGACCAAGCTAAAGGCACCTATGAAAGCACTAGCGTTTTAGCTGATGTTTACACGATGAAAACAGAACCCAAGGTCTATGGGTTTATAGAACGCCACTAGGAAACGCCACTGGATTTAACCAAAGAAAGCATAAAATTCGCATACATAAAGGAAAAAGTGATGAAGATACTGCTCATGCTACTACTACTGCCGTTTTATGCCGCGGCTGACTCACACTGCAAAACTTCCGAATGGGGTCCCGACGACCAGATTGGAGCGGCGAATAGAATCACCGAAATGTCAGTGATTGAAGCTGCCAAATTGGTCAAGACCGGAAAAACCTATTCACTGGGTCTTACTATTGATGCCAATACACCAGCTTTTGCTCCCCGCAGCCTGTCACTGACTGTGGTACAACCGAACCAGCAGGAGGGTGCCCGACCCTTTCACAACATGACCTACAACGACGATATTTTCAGTGGTTGGCTAGGTATAGGCTCACAAATTGATGGCCTCGGTCACCTTGGAGAAAACGGCGTCTACTATAACTGCAACCACGCGAAGGATTTTGCTGCGGTCGGTGGTTTAACAAAGCTTGGTATAGAGAATGTACCCCCAATCGTCACCCGAGGCATCGTGCTGGATATCGCTGCCCACTACGGCGTAGACCACCTAAAAGCAGGTCAGCACTTTTCAGTTAAAGATGTCAAAGCAGTGGAAAAAAACCAGGGAACACCGATCAAGGAAGGTGATGTTGTCTTGTTCCACACCGGCTGGACAGACGCGATGCTTGAATCTGATCCCGTCGCGTGGGCAACGGGTGAGCCTGGACAGTCAGAAGAAGTTGCCGCCTATATGGCCAGTAAGAAGGTGGTGGCTGTCGGCGCCGACACATGGGGCGTCGATGTTATTCCCTCACAAGTGGCGGAAAGGCCCTATCAAGGCCACGTGGTTTACCTGAAGGAAAATGGCATCTACATTTTCGAAGCCATGAATACCGGACCACTGGTCAGGGACGGGGCCTATGAATTCCTGTTCGTGCTTGGACACGCAAAAGTACGTGGCGCCGTACAAATGATTATTAATCCGATCGCAATCAGGTGAGCGCAGCTGACGACGACCTCACCATCCTGTGATGCAACAGGTGACAGAGCACCAGGGAAATCGCCACAAAAAACAGAGTAACGAAGCAGAACTGCATTGCGCTCGTAATTGAATCGGTCACGTCTACAATCATGCTGCTGACAAAGGGTGCGAGAGTAGAACCCAACCCACTCATCAACTGAAGGTAAACGACATTTTTGTGCGAGGGTTGTTCAACAAAAGACAACCCAAAGGCTACATAGGAATTGAATGTGGCAGATACTGAGAGTCCGTATCCGTATGCCAGTAACAGCACGATAGAAGTCGATGAAACAACGGTCAGGGCAAACACCGAAAACATCGACAAAACAACGAAACAATATAAAAGGTACTTCACATCAACCTTCGACGCTGCCCAGGTTCCCAGCAGGCTACCAATAAAAGCTGCGGTAAAAACATTCGTCATAAACTGCCCGCCAACCTCTGGGCCTGCGCCAAAAGCTTGCTGTAGAAACTGGGGAGCCCACACGAAGATTGAAATCTTCGCCATCATAAAGAGCAGAAGGCTAATACCGACCAGGATAATGCCAGCATTCCAGGTACCAACCACGTCTACTTCTTCTTCCGACTCTAGCACCGGTTCGAAGGAGGAAGTTGCCGTAAGCAACACCACTATGCCTATTAATACCGCAACGATCAGGTAAACAGACGTCCATTCGAACTCATTAAGAACAAACCAGGTCGCTGCACCTGAGAAGACGATTCCGCCGCCATTGAACATCGCATCCTGCGACACCATAATCATTTGCCGCTGTTTGGCGACCCACTGCTGGGTGATGACGGTGACACCTCCACAGGTCACGATGGCCATCAATGCGCCAATAACGCTGAGCAAAAAAGGTAGCAAAAAGTATTGAGTACTGAAGTGCAGCCAGATGATCAAACACACGGAGACAACATAGCTGCAGAGGATGACTGGCTTAATTAAAAAATAGTCAAAAATGAAGAACGCAAGGATA
>Ga0115563_1003900_pt1 | contig 10334 bp, 9 predicted proteins | sample COGITO_mtgs_1105_2_FD_87198 | JGI IMG/M metagenome (GOLD analysis project Ga0115563, IMG submission 87198) | Pelagic marine microbial communities from North Sea - COGITO_mtgs_110519 | ecosystem: Environmental > Aquatic > Marine > Epipelagic | place: Germany:Helgoland, sampling site Kabeltonne...
CTTGAAGCGGGGCGGGTTGAGGAAGCATGGGAGGCCATCAATGCGCCCGATGAGAAAGATCGCGGATGGATTCCCTATGACTGGGAAGTGACCCGGATCAGCGTGATGCACGCGATGGGGCAAACCGAAGCAGCGCGTGACTTTATGTGGACGTGTTTTGCACGCAGCCTAAATGCAGACCATCTACGCGCATGGCTCAGCGGACTACCTGATTTTGAAGACGTCGAAGCAGAGAGCCGAGCCCTTGAACACGCGCTTGGGTTTGAGAGTTTCACGACAGCTCTCCATTTTCTGATGACTTGGCCCGCGATTGAGCAGGCTGCAGTTCTTATCACAAACCGTGCCGCAGAGATTGATGGAAATCACTATGAGCTTTTGGGACCGGTGTCCGACGCCCTTGAGGATCGCCATCCACTGGCCGCCACACTTTTGAAACGCGGCTTGATCGATTTTGCGTTGCAAAATTCACGGGTCAAACGGTATCGCCATGCTGCGCGTCACTTGCGTGAGTGCAAGAACCTAGCCGCGAGAGTTGACGACTTCGCACAATTTGATACGCATGAGGCTTATCTTGATGGCTTGAAACAGTCTCATGGAAAGAAGACCTCATTTTGGGGGGCGGTTGCTTAGTGTTCAGCTCACGGTGAGGGTAAGAGGACCCGTGTTCATTCTTTGTTCTTTTTCGCATAATAAGGTTTATGTTAAATAAGTCAGCAATTCTTACATAAATTCTTAAATCACACTTTTAGAACAACTTTACGAAAGAGCCAGAGAAAGGGAAGCCCGGTTGCCGGGCTTGAAAGGATAGAGAGAGTCTCATCCGGGCCCGTCCAAAAAGGACGAAACCCATGGCAAAATCCCAAACCAAAGCGAAGAGCAAGAAGCCGGCGGTGGTTGAAAAAACTGCTGATGCCGCCACGAACGCGATCGCAATGACGCAAGACCTCCGCATGATCCCGCTTGATCAGCTGGAACTTAGCCCGCTCAATGTGCGCAAAGTTGCGGCGAGCGACGCTGATGACGCAGAACTGCTCGCCAGCATCTGTGAAAACGGTATCAAACAGAACCTGGTCGTTCATGCGATTTCTGACGGAAAATTCGCAGTGGATGCTGGTGGTCGCCGCCTTAAGGCGCTCAAGCAGTTGGCCAGTGATGGAGTAATTCCGAACGATCACCCTGTTTCGTGTTTGGTCGAAGACGAGCAAAATGCGACTGTTACTTCGGCGACGGAAAATCTTCAGCGCGCGGCAATGCATCCAGCCGATCAATTCGAAGCATTTGCGCAGATGATTGCCGAGGGTCGCAAAGAGGATGATATCGCACTCAGGTTCGGTGTAAGCGTCGATTTAGTACGACGTCGTCTCAAACTGGCCCGCATCGCTCCTGAACTTATCGAGCAATTCCGCGCAGGTGAGCTGACATTGGAATGCGTCATGGCGTTCACGATGACCGATGATCATGATCGTCAATTGACGGTTTGGAACGCAGTAAAAGATAGCTATCACATTCACCCGCAGTCCATCAAACGTCAACTGACCGAGACGGCACATTCTGCCAGTTCAAGCATCGGCCGCTTTGTCGGCATCGAGGCTTATGAAGCGGCAGGTGGTGTCCTGTTGCGTGACCTTTTCGACGATAATGCGGTAGCCCATATGGAGAATCCTGAGCTTCTGGAACGTCTTGCGGTCGAAAAACTGCAGGCCACGGCAAAAGCATCCGAAGCAGATTGGAAGTGGGTCGAGGTTCACTTGTCCGTTGATTATGGTGCCTTCCGCAGTTTCGGTCGGGTGTATCCTCAGGACATTGAACCTGACGCTGACTTGCTGGCCGAAGAGAACGTTCTCATAGCGCGGGACGAAGAACTGGCAGCGGCCAATGACGGTGCAGATTGGACGGATGCCGAAGCCGATGAATATTACGCCATTGAGCCGCGGCTCCGCGAAATTGAAGCCTTACAGAAGGCGCGTCAGACCTATGCGGCTGCGGATCAAGCGATTGCGGGTTGTGTCGTCACGATTGGTCATGACGGAGCATTGCGGGTCGAGAAAGGTTTGGTGCGCCCCAAGGACATTCCCGTCGCTGCGGAACAAACTGAAGGTCCGGCAGATGGTGATGCAGAAATTGCTGTTAGCGGCCCGAACGTAACCCCACCGACCTCTTCAGCACCCGTTCCGGTGTCAGATCCAGCAACAACACTGCGCAAGGCAGACGGTATCTCAGCAAGTCTTGCCGATGATCTACGTGCCTCGCGCCAGCATATTCTGCGCGCCCATTTGGCCGCAGATTACGATGTGGCCTTTGATGCGATGCTCTATGCGCTGTGCGAACAGGCTTTGTCGCGTTCCTACGGCACAGAGGCGCTCAACATTTCGATCAGCCCGTTTTTAGCTCAAAACCGTCAGACCTTGCACGCTGATACGGTCGCACAAAAGATGCTTGACGCGCTGGAGCAAGATATTGCGGTAGAGTGGATGGCGCTGGAAAAACCAGACGACTTTCGGGCGATGTCAGCACTCCCCCTGCCCCAGAAGCAAGCTTTGTTCTCTTGGGCCGTGGGTCTTGCGATCAAGCCGCAGCTTCTCTCCGACAACCACCCTACCCCGATCATTGAGGAAATTGGCGCGCGTTTGGACGTCGATGTTGCAGCCTGTTGGCGCCCGACAACTTCAACCTACTGGGGCCGGGTCAACAAAGGTCACGCGGTCTCAATGGCCCGTAAACTTGTCGGCGACGACTATGCCGAAGAGCGCAGCAGAGAGCGCAAAGGCGATATTGCGGCCGCGATGGAACGTGCATTCGCTGAGAGTGCCGCCGAAACGGAAGGCTTTGACGCAGCTGTTGCCTCCAAGACGGCGCGCTGGCTTCCTGATGGTATGGCATTCAAGGGTGTCGATGATCAGATGGACTCGTCCAGTTTGCCAAGTACGTCAGACGCTGATCCAGCGGAAGATGACGGTGAAATCGCTTCAGATGCTGACAATTCCGCGCCGGATGCTTTGCCAGCGTTCTTAAGCGAAACCGCAGCTTAGCTCCGCACTTTAAGACAGCAGTATAGATCTGGGCCGTCCTTGCAAAAAGGGCGGCCCTTTCCGGCTTGCAGGTGCCGTAAGCTGGAATTGGTTCAGCTCGCCTGCACGGAGACGAACCATGACCACAGTACTGCAAAACAATCCCTCGACAGAAGCCGCAACGATCGCTACCCAAAACGATGCATTCCGCAAATCGATCATGTTCTTCAACGATGCTGAAGATACGCCCAAAGGTCAGTTTGTGATGACCTCAGGTGTTGCAGCCTTGGGTCCGGGCGCGCGTCTGGCCGCCACGCGCCAAGTAGCGGCATTCGAAGCCTTCACGGCCGACAATGACCCCCACGGTTGGCATGAGTTTGGCGCGGTTGAGGTCTTTGGCACAACGATCTGGTTCAAGCTGGATCTGTATGACGTCAACTATGAAATGGGCGTAGATGAACCGACTGATCCAGAACAGACACGCCGTGTGCTGACGTTGCTTCTGCCATCAGAATACTAACCCGCCTCCCCTCCTGTCGATCGAATTCTAGGCCGCTCTCTGATTGAGAGCGGCCTTTTCCTACTGGCGGATTTCAAGGCTCGAGATTGTCTCAGCAGCCGTCACTGGAGGCCACAACATGGCACAAACACGCGAATATCAGATCACCCTCTATCCAGCCCATCGCGAAGGCGCATTTGTCGTGACCAAGTTCACGATGATGGACAGCTACCCCGAAAAACGGCTGCAAGCTGCGGGAATGGACGACCTCGTCGCGCAGGTTACCCATTTTGCGATGGAGCATGGCGAAGGCTGCCGTGCATCCGTGCGGTGTCTCGCAGCCCGAAAGCCGCCGGGCTTCAAGAAGGCGACCGAGGATCTGTACTTTAACTTTAAGTCCAGTGCCGACATAGGGTAACCGCTCCATTGGCACCGCCTGCCTGAAGATAGGATTTTGATCTAAGACACGTGTTTAATGACGTCATCAGCGACGTCTCTTATGCGGGGTCTGCGATGCGTGGTGAAATTCTTGGAGCTGAGCGGCGGCGTTTCTGGCATGACGATGACAAGCTTGAGATTGTCATGTCGGTGGGGGTTGGTGGTGCGAGCGTGACGCAGGTGGCGCAGCGCCATGAGATCAGGCGACAACAAATTTACGCGTGGCGTCATGACCTGAAGAAGAAAGGCCTTTGGTCGCCTGATGCTGGTGCTCTCTTTTATCCGGTGGACGTTCCAACCACGGCCGCAGTTCCGGCACCGCAATTGCCCGTCCCCGAAGCCCCTGTGCCAACTGCAGTTGAAGTGCGTCTGCGGGGTGGCCAGTCTTTACACTTTAACAGCACGATGGACCCGGTCGCACTGACGGCGCTGATCCGCGCGGTTGAAATCGCATGATCGGTCCTGGCACCGGTGTTCGCGTGTATCTGGCCTGCGGTGTGACGGATATGCGCAAAGGGATAGCTGGACTGGCGGCGCTTACCCAGGATGTGTTGCGCCAAAAACCGACCAGTGGCGCGGTGTTTGCATTCCGAGGGCGACGCGGGGATCGGGTCAAGTTGCTGTATTGGGATGGGCAAGGTTTTTGCCTCTATTACAAGGTTCTGGAACGGGGGCGCTTTCCTTGGCCGAACGCCCAAGATGGGGCAGTGCGGATGACGTCTGCGCAGCTTGCGATGCTCTGGGAGGGGATTGATTGGCGACGTCCGGACTGGGGCTCGCCACCCGCGCGTGTAGGGTGATTTTACGTCCATATTTGCGTTGTTTATATGGTGTTTTGGCCTGACTTTTGGTAATCAGGCGCATGTCAAATGATACATCAAACCTACCAGACGACCCTGCCGTTTTGAGGGCTATGATTGCCACTTTGCAAGCGGAAAACGCCAAGATATCGGCCACGCTGCGAGTTCACGATCAGCTGGTTCAGGCGCTGCGTTTACGGATCGCTAAATTGCAGAAGCTGGCTTTCGGCAAATCCTCCGAAAAGATCGAGCGTGAGATCGAACAGTTGGAACTGGCGCTCGAAGACTTGCTGGTTGCTGTGGCTGAGGATGATGAAGCGCCCATCGATGAGGGTCACGATGAACCAGCTGTTGATGAGCCCTGCGCACCCGCGCTGCGTCGTCGCCCGCGTGTGTCTGATGCAACCCTGCGCGAGCGTCGGGAACTTGATCCTGGCAGCTGCTGTCCCGACTGCGGTGGTGATCTGCGCGTGGTTGGTGAGGATGTCAGCGAACTCCTCGACATGATCGCGGCTCAGATGAAAGTGATCCAGATCGCACGGATCAAAAAGTCCTGCCATCGTTGCGAAAAGATGGTGCAGGAGCCCGCACCAAGCCGCCCGATCCCGGGCAGTATGGCGGGTCCGAACTTGTTGGCCCATGTTTTAGTCTCGAAGTTCGACGATCACCTTCCCCTTTATCGCCAACACGAGATCTTCGCGCGTATGGGGGTCGACATCCCCGAAAGTACGCTCGTCGGCTGGTGCGGTCGGGCCATGAAAACTCTGTCACCTCTGATCGAGCGGATCGACGCGGACATCATGGGGGGCGATCTGTTGCATGCAGACGACACGCCAATCCGAGTGTTGGACCGCTCCTTGCGCGAAAAGGGGCTTGGCAAAGGTGTCAAACAAGGCCGGATCTGGGCTTATGTGCGCGATCAACGGCCTTGGGCCGGGGCATCACCACCCGGTGCGGTCTATCGGTTCGCACCAAACTGGAAAGAAGAACACGTTCTTAATCACCTGGCCAATGCGCGCGGTATTCTGCAAGCGGACGGCTACAAAGGCTATGCCAAGCTCTACGCGCCGGGTCCTGATGGCACGCGGCGTTTGCGTGAGGCGGCCTGTTGGGCACACCTGCGGCGCGACTTCCATGACTTTTGGACCTCGACCAAGTCCGAGATCGCCCGCGAAGCACTCGACCGGATCGGCAAGTTCTATGACATCGAGCGCGACATAAACGGCCAACCTGCAGAGGTCCGTCATGCGGCGCGGCAAAAGTTGATCCAGCCAAAGGTTGCAGCTTTCTTTACATGGTCAGAACAGCAGCTCCAGCGAATTCCAGGGAAAAGCGATCTGGCAAAAGCCTTTCGCTATGGCCTGAGCCGTCAGGAAGCCTTCAGCCTGTTTCTGTCTGATGGTCGCGTCGCAATCGACAACAATCCTGCCGAGCGCGCCCTGCGCCCAATTGGAATAGGTCGCAAGAACTGGCTCTTCGCAGGGGCCGACACCGGTGCCGAGACACTCGCCCGCGCGATGACAATCATTGAGACCGCGAAGCTCAACAGCATCGATCCCCAAGCTTACCTCGCCGACATTCTCGACCGCATCCACGATCATAAGATCAACAGGCTGGATGAATTGTTGCCATGGAATTGGGAACCAATGGCCGTTGCCCATTCAAGGGCCGTTTGATGGCAGTCGTCACCCATGTCCGCACAATCAACCACGTCGCCAAAATGCTGGGCGAGAATGTCGCGTTGCTCCAAGCCATCATTTGCAACGACGACAACCTAACCTACGGCAACATCGTCAGCGTTTACGCCAGCCCCGACGAAACGCTCACCGCCCTGACCGATGACGGGATCGAAGAGCTGAAAGACATGATCCATGCAGCTCGCATCAGCACCAAAACCTGGCACACATTCCTTGATCACTTCGTCGATGACGTCAACCTTGTTACCCAAATCAAGGCGAAGTCACCGCGGTAGCAATGGTGCGGTTACGACATAGGCGGCGCCGCAGCCTGAGCAAAACAAAAAGGGGCAGCCTGTCATCTGCAGGCTGCCCCTTTGATCATTCAGTTGTCGGAGGGCAATTCCACCAGATAACTTCACGCATTATCCTGCGGACGATTTTCTCAATTCTTAAAAACAAATTCGCCATGCCATGACAATTGGACTAGATGTGCCTTGGTCAACTGGATTGAACTTCTGATCATTGATCCGCGGAGTGCGCCAACTGCGGTATCAGATAATTGGTCACTAAAGATGGGATCGCCTCCTTCTGAAAAGGTTACCGAACCCCCGTCAAATGCGGCATCCCACAATGCAGACAAAAGAAGCCCATTGTGCACATCCAGCCGCTGCTCATCGCTCTCACAGTCTTTCCATGGTTTGATGTGGGATGCCCTGAGCAGTCCAAGATCTGTGATGCCCGTCAACGGGCATTGCCCCTGCCAATAGGAGATGAGACGGTCACGAAAGATGCTCTGACCAACGCGTTGTATAACCAGTCGTTCTATTTCAGTCGACTTAGGCATGCCTTTGGTTCTGTGCAAGAATTCATGAAATGGTGCGTCTGGAAGGCTAACAGAAAGTTCATAAAATCGTGGCATCAATGCGTAAAGTTTTGCAAGCGTGTCGAACCGAAAACTGGCAACGCCTGGACCATCGGTATCGAACGTGGGGAGGCCAATCTCCTCTAACACGCCTACATGGTCAATAGAGAGTAGCCAGTCATCATCCCCTGATGACCTAAGCCAAATAGAACCTTGAGCGGTTGTTGAGCCATAACGTCGCCAACCATCGGCCTCGCCTAGCGATCTTCGAAAACCATTTTGAAATGCGACTTTGTCACATTCCTGCCGAGCAATAAATGGCAACGACTTTTTCCCACTCATAGGTCAACCTTGAACAATCGCTCAGTGGCCGGAGTCGAACTCATTTCTAGCCTTACATATTGTTCGTTTTGTAGATGTTTTGGTGGTGCTGTTGTTGTTGTCACAATGTACTGAAAGCATGGGGGATCTGTCCCTTCCTCCCACTGCTTGACCAAATCAAACAAACGGGCATAGAGAGTCTCATCAAGGTCCGCCTCACGGGGGCTATCATGAATAAGAAACGCAGGTAGGCTCGCTTTTTCTTCAACCGCCAAATGCAATGCCGCCAGATCAAACGCCACGATTTTGAGTGAATCAAGCGCTGCGGTCGAAACCTCACCTCGTTGGGAGAATTGCGCATCAACCTTTAGACCCTTTCCATCGAATTTGATCGCGCCATCAACACCCTCAGGAAGCCAAGCTGCCATAATCCCGCGATATCGTTCTTCCAATGTCCGGATAGCTTGCTGAGCGCGCTTCCTGCCCTCATCCAGTTTCGCACGAACCGCTTCCAATTCAGATGGCACGGCCGGCGTTGAATCTTTAGCTTCTATGCTTTGCTTCAACGCTCGCGTGTCGTCCAAAATACGCTTAGCTTGGTAGACCCGATCTTGGACTTTTCCAGCAGCCTTCTGCGCAGCGTGAACAAGTGCGTTGGCGTCCTGTGTCTTGCCGTTGACCGTCTGTATTTCTTGGTCGATCTGGGCAATAACAGCTTTTAGGCGTTGCGCTTCTTCTGTTGCAGTCCTTGCTTCCTTCTCAAGCGCTGAAGCTAGTGTTTTCTTTTCAGCGATAGATTTCCTGATGGACTGAACATCGCATTGTTCCAATGATATTCCGCATCCCTGAGCCAACACCTCATCCACCGAAACTCTACAAATTGAACATACTCGGATGCGGCCTTGAGTGACGTCAATTTCACCAATATCAGCTTCGCTTTTAAGACGAACTGCTTCGCCCAGTTTCCGCTCTGCGGCATTCTCTTGCTTCTGACGGTCGTCAACACGAGCCGCTCGGCGAGAGTTAAGTTCGGCTAGTTGTTCGAAAAGCGCACTTACGTCAGGAGTTGCAGGAAGTTCTTCCCGCATCGCGTCTGTGAGACCTTTCTCAGCAAGGGAAACAAGTCCTTTATGGCTCAGTGTGTCATCAAGTTCGATATCTTCACCGACACTTAACGCACTACGAATTTTACTGAATTTATCAGCTCGGCGTTGCTCCCGATAAGCATGCTGTTTGCGTTCTTCCTCTGCAGCGCTTGCTAGTGCCTTCTCAGTTGAAGCAGCTTCTTGCTCTTCTGGATCGAGCGCTCTTAGAGCAAGGCGAACCATGGTCAGTTTTGCAGCTCCGCTTAGACCTTGCGCGCGGGATCGCGTCTGTGTTTTTGGCTCCCGCCATGCCAAAATGTCTGCTAGTCGACACTCTTGGTCACGTGACAACCATGCTCGGAGTACGTCCCAAATGTGGTCATCACCGACCTCTTGAGGCGATCTATTTTTTAGACTGGAAAAGAAGGCCTGTGTGATGGCTGGATCAAGAGAGGTCGCATCACCCTCTTGGGGTCCTCGTTCAAGGGCGTCTTCAATACTGGCGGCTGCCACGACAAAGCTGCGGCCACCTAGCCCAAAATTGTGCACCGCAATCCAACAGATACCTTCAATAATAACCTCGGCTGCCACCAGACCATTTGGGAAGTTCACCATGAGTCGGGTGCGCTGGGGTTCGGTTGCGTAGTCGGGTTCGCCGAGGCATGCCCTAAGCAAGCGGCAAAACGTTGTCTTGCCACTACCATGTGCCAAAGCTGCCTTGCCACTACTCGCCATATCAGGTGTCCAGACGATGTTTAGGCCTGGTTTGAGCGAGATATCTCGAATGATGGTCTGCGGATTTTGGAACAGACCAAGGCGCCGGACCCACAATCGCGGTTCACGACGACCACTCGGAGCGGAGGGGTTTTCTAACTGGGGAGCGAATAAGTCAGCCGGTGCCATGTCCAAACCTCGCCCATACTATATTGTCCTCTTCTGCGATGGCTGCGGCTATCTGATCCTGTTCAACTTGTCGGATTGCTTGCAAAGCGAACATGGCCCGCTGCGCATCAGCAGAGTCAGCATTTAGTCCAGTGTTGATAAAGTGGCGACCACGAATCCAGTCTCCGCTATCACGCTCTTCAAGTTGGCCCGAAGAAATCAAAGTGTTGAACGCAGTGCGCCAAGCCGCATTGATCTGGGGTCGCAGGCGGGTTACGTCTTGTATGGGACGCGCTTCTTCGCCCGCCAACCGTATCCAATGACCACGGTCCTCCTCAGAGAGCAGCTGCGTCAAAAGCGCTGGTTCAGCGAGGCTCGCGACGAGGAGCCGTGTGATGGGTGCATCTTGCACCGGGTCGATCAACCAAAGAGCGAATTGAGCTGCACGGCGTAGCCTGTCTTGAGGTTGTGTATGTGCAGGCCAAGCCCACGCACCGTCGCGCAGACTGGCAAATACCGGCAGGTCGATATTAAGAGGAGCGTCTGCCGTCAGGACGGCGTCGGTCAAACCAAGATCGGCGAAAGTTCCGTCTGCTTCCATCCGGTCCCAAGCGGCGAGCACAAGGCGGCGGGTGCGGTATTCGCCGTATTTCTTGATTTCCTTTTCTTTGAGCACACGGAAGGTTTCTGAGGGGTAGTCGGGCCCCTTCACATCGGCTGGGTCGAGGATGTAGCGCTGTTCGTCGCGGGTCAGGCCGTA
>Ga0115563_1003907_pt1 | contig 10327 bp, 9 predicted proteins | sample COGITO_mtgs_1105_2_FD_87198 | JGI IMG/M metagenome (GOLD analysis project Ga0115563, IMG submission 87198) | Pelagic marine microbial communities from North Sea - COGITO_mtgs_110519 | ecosystem: Environmental > Aquatic > Marine > Epipelagic | place: Germany:Helgoland, sampling site Kabeltonne...
AATTTAAAAAATTCTGTATTTCCGTTTCATTATAATGATTTTGAAGAACTCCTCGAAATTGTTCACAGCAAAGATATTGGGGTTATAAAAATGGAAGTGATGCGAAATGTTGGTCCTGAAGATAATTTCCTTCAAAAAGTAAGAGATTTGGCAACAGCACGAAATATTGTATTAATTTTTGATGAATGCACTTCTGGCTTTAGAGAAACCTATGGCGGAATCTATCAAAAATTCAATGTAGAACCCGACATGGCCATGTATGGGAAAACGATTGGAAATGGGTATGCACTCACCGCAGTTGTTGGAAGAAGGTCTGTTATGGAAGCAGCTCAAACAACCTTTATTAGCAGTACCTTTTGGACCGAACGTATTGGTCCAACAGCAGCGCTAAAAACACTTGAAGTGATGGAGCAAATGAACTCATGGGATATTATAACAGCGCAAGGAAAGAAAATACAAAACGGCTGGAAATCATTGGCAGAAACACATGATTTATCAATATCTTTAGGAGGGATTCCGTCTTTATGTACGTATAGCTTTAACGCTGATGACGCTATGAAGTACAAAACATTTGTAACTCAAGAAATGCTTAAAAAAGGCTTCCTAGCGAGTACAAATTTCTATGCGTGTACAGAACATAAAGATCAGCAGATCACAGACTATTTTGACGCCTTAGATGGTGTTTATAAAACAATTTCAGAGTGTAATAATGGCGTCAAAGACATTGATGAATTGCTAGAAGGCCCCGTTTGTCATTCAGGATTTAAGCGTCTAAATTAATGACAAAAAAGATACTTTTTAGAGCCGATGGAACAGCAGAATCAGGTCTAGGACATTTATACCGCTTATTTGCCCTAGTAGAGATTTATAAAGAACAATTTGATTTTGTTTTTTTAACGAAGAAAAGCTCTGTTTTAAGTATCATACCAAGTGATTATACATTAAAAATAATTCCTGAGGATATAGACATAAATAAGGAACCTCTTTGGATAGATAAGAATTTTTCACATAATGAGTACATTATGGTATCAGATGGGTATCAATTTACAAGTACTTATCAAAAAAAAATAAAAGAACTTGGATATTTTTTAATTTATATAGATGATTTAGCGGTTGAGCATATGTATGCAGATATTGTTGTGAATCATTCACCAAACGTAAATAAGGAGACGTTTACTAATGAACCGTACACAGTTTTTGGATTAGGTGCGGATTATGCAATATTGAGACCAAGCTTTTTAGCTTCGGCAAAACAAGAAAAAAAACTTTCTACTATAGATACTGCTTTTGTTTGTTACGGGGGTTCGGATTACTTTGATTTCACCTTCAAAACAGTGGAGGCACTATTAAAAACAGAAAAAATTAAAAAGATAAATGTCGTTGTTGGCGGCGCCTATAACCATGAAGAAATTTATGAAATTGCGAGTAAATTTAATAAGATAGAGGTGCACAAAAACTTAAATGAAAAAGCACTAAATGACCTCATGAATAAATCTAATATTTCTTTTGTTTCAGCAAGTACAATATTATATGAAGCCATCACGATAAAAATGCCAATCTTTACAGGTTTTTTTGTTCAGAATCAAATAGATTTTTATAATGGAATAAAGGCTAAGGAAGTCTTTTTTGGAATGAATGATTTACGTAATTTTAATTTTGATACGCTCCCAAGTAAAATTGAAGTATTAACAGAAGAAAAAATAGGAAATCAAATTAAAAACCAAAAATCAATAATAGACGGAGAACAAAAAAAACGTTTTCTTGCGTTATTATAAAAGAGTTTTAGGCGAAGAATTTTATGAAAAAATTAGTTATTATAACGGGTGTAAATAAAGGGTTAGGTCATGCTTTTTTTAATTTATTTTTAAAAGAGGAATCCATTACCATGATAGCTATTTCAAGAAATTTTAATAACGAACAAAAAACAATAAAGAATAAGCGTGTTATTTTTATAGAAAAAGACCTATCCGAACTCAATAATGTAGAAGAAGAACTAAAATTGAATGCGTATTACACGGATCAATATAAAGAAGTCATTTTTATTAATAACGCCGCAAGTATCAACCCTATCGAAGCGATCGGAAATTTTGACAATGAAGCGATTGTAAAAGCCGTTCAACTCAATACAATTGCACCATTATTATTGACCAATAATATTGTTAAAAGCAACAGATCAAAACGTGTTAGAATAATCAATATATCTAGCGGAGCCGCCAAAAGACCAATAATTGGATGGAGCATTTATTGTAGTACAAAATCGGCTAATGAGATGTTTTTTAATACACTAAAGCTTCAAGAAGAAAACAATAAAAATATTGAAGTACATAATCTAGATCCTGGAGTCATGGATACAGATATGCAAAAAAATATAAGAAGTAAATCAGAAAATGAAATGCCAAATGTGGAACTCTTTAAAGAATATCACAAAACAGAACAATTGAAATCAGCACAGGAAGTTGCATTAGATATTGTAAGCACCTATAACCTTTTATAGTATGAAAATAGCAGTATTATCAGACATACATGGAAATTACATTGCGTTGCACACAGTGCTTGAAGAAGCAAAAAGACAGCACGTAGATCATTTATTTATACTAGGCGATCAGCTGGGCTATTTTTATCGTGCTATAGAAGTTTTTAAGCTTATTAAAGAATGGTCTTTTGATATGATTTCCGGCAACCATGAACGCCTTTTTTTAGAATACTTAAGCGCTTCAGAAGGACGTAAAAACGAAATCAATAAGAAGTATGGTTCTTGTTTTTCGCACTACGAAACACAGTTTTCGGAAACACTTATAAACGAAATAAAACAATTGCCAGAACAAAAGACTGTAACAAAAGACCGGATGTCTTTTCTTCTATGTCACGGCTCGCCATCGGATAAGGATCAATACATATATCCTGACGCTTCTTTAGAGGTTTTAAACGCAAATGACACAGAAAACATAGACTATGTATTTAACGGTCACACACATTATCCTATGATGTATAAAGGCAAGAATTCCTTTCTAATAAATGTTGGCTCTGTAGGACAATCTCGAACGGTTGGTGGGATTGCGAACTGGGGAATTATAAATACCACAAACGGGGTTTATGAACCTCAAAACACTCCTTATAAAGTAGAGGACGTTGTAAGTGAGTTAAAAGAGTTTAACGAGGAAAAAGAGTACCTGTTTAAGGTGTTAAAAAGAAATAACAAGAATTATGAAAATTAATGTATTAGTCACGGGTTGTGGAGGAGATATTGGACAAAGTATAGGTAAAATACTAAACAAAAGTGCATTTGTGAATGAATTATATGGCTGTGATATTTCAGACAAGAACGCGGGCAAGTTTATTTATTCAAACTTTTTTATAGGATTACCATATAAAGACCCAAACTATCTTTCTAATTTAGAGTTCTTTGTTGAAGACAATAAAATTGATTACATCATTCCAATGTCAGAACCAGAGTTGAGGTATTTCTCAGATACGGATAATTTAAAAGCGATTGGAAGGGCTAAAATGCTTACAGCCTCGTCTGAAGCCTTAAGTATTGGGTTTGATAAACTGGCGACCGTTAATTTTTTAAAATCCAACAATCTGCCGTTTCCAGAAACGGTATTAGTTGCCAATGAAAGTACTCCTAACTTTCCAGTGATCTTAAAATCAAGAACAGGATCAGGAAGCTCTGCTATATATAAGGTTGAAAATTTAGAGGACTATAATTATATCAAATCGAAACATTCAGATTTTATTGCACAAGAGTTTTTAGAAGACAGTCAGGGAGAATTTACCTGTGGTGTTTTTAGAAGTAAAAACCAAGAAATAAGAACACTTGCTTTTAAAAGAGAACTAACGAGCGGCTACAGTGGTTATGGAGAAATTATTAATAATGAGCAAATTAATAATTTGTTATGTAATTTAGCAAACAAAATCAACCTCGATGGTTCTATAAATGTACAATTAAGGTTAACAAAAAAAGGTCCCGTTGTTTTTGAAATAAACCCAAGGTTTTCAAGCACTGTTTTATTTAGACACATGTTTGGTTTTAAAGATCTAGAATGGTCAATTCAAGACAAGCTAAATATAGAATTAGAACCTTATGAGGCTGCTAAAGCAGGGCAAACATTTTATAAAGGATTTAACGAGTTTATAAGTTAAAAAATGAAAAACATACACATAGGAAATACGGAAATAGGAGGAGATAATCCATGCTTTATTATTGCGGAGCTTTCTGCCAATCATGGAAAAGATATTAATATAGCCATTGAAACGATTCGGGCCGCTAAAAAAACAGGAGCAGATGCGATTAAGTTGCAAACCTTCACTCCAGACACAATTACATTAGATGCCCAAAATGAAGCCTTCTTAATTAACCATGGGACGCAGTGGGACGGTAAGTATTTACACGAACTATATAATGAAACGTATTTGCCTTGGGAATGGCATGAAAGACTGTTTAAAGTAGCAAAGGAAGAAGGTTTGGTCTGTTTTTCATCCCCATTTGATTTGACTGCAGTAGACTTTTTAGAAACGTTGAATACCCCTGCATATAAAATTGCATCCCCTGAAATTTTAGACATCCCATTAATTGAAAAATGTGCCAAAACCGGCAAGCCAATAATAATAAGCACAGGAATTGCCACCATTGCCGATATTGATTTGGCAATTAATACTTGTAGGAATGTAGGAAACAACCAAATTGTGTTGTTAAAATGTACAACGTCTTACCCTGCTCCAATTGAAGATGCGAATCTAAAAACAATAAACAATTTTGCTGAGACATTTCATGTTATTCCAGGCCTTTCAGATCATACCTTAGGAACAATAGCGCCAACCGTTTCAGTTGCATTAGGAGCGAAAGTTATTGAAAAACATTTTATATTAGACAAATCTGTTGGCGGAGCTGATGCTGCATTTTCTTTAGATGTTGAGGAATTTACTCAAATGGTTAAATCCGTAAGAGACGCAGAAAAAGCGATAGGACAAGTGTCATACAATATTGGAAGCAAAGCAACCAATTTATCTAAACTAGCCTCGCGCTCATTGTTTATTACTAAAGATGTAAAAAAGGGAGACCTTATTACGGAAGAAAATATTCGTTCGGTTCGCCCTGGAAATGGAATTCACCCAAAGCACTACAAAGAAATATTAGGTAAAAAATTCGCGAAAGACGCAAGTTTTGCCACGCCACTAGATTTTAAACACATTAAATAATTCACGTGAAACATCTATAACCAAAACTTGATACCCAAGTAAAATGATTATATGGATGTACTATGTGACCAATAAAAACACATGAAAGTAGCAGTTATCAGTTTTATTTCTCTTTTAAATATATCGATACAAGCTCAAATTGATGTTTTTAAAAACAGCATAATTATTTAATGAATTTACCTAAAAAACTTATTACTAAAGGGTTTGTCTTGTTTTTGAAAGCAGGGTCAATGGGAATTAAGTTTGTTTTTTTCTCTATAATACTTCCTAAAAAAATGTCAGTTGAAGATTATGGAAACATTAGTTTACTTATAACAACCATTACATTTTTTATTTTCTTGGTTGGATTTGACTTTTACAATTATGCTCATAGGGATTTTATTAATAATTCAAGAAGTTTAATAGCATCTAAGCTACTTAACCAGTTTGTTTTCAATTTTCTGTTATTTATCATTTTAACCCCTATTTTTTATTGGGTTATGAGTTATAATGATCTGCCGTTTTTTTCAGTAGCGATTATATTATTGTTTTCTGAGTATTTTGGGCAAGAAGTTTACCGTTTGTTAATTGTTTTTTCTAAGCCTGTTTTAGCAAATATAATATTGTTTTTTAGGTCTAGTTTTTGGGTTCTAGCTTTACTTTTAGCAAATAACTTTTATGGAATAAAAATTGATACACAAAACATTTTAATAAGCTGGGCTATAGGAAATAGCTTACTAGTTGTTTTCACAATTTTATACTGTTTTAGTTTAGATGACCTTGTATTCAATAAAATGAAAATTGATTTAAGCTGGATAAAACAAGGACTTTATGTAAGCATTCCATTCTTATTGAGTACAATTACTTTAAAAATCATAGAACTTTCAGATAGATTTATAATAAACTATTTCTATTCAAGCACGGAAGTAGGAATTTATTCTTTTTATTCCAATATTTCTAATAGTTTAAATGTTGTGATTAATACAACAGTGGTAATCATGATATACCCTAAAATTTTATTAGCTTTTAAAAAGAAAGACAAAAAAAACATCCCGACACTTATTAAAGCTTACAAGAAGGAAATGTTTATTTTTTTTGATTATAGCGGTTATTTTACTTATTTTATTTTTGAAACCTTTATTGAATTGGATTGGCAGAGAAGAATACTTTTCAAACCTTACCACTTTTTGGGTATTATTAATGGCAAATGTATTTTTTAATATTTCATTAATTCCCCATGTTGTATTATATGCTCTGCATAAAGACAGAGAAATTATTACTCCTGTTGTTTTTGCTTGTTTAATAAATGTAGTATTAAATTTTATTTTATTACCTATTTTTGGAATGGTCGGTGCTGCTATTGCTACCTTTGTAAGCTTTTTGTTAATAATGGTTTTGAAACTTGGCTCCTTAAGGAAATTAAATTTTAGCATATGATAAAGATTAATATGTTTTTACCTATTACCCCTTATACACTATCTATATCTGAACGTATAATAGCGGCCCAAACTCATGACAACAGGAAAAGCAGAAAGAATATTCTGATAAACCCCCATGGTCTTAATTTCAATAAAGATTATTGGGACGAAGTTTATATAGGTTCAGCTTCTAGAAAGGTAAGTGATAAAAAAGTTGAAAGATATATTAATTTTTCATGGCAAATAATAACCTTTTTAAAAATATACAAGCAAATAAAAAGCCTTAAGAATAGCTCTTTAGACTTTTATTATGTTGACTTGGCACATGTTTTAAGCAATTCTATTTTTTTTGGATTCAACAAAATAGTCAACATGTATGTTATGGAAGATGGGCTGTTAAATTATTATAAGGTGACATTGAAGAATAAAATGTTAGACAAGAAAAACACTAATACTTTTCTCAATTATATAGGACTCCCCTCAAGAAAATTCAAAGGAGATATTACTGGCGTTGAGATGGATGTAGTAAATGGGCAGTATGTTTATTTTCCTGATTTAGCATTTACACCAAAGAAAAGTATCCAAATTCCTTTTAAGAAGTTATCATATGATTTGATTGACAGAGTCTTAATCTTAGGCCAAGAACCTATTGTAGGCTTAATTACTGTTACTAGTTATCTAAATTCGTTGTGTAATGTAATAGATGATAGTTTAATTGATTTTAAAGATTATAAATTTTATTACAAACCACATCACCATGGAAAAAACAAATTAGCTAATAAATTTTTACAAAAAAAACTTGGTGAAAAATTAAATATTATTGAAGATAATACTCCTATTCATATGTTAGTTGCTGAAATAAAACCTTCAGTTGTTATTTCTTTTGGCTCAACAGCTTCTCTTAATTTGAAATTAATTTTGCCAGAAAAAGTAGTAAGTAGGGTGTATTTATTAAGAAGCTCTGTTTTTCCAATTAATAATGAGCAAGAAACCATGTTTTTTAAGGCAGGTATTTCTATATTTGAATTGGACTGTAATAGCAAAGGATAAATCCCTATGAAAATAGATATAACAAAAACATCATTAACTCTTTTACTGTTATCTCTTCCGTTTAACTTTATAGCAATTAGTGGAGTAGGAAATATATACCTCTCAACAATTGTTGTTCTTGTTCAGTTCGCAATTCTATTTTCACTTGTTGGTAAAAAGTTAGTTAGTAATATTACAGCAATAGCAGCAATAGCTGTCTTTGTGATTACGCTAATCAGCACGGTATTTAATGTTTTGATCGATTCTGAATTAGTAATTGTACAATTGAAACAAACAGTTATTTATTTTCAGAATATTTTATCAATTATATTAATGACCTATTTTATAAAATCATTAGACGTAGATTATTTCTTTAAGTTGTTTTTAGTTATAATTTTAATTAGCATAATTAGGGTTTATATCGAAGAGCCAGACCATATCTTCATGCTAAGTGTTTATTGGGAAGAAAGAATTGAATCCAAATTTGTAGCAGGTGTTAATACATTTGCTTTGTTTAATGGTTTAGCTTTTACTATTTCTTTTTTTTACTTAAAGAATAAGGTTTTGAAGCTCTCTCTTTGTATTGTATTTATTATTATGATTATTCTAACGATGTCAAGAGGCGCATTATTGGCTGTTATTTTAACTGTTTTTATTACTGCTCTTTATGACACAAGAAGAGAGACCTTTAGAGATCTAATCAAATACACTTTTTATATACTACTAGTAGGTGTTTTAGTTTTAATCTTTACGGGTAAAATGGAAGGGATTATTGAGTTAATTAGTCAAAGATTTTTTAGTTTTTTTGATGAGAATATCACTATTGATAAATTTTTTACAGGAAGGGGTACGTTAATTTCTTATGTGTTTACTGATTTCATGGATTCTTCTTTATTTCAATTTCTTTTTGGACGTGGTAACGGCAGTATGGATTTTGTAATTCCAGAAACAGGACAGAAATTCGAGACTTCTCATTTAGTGATATTAGATATTTTATATAGAAATGGTATTATTTTAACCTTTTTATATATTGTTTTATTAGGTGTGATTCTGTTAAAGTTTTTGAAAAATAGAAATAGAGATAGGATTGTATTATTTGGATTATTTGTATTTTTTCAATTAGAACTTTTAGTTAATCCAATGATTTTTTCAGCCCAAGCAGGGTGGATTTATTCTATGTTTTTAGTTTTATTTTTGAGACAAAACCACCTTATTATTAAAAAACCGATAAATGATTGATAAAATTAAAGAATATCTCCTTCCTTTTTTAATATCAATTACACCTATTGTGGCAGTATTTGCTTCCGCTAAATTTCTTTCGTTGTTTCTTTTTTGCATTGGTTTTATTTATCTATTTGAAAAAAATAAAGTTAATGCATTGAAAGGGTATAAAATGTTTTTTAAGCCTTATTTAGTTTTTGTGATTTTTTGTATTGTCTCGACAATAATATCAAAAGATATTCATGTTTCGATAAAAACGTTGGAACGGTATATTTCTTTAATTGTAGTTCCAATTATTATTTTCTCGACTAATTTTAGCGAAAAAAGATATCGCTTCCTTTTAAAGTCTTTTGTTTTATCGCTACTAATTATTTCCATCTTTTCAGTCTTTAAGCTAATCTGGTTTGTTAATGTTTATTCAGATTGGATTGAAGTAATGCGAGGAGTGAATGAGAACGATACATACGTACAATTTAAATACCCTCACCTGATGTGGGATGTGCACCCTTCATATTGGAGCTATTTAATGCTAGTGGCAGTTATAATATTATTTAGTAATAAATATTTTAACTCGATTTTTAAAAAACAGACAGTAATTGTTTTATTAATATTGTTTATTGTCAATTTGTTTTATTTAGCGGCAAGACTTCCATTATTAATCTTTATTGTAATAAGTATAGTTTATTTATTCAATTATTACAAAAGTTATAAAATTATAACAGGCGTGCTTTTTTTGTTTTTCTTATTTATTATAACAGCATATTATAACTTCCCTTTTCTTGAGTATAAGATAAAATTAGTTTTGACAGATGATAGATTTTTCTTGTGGAACATGGTTTATGACAATATAAAACCAAACCATTTATTTTTTGGAGAAGGGCTAGGGTTAAGTGGAGATTTCATAGCCAATATTTTAAAAAGCTCTGAAGACACTAGGATTGACTACACCGGCGTTGAAATTCATAATCAATATTTAACAATGCTCTTAGAAACAGGAATTGTAGGGGTAATTGTTTTACTTTACTTATATGTAAAGCCTGTTATTATTCTAATGTTTCGTAAAAAATCATATTCATTGCCATTATTAGCGATAGTATTACTAACTCTTTTTGCATCTACTTTAGAACCTTTTTTTACAGTAATAAAAGGGATAATTATATTCACTATTTTCAGCTCATTGTTTAGTATGTTTCATGAAAAATATAAGACATAATTTATTTGCTTAATAAAAATGATACAAGTATGGTTGTTGATGAACTTTAAGAAATTCTTTTTACGTTAATTATTTAAATTTATATATGAAAAAGGTGTATGTGTTATTTTATGGGTCTATTATATTAGGGATTCTTTTATGGCTATTCTTTTTTATAATTACTCCAATAGAGGTTAAAAATGAATTGTCTTCCTTCATTACCTCTTTTATTATTTTAAACTATTTAGCTTTAGTTTTTGGTTTTGCGCTACCCTTATTTCCAATAAGT
>Ga0115563_1003920_pt1 | contig 10301 bp, 11 predicted proteins | sample COGITO_mtgs_1105_2_FD_87198 | JGI IMG/M metagenome (GOLD analysis project Ga0115563, IMG submission 87198) | Pelagic marine microbial communities from North Sea - COGITO_mtgs_110519 | ecosystem: Environmental > Aquatic > Marine > Epipelagic | place: Germany:Helgoland, sampling site Kabeltonne...
CGTTCTCAACGCCGCTCAGCAGCTCATCTAATACTTCCTTCGTAATCGTCATTGTCTTCATGCTCCTTCGTTAATGAAGCATGGACCGAATTACTCATACACAGAAGATCAGACACTCTCAGCTAAAGCCCTGCTGCCTTGGTCAAATTCACACGGAATCGATCTCTGCGTCGCTGATATCTTCGAGTCATCTCGGCAGAAGCGTGGCCGAGATGTTTCTGGACGTAGCGCTCATCGACTTCGGCGCTGCTGGCCAGGCCGGCGCGCAGGGAATGGCCAGAGAACAGCGCGAGGCGCGCTCTATCGGGGAGATCTGATCGGATGCCAGCATCCAGCACTGTTTGCTTAATCAAACGGGCGACGTGTTTGTCGGAGAGGCGCGCTTCCAGTGCCTTCGTGCCATCACGGGACGTGCGGACAAACACCGGGCCAAAATCTATCTTAGCGAAATGCAGCCATTGCTCCAAGGCATGCACAGGACAAGTTTGATCACTTGAGCCGCGCCCGATTTCGACTTCGCGCCAGCCGGTCTTGGCATTGAGCGTGAGTAGGGCGCCCTTTTCTTCAACCTCGATCCAGCCGCCGCTATCGGGCGTGTCGTCCTTGTGCACATCTAGACTGACGATTTCAGAACGACGGAGACCTCCTGCGTATCCAATCAGCAGAATGGCCCGATCTCGTAGGTCTCTCAGCCCAAATCCAAGGGTCGCAATCATATCAAGGATGTCCTCGGCAAGGATGGCTTCTTTCTGAACAGGAGGACGGGCGTGCTTGCGTTTAATTCCGGCCAGCACTGTGGCTATGTGACGGTTCTTACGATCTAGGGTGAAGCCACGCTGTGTGTAGTTCCAACTGAGACCCGAGAGCCGACGATCTATTGTCGAAACCGAAAGGGCAGGGGCCTTGCCAGTTGGTGCCGTCAGATCCGCAAGATAAAGCCCGATCATTTCGGGCGAGGGGGGCAGGGGGTCTATGCCCTTCATCCGGCACCAGCGAGAAAAGTGTGCCCAATCCTTTGCGTAGGCCTTTAGCGTGTTCTCGGATGCCGCTTGCTTCGCATAGTCACGGGCAGTCTCAACCAGCCGATCAAGCGTGCCAGACCCAGCAAGGCCTCCGAGGCCCTCGGCAAAGGTGGGGAGGCTTAGAGCCTCACCGGAAGAAGGATGTCTCTCGTCTTCCTCGTTCTGGCGGGGCGCATTTGTTGGACTTGAGGGCGATTTCTCGTGGTTTTTCGACATGTCGCCGAGCATATATTTATACGTCCGATAATGCAAACTTATTGGACATAAAAGGATTGCACAAGTGGAGGCGTTTACTGTGCAATTTTCTGGCATTAAGCGCCGTGGTGATATAGACTTCGGCCATGACATTTGACCGGCCGGATCACTCCATCAACCTCGATACGCTATCCCGAATGCCCGCCTGGGTCACCTCCGCGCGCGCTGAAACCCTTGAAGATGTTGCGTTTTTGTCAGGCGCGGCGCTGAGCCACCTGCATGTTGTGCTCAGCCATAATGATGTCCCCCAACCCTTGTTACGGGACCGGCTCGCGCTGCGCGCGGCTGAGGCTTGTGTGGCGTTTTCAGGGCGGACAGAACGGGTCAGCGAGTTGCGCGATGCCCTTCATTTTCTGCGCGAGGGGGACCTGCCCGGTCCAGCGGGCGAGACATATCTGAAATGGCGGCGCGCGGTGGAGCGGCCGGTGTCGGTGAAGGCGCTTGGCCGGGTGCTGCCTGATCTTCAGGCCGAGCGGATCGCGGGTTGGCTCGCTGCCGGGCAGGGGGCGCCGGTCAGCCGCGCGGCAATGGTGTTGGAGGCGATTCTCGACGAAGCGCCCCGGGCCGAAGTCCCGGCGCTGATCCTGGCAGATGCCGCCCTGGCGCAAGCGCTTGGCTGGGCGCATGTCGTGCCGCTGCTGGCGACTGGCCTGAAACGGGCTGACCTGCGCAAGCAAGGCGATGATCTTCGCTTCGCCTGTCATCGCGCGGTCGTCACATCGGTGATCGAGGCCGCGCGCGTCGCCGCCGATCTGATGCGGCGCGCCGCACATCTGAAAGCCGTCGCACCGAAACTGCGGGCCAAGGGGGCGGAGGGCGCCACAGAGATGTTCATGACCCGCGATGCCGTAGCACCTTCGGCCTTGCCCTTGCCGGACCGCGCCGCGCGGCGGCTGTGTGACCGGCTGGTCGACCTTGGCGCGGTGCGCGAGCTGACCGGGCGCGACACCTTCCGACTTTACGGGGTGTAGGGATGGCGAAGGATCGTTCTGAACCGGAGTTTGACCGCGCGTTAACCGACCTGCCGCCCGAGCTGCGTTGGCGGGAATGGATGCGGCGGATCGAGGCGGTGCTGTTCGCCTCGGCCGCGCCGGTCCCGCGCGAAGACCTGGCCCGCGTGGTGGGGCAGGGGGCGTCGGTTGATCTGCTGGTCGAAGATCTGGCCTCCGATCTGGAGGGGCGCTCGTTCGAGATTGCCCAGGTTGCTGGCGGCTGGATGTTCCGGACACGACCCGCCTACGCCCCCGCGATCCGCGCAGCGGCGGATGTCCGGGACCAGCTACTCGAACTGAGCGAATTCGACGTCGCGGTCCTGGCGGCCATCGCCTACCATCAGCCGATTACGCGCGACGGGCTGAAGGACATCTTCGGCAAGGAGATCAGCCGCGACCTGATCGGGCGACTGCATGCGCAGGGCCTGATCGGGACCGGGCCAAGGTCGCCCCGACGTGGGGCACCTTATACATTCGTGACGACCGAGCAGTTCCTTGTCGCGTTTGATCTGGAGACGCTCGCGGATCTGCCAGAGCGGGAGCAGTTGGAGGATGCGGGGGTAGTGGCGGAAGCTTCAAAAGTCGATTTTGGGTAACGCGTTGCCCGTCTTCGTTGCCAAGGGGGTATCTTTGCCTGAGTGACGTCGAGGAATCGCGAGGTATAGAATTGACTTCTATACCTCAAAATTATCTCTCTATGAGTTATAGAAAAGGACTCTATAACTCATGGCATGGAACTGGCAGATATCGGGTGGCCGGAATTCCTGTATGACGAGGCCGCATTGGCACCGCTTGAGCAGCGCTTTTTGCTATTTTCAGGCGAAATCCTGGGTGCCGTCCACCATGTCAACCCGTCCGAGCGTGATCAACTCCGCATTGATCTGCTGAGCGATGAAGCGATGAAGACCAGTGCCATCGAGGGCGAAATCCTGGACCGGCGCAGCGTGCAATCCTCACTTCGCCGACACCTTGGATTAGAGCCCGACAGCTATCCGAACAAACCTCGCGAGCAGGGTGTGGCTGAGATGATGGTCGATGTTTACTCGACCTATGCCGAGCCCATTGCGCACGGCACCCTGTTTCGGTGGCATGAGATGCTCTTGGCTTTCGACAAGCGCCTGGAAGCGATCGGTTCATACCGGCAGCAAGAGGATGCCATGCAGAGTAAGCGTCCGGTTGTCCCGCTCTGACGTCGGGAAGGAGTGCTTGCTAGATGTCCACCAATGATAGTGGACATCTTGAGGTGAGCGATGGCGGGGAAGAAGGGGCAGAAGAAGCGGGTTTGGTCAGACGATGAGAAGGTGTCGATCTGCACGCAGGCGCGGGTGGCTGGGGTTTCGGTTGCGCAGGTAGCGCGACGCTACGCCATGAATGCCAATCTGATCCACAAATGGCTTCGCGATCCTCGGTTTTCATCAAAGGATCAGGCTGCGGATTTGCCCGTGCATGAGGGCGCAACGTTTCTTCCAGTCGAGGTTGCGGGCATGACGCCCGTCCCAGCGGCACCCATTTTGTCCAATCCGTCAACAAGCCCCACTACGGTGCAGCGCCTCGACATCACGTTGTCAGATGGTCGGCGGATATTGGTGGAGGGCGCGACCGCGCTGTCAGCGGTGCTGGCGATGGTCGAGGGGCTGGCGCAATGATCCCGGTGCCGAGCAACACACGGGTCTGGCTGGCTGCTGGAGTGACGGACATGCGCCGTGGCTTCAACACGCTGGCGGCGCAAGCCGAGCAGGTTCTGGCTGAGGACCCGTACTCCGGCCACATGTTCGTCTTCCGCGGTCGTCGGGGCGATCTTTTAAAGATCATCTGGTGGGACAGTCAGGGGGCCTGCCTGTTTACCAAGCGGCTTGAACGGGGCCGATTTGTCTGGCCCGCGGCCAAGGACGGCAAGGTCAACCTGAGCCTGTCGCAGCTATCGATGCTCTTGGAGGGGATCGACTGGCGGACACCTCAAAAGACCTGGCGGCCACTGGTCGCAGGATAGAGATAAAGGCCAATAAAATATAGAATTTTGAGAGGTTTTTCGTTCCCTTTTAGGGGCCAATCTGGTATGGATTATCCCATGTTGGCCACCTTCAAATCCTTACCTGAAGACCCCGATGAGCTGCGCGCAATCAGCGTGCAGATGGCCCAGCACATCCAGTCTCAAGCCTACCAGATCGAGAAGCTGAAGGCTGAGTTGCACGGCCATCGTAAGGCGCGCTTCGGCTCCAAGTCAGAAGGCATGGACCAGTTGGCTCTCAATCTGTCGGAAGACGATGAGATCGCGCAGGCTGCAGACGAGCAGCAGGCCGAGCCGTCAGCCGGTGACGAAGACCCCACGGCCAAAGCGCGCACCAAGCGTCAACACAGCCGCAAGCCGCTGCCTGATCATCTGGATCGGAAAGATGAAGTCCTGTCGCCCGGTGACGCTTGTGATGGCTGCGGCGGCACCCTGCGCCAGGTGGCCGAGGATATCACCGAAGAGTTGGACTATATCCCGGGCCACTTCGTGGTGCGCAGGTTTATTCGCCCGCGCATGGCCTGCACCTGCTGTGAGGCCTTTATGCAGGCTCCGCTGCCCTCACGCTTGATCGAACGCGGTCGGCCCGGTCCGGGCCTCGTGTCGCACATGCTGATCGGCAAATATTGCGATCACCTGCCGCTTGAGCGGCAATCCAAGATCTACGCACGCGAAGGGGTCGATCTGCATCGCTCCACGCTGAGCGACTGGGTCGGTCGCACCACAGCCCTGCTGGAACCTTTGGCCGCGCACATCGGCAAACTGGTCAGAGAGGGCCCAGCCCTGTTTGCGGACGACACCCCCGTAAAGCTGCAGGTGCGGGCCAATACAACCAAAACCAAGACTGCTCGGCTCTGGAGTTACGTCCGCGATGAACGGCCATGGTGCGGGGTTGCTCCACCCTGCGCATGGTATCAATTTAGCGTCGATCGGAAGGGCGAGCACCCCGTCAATCATCTTGCGGGCTATACGGGCACCGTCCATGCTGACGGCTACGCCGGATTTAATGGGCTGTTCGGTGAGGGCAAGGCTGATGAACAGGCCTGCATGGTCCATGTGCGGCGTAAATTCTTTGATGAAGCTGAGCGCACCGGCTCGCCCATTGCTCATGAGGCGGTCAAGCGCATCGCTAAACTCTATGCCATTGAGAAAGAGATAAAGGGGAAATCCCCTGAAGAGCGCGCAGCCATGCGACAGGCTAAGTCAAAGCCTATCTTCGATGAACTGGCCCTGTGGCTACAGGCGCAGCTGCGTAAAATCTCCGGAAAAACCAAGCTGGCTGAAGCGATCCGCTACGCCCTCAACCGCATGCCAAAAGCCCGGGGCTATCTCGACGATGGCCGTCTCGAGCTCGACAACAACACCTGCGAACGGTCAATCAGGCCAATAGCTCTCGGGCGCAAAAATTATCTATTCATGGGGTCCATAGGCGGCGGAAAGGCAGCCTCCATCGCCTACACTCTCGTCGAGACAGCCAAGATGAACAACGTCGACCCTGAAGCATGGCTCACTTGGGTCCTCCAGCGACTGCCAGATCACAAGATAAATCGCCTCGATGAACTCATGCCGTGGAACTGGCAGCCCGAAAAAGCATGAAACCGCGCCTTAACCGGACGCATACCATGCAGATCGTCTCTGGCCGTTTTGATCGTCCGGTCGTGCATTTTGAGGCGCCGCCATCTGCGCAGGTTCCGGAAGAGATGGATCGGTATGTCGACTGGTTCAGTCGGACCGAGCAGGGTGCCGAGGAGCGCTTGCCAGCGTTGACCCGTGCGGGCCTGAGTCATCTCTACTTCGAAAGTATCCCCCCGTTTGAGGACGGGAATGGTCGCCTAGGTCGGGCCTTGGCCGAAAAGTCTTTGGCTCAGAGTATCGGCCGGCCCAGCCTGATCGCGCTGGCTTTCACCCTCGAGCAAAAGCGAAAGGACTATTACGATCAGCTCGAACGACACCAGAAGACGCTGGATGTCACGCCTTGGCTAGTATGGTTTGCAGAGACCGTTCTAAAAGCGCAGCAGGTCACCCTGGGCCGCGTGGGCTTCTTTATTGCCAGGGCACATTTCTACGACCGATACCGCGACAAGCTGAACGACCGGCAGGCCAAGGTGATCGAGCGGATGTTCCGCGAAGGCCCGGATGGCTTCAAGGGTGGTCTGAGCGCCGAGAACTATATCTCGATTACTGGTACATCGCGCGCAACCGCTACGAGGGATCTACAAGAACTTGTTGAGCTTGGAGCTCTCACGCGCACCGGCGAACGCCGATACACGCGTTACTGGCTGAAGCTTGAAGTGCCGGATGGGTAGTGCATCGTCGGCGGGGAGGGCGCACCGCTTACATCGTGCGATCTACCGTTCTCGATAGACGATTGCCCGGCCCATACCGAAGGGCCGCTGCCTGACCCCACAAGTTTTGCCCACTCCTGTAGACGTCCGTCGTTTTTGAAAGGTCGCGGTTGGCTGTTCCCATTAGGCCCAGCTTGAAATTGGGTGCCGGGAACAAGCACAGAAGATAAAGCGCAATCATTTCATTGCCTTAAATATTATGTTCCCAGTGTACCCAGTGTTCCCATCATAAAGAGAAAGAGGAATATGGATCAAAGTTCTTTGGTCTGTAGAGGTATAAGTATAGCTAGTCCCCAATTTGCCGGGAACATCGGGAACGCAGGGTACAGCGTTGTTTTCATTTTATTTTTTCTGTGGGAATACGCGGCGCTTGGTAAGCGTCAGACGGGAACAATCCCTAACAAACCAGACTGCATGCCAGCTCGATCGGGTGACGGCCTCGTCGGCAAGCGATCGGGCATTGCGGTCCCGCTGCGCTCATCAAGCCGCCATTCGTCCCTCTGCCCCGATCACGGCGTGATGTCTGGAGCTGAACCGGCAATACAGCCAAGGGGTGGAGCCCCATACCGGTGGCCCGCTTCGCATGAATTACAGGATGACTGCGGCGGGGCCCCGCAGATTTCTCGCATGTTCGGCCATGGTCTGATCCCTGAATGACCTAGGCTTCAGATCCTTCTTGCGTCGGCTATCCACAATTTTCGACATGCAGGTTCAACTTGATCGTTGCGGTTTTCACCAGCTTATACAATCTGAGTGTAGTCCATAGCGAAACGGGACACCCCGCTCGTGATTGCAGTCACGAACGGGGGAAGATCTTCGGAAAAAGTTTTTCGCATATTTCCAAGGTCACTTTTCGCACAACTCGAAATGCCGCGCAAGAAATTTGCGCGCGAGAAATGGAGATGTGTTGTGAAAAAGAGAAAGTTCGTACCCAAGGTACGGCGCCAGACCATTGACGTGCCGGACTTCATTGCCCGCGTGAATCAGGCCGTTCTGCCGGGACTTGAGGCGCTGTGTGCCGATTTGACCAGCGGCGGGAAGCGGATCGGCCACGAATACGTCGCGCTGAACCCGACGCGCAAGGATACCTCGCCCGGCAGCTTCAAGATCAATCTGCGCACTGGTCGTTGGGCAGATTTCGCGACGGGGGATGCCGGTGGCGACCCGGTCTCACTGTACGCGTATCTGAAAGGGATCAAGCAGCTGCAAGCTGCGAAAGCTCTGGGTGACACGTATGGGGTGGCGCCATGAACAAGATGACGCGGCCTCGCTTGACCGAAATGGTTACCCCAATCCCGACCAACGCCCCGCCACTGCCGGAGCATTTCAAGCTGGGCAAACACACGCGGCATTGGTCTTACAACAATGCCGAGGGCCAGCTTCTGGCGCATGTGCTTCGGTTTGACCTTCCCCCGAAAAAGCCTGGCGGCAAGGCGGATAAGGCGATCTTGCCCTTGACCCTCTGGCGCACGGAGGAGGGTGGACTCGCGTGGACGTGGAAAAATCTGCCTGCGCCGCGCGCCCTCTATCTCCTCGATCAGGTGGTGGCCTCGGCGCAAACGGACAAGGTGGTCCTCTTCGCTGAGGGCGAGAAAGCAGCGGACGCCGCTGCCAAGCTCTTGCCCGAGATGGTTGCCACGACGCCCATGAACGGCGCGAACGCACCGGCGATGACCGACTGGTCTGTTTGTGCGGGGCGCCATTGCGTGATCGCGACGGATCTTGATGAGCCTGGAGAAAAGTTCGCGAGCAAGGTGGCGGAGCTTTTGTCAGATGTGGGTGCGGCCAGTATTCGCCGGCTCGATCTGAAGCGGCTTGCTGTCGTGTTCTGGCGGGACGGCGCGGAAATGTTGCGCCCCGAGCATGAGATTGTTAGCGGATATGATTTGGCCGATAGCCTTGCTGACGGCTGGACCGCTCCCAGCCTCAAGGCATTTCTGGAAAAGACTCCGGAAGTATTCACCCAGATCACAGGCCCGGCATCCGACACGAGTGATGCCGAGACGACCGAAGAAGACGTCAGCGCGGGTGTCCCTGGGTGGAACTTTGTTTCAGACGAAAACGGAGTCTGGAAAGTTGAGGAAAGGTTCAACAACGAGTTCAAGATCTATGAGGAGGTAATGCACTTTGTGTGCGCGCCTCTCGAAATCATTGGCTTCGCGCGCGATCCAAACGGCGACGATTGGGGGCGGGTTGTCGAACTGACCAACCCAGACGGTCAGGTTCGGCGCATCCTCATGCCCTCGCGCGACTTCGCAGGGCAAGCAACCGATGCGATTAAACGTCTGTTGTCAGCAGGACTGCTGTTTCAGTCCAACCGGCTCGGCAAGGAGCGCCTGCTTGAATATCTGCTGGGCTCTCTGCCCTCGCGGCGGCTGACGCATACCCGCAAGCCCGGCTGGGTTTCCAACAGTTTTTGTCTTCCTGATATATCCTTCGGCCCCGAAGGCGTGCTCTGCGATCTGGGGAGCTCCGCACATCTGTACAAGGTTCGTGGAACTCTGGAGGAGTGGCAGAAAATGGCCGCTCTCGCCGTCGGGAATTCGCGCCTTGCCTTCGCCCTTTCTGCCGCATTTGTCGGTCCCCTGTTGCATCCTTTGGGACAGGAAGGCGGCGGGATCCATTTCGTAGGCTCGATGGGCAGCGGAAAATCCACGATTGCGAAAGTGGCGGGCAGCGTCTGGGGCGGGAACGGGCGGCAGACCTATGCGCTCAGCTGGTCAGGCTCGGACAGCGGGCATGAGGCGATTGCGTCCCGGGCAAATGACACCTTGTTGATCCTCGACGAAATCGGAAGGGCCGACGCAACACTTCTGGGTATGATCATCTACCAATTTATAAATGGCACCGGGAAGAACCGCGCGGACGTGGACATCACGTTGAGGGAAGTGATCTCCTTCACGATCATGCTGATCTCGACGGGCGAAATCACCGTTGCGGAGGCGATCTCGGCCAGTCCCCGTGGTGGGCGCGTCATGGCAGGCCAGCTGGTGCGCCTGCTCGACATCCCGGCTGATGTCGACGAAAAGCTGGGCGTCTTTGAACAGTTGCACGGGTTTGAGACCAGCCGCGCCTTTGCGACCCATCTGGAAGCGGTCCTGGTCCAGAACCATGGTCACGCGGCCCGTGCGTATCTGACCCAGCTCACCGAGGACCTGCCCGCGGCGATCGCGGCCGTCAAGGGCGCGATCGATGCGTTTCTTGCGCAGGTTTGCCCGCCACAGGCCTCGCGACAGGTGCAGCGCGCAGCTGCGCGCTTTGCGCTGATTGCGGCAGCTGGTGAGCTCGCTGCTGCTTTCGGAGTTCTGCCCTGGCCCGAGGGCAAAGCGGTGCGTGCCGCGCAGTCCTGTTTCGACGCGTGGCTTGCCACACAGTCGGCCTTGGTCATGCCTCGGGAAAAAATTGACGCAATCGCCGCCGTCCAGCGGTTCATCAGCTTGCACGGGCCGTCGCGTTTCGTAGATCTCGACCACGACCCGACGATCAACCCCTATCCGCGTGTCATCACGAACCGGGCGGGATATTCGCGGATGACAGAAGCGGGTGAGGAATACTGCATGAGCTATGCGGGAATTTGGGTGATGGCGTGATTTGAAAGGCGGCGTATTGTGGTGGTGTCAAAGCCAACCAGAACCTCACGAGGAGCAATACGCCTATGAAGAACGATACAACGATCCTA
>Ga0115563_1003922_pt1 | contig 10299 bp, 9 predicted proteins | sample COGITO_mtgs_1105_2_FD_87198 | JGI IMG/M metagenome (GOLD analysis project Ga0115563, IMG submission 87198) | Pelagic marine microbial communities from North Sea - COGITO_mtgs_110519 | ecosystem: Environmental > Aquatic > Marine > Epipelagic | place: Germany:Helgoland, sampling site Kabeltonne...
CACCTTGTTGGTTAGATAAGTTTCTTTGTACAAAACGATTACCCCACGTTGTAGTGTAAGCGTTGATATTGAATGAGAAATCATTAGCAGTAAATCCATATCCTAATTCGAATGAAGTAATTTCTTCATTTTGTAGGTCTGGATTTATATCATTACCATAGTTAGGGAATACTGCTCCAAACTGAGGTTGACGAGAAATGAATCCTGTATTAAAGAATACATTTTGTTTCTCATCAATGTTGAAGTTAGCTCCACCTTTGATATATCCACCACCTTGGTTTTGAACCTCTGATTCTGGATTACCAACTTGGTCAAAGTAATCGATTCTTTGGAATGCTTGATTCGAAAGACCCGCTTGAACAACGGCAGTTAATTTATCACCACCATATTCAACCATAGTATTTAAACCTTGCCAACCAACTTTACCTACGTTGTAGTAGTCAATCTTAGGCCCATTTAAACCTGTGTTCTTAAATGGAGATGCTTCAATAGTAGTTTCGATAATCTGACCTGCAGAGTTTCTATTACCTGTTGAATAATATCCATCTAATCCCATCAAATGGTTAAGAGTTCTATAATGGTAACCAGTATAGCTTCTTAAATCAACACCAATAGATGTTTTAAATTTACCAAACTGACCTTCTAAGTTAGATATACCACCAACCCAATTGTGTGAGTTCATAGATGCTCTTCTTACCAATACTTCTCTATTTACATTTGAATCTCTAAATCCATTAGAACCAATTAACAATCCTTCGTATCCACCGATATCACCAGTGTATCCTTCGGTAGTTGCTTGGTTGTTAGCAACAACTGCATCGAAATCGATGAAGCCATTTGCATCTCTTGAACCTCTACCATTTTCTAAGTAGTGTTCAGTTAAATCCTTTCTAAAAGGTAGGATATCAGATACCCCATTACGATAGTTGTTACCTCTTGGACCTGTTCCACCACCTCTACCAGCTGAACCATATAATGATGTAGCTAGTTTAAGATTAGAATTAATTTCCCAATCCCAATTGAAAGTTGCTAGTGGTTTGTTATAGAAGTTTCTTCTCATTGAGAATTCTTCTCCATTTAAAGTACCACCATTAGAATTCCAACGTTGGTCGATTCCTTCACTACCAAAGTTTTGGTAATCTCTAATAGAAACCCATACATCTCTTTGGTGATGCCATTGACCTGCCCCTAAAAAAGAAAAGTTCAACTCATGAGCTGAACCTTCTGGTGCGTAACCAACTGCTGCGAAGTAAGTGTAACCTTCTCCACTTGTGTTATAAACATATCCATCTCCTTCCCATCTTGATAGTAAGAAAGATGATGCCCATCCCTTTTCGTTTTTACCTGTATTGTAAGATACTCCTGTTTTTTTGTAACCATCGTTACCAATCATTTGAAGTACTTTACCACCTTGACTTTTAGAAGCCGCTTTAGTAAAAATAGAAACAGTTCCACCAACTGAAGGTACTGCTAATCTAGAGGCACCTAAACCTCTTTGGATTTGGATACCACTTGCAACATCAGTAAGACCTTGCCAGTTACTCCAATACACCCAACCATTTTCCATATCATTAACGGGTTGTCCGTTGATAAGGAAAGATGTGTTTCTTTGGTCAAAACCTCTAAGAGAGATTCTTGAATCACCATATCCACCACCTTGTTTAGTAGCGTACACACCAGGTGTTTTGTTCATAATCTCAGGAAATTCTAAGTTACCAGTCTTTAGAGTAATCTCTGATACAGAGATTGCCGAAACTGCTACTGGAGTTTCCCTTACCTTCGCTACATCAATTACACCAGAAGTAACTACTACTTCACTTAATTGATTTAACGCAGTTTGTAAAACTACTTCCATTCCATCATATGCCTCTTCTTCAGCGGCATCGAATCCAATAAAAGTAATTACTAAAATATCCCCTGCTTTAGCATCAGAAATAGAAAAGAGACCATCAAAATCGGTTGTTGTACCTATTTGGGTCCCTTTGATTACTACCGTTGCTCCCGGTAGGGGTTGATTTGCTTCCTCATCAATCACTGTTCCAGAGATTTGTGAGTAGCCGGTCATTGTGGTAAACACCATCAATAACCCAATTAAAAATTGCTTCATAATTGTACGTTTGTTTTTGTTCATATTAAATATAACTAATTATTATAACTCTTACCATCAACGTGATGATAATCTTTAAATAGGTATCACATAATTCTAAAATAAGAAAAACGCTTCAACATATTTTGATACTAAGATACGAATAAATTTTTTAATAACCAAACAAAATTAGGAAAAAGTTAACATTTATTTTATTTTGCTATGTCAATTTTTTTTCGTATATTAGTAAAAGTGTATATTTATATATACACATATATAAGTATTGATAATGTTAACATTAAGAAAAAATCAAATAGAGCCTGTTAAGAAGGGGATTGAGTACTTTTCACAAAAGAAACCAGTTCCTTCTATCATCGTTGCTCCTACTGCATTTGGTAAATCTATCGTTATAGCTCAAATAGCTAAAGGAATAGCTGAAAAAGTGTTGGTTATTCAACCTTCAAAGGAATTATTGGAACAAAATTACGAAAAATTCATCAATTTGGGTGGTGAAGCTACCATATATTCAGCCTCAATGGGTGAAAAAGAGATTGGTGATGTAACTTATGCTACAATTGGTTCGATTGTTAACGTTGCATGGAAGTTTAAAGAGTATGGAATCACAAAAGTCATCATAGATGAGTGTGATAGGTTCCCCAGAGAGCCAAATGGTATGTTAAGAAGGTTCCTAAAGGGTGCTGGTATCACTTATACGTTGGGTTTAACAGCTACTCCTCTCAAATTACAAACAAATATGGGTGCAGATGGTAAACCTTTCTCTAAATTAGTGATGTTAACCAATCGTTCTAAGAAAGGTAACTTCTTTAAGAAGATAATTTACGTTGCACAAATACAAGAGATGGTAAAATTAGAGTTTTGGAGTAGATTAGAGTACCAATCCTATGATTTCAACACAGGAGACTTGATTTATAACACTACTGGGGCTGAATATTCCAACTCTTCCATCAAAAAAGCTTACAAAAACCAGAAAATCTCTTCAAAAATAGTAAAAAAGGTAGAAGAGTTGTACAATAGACGCTCAATATTGATTGCAGTACCTTCAATTGATGAAGCTAAGGAGTTAACTACACTAATTCCAAGTTGTAAAGCGGTTTATTCTGATATGAACTCTCAAGAACGTAAAGAAACGTTAAAAGATTTCAAAGAAGGTAGATTAAGGTGTATTGCACAAGTAAATATCCTCTCAGTTGGGTTTGATTACCCAGAATTAGATTGTATTATCACTGGTAGACCAACAGCATCACTTAGTTGGTGGTATCAGTTCGTTGGAAGGGTTACTCGTATTCATCCAAACAAGTCTGAGGGCTTAGTTGTTGATTTTGTAGGTGCAGTTCCTAAATTTGGTAAGGTTGAGGATATATATTTCAAATGTGATGATAAAAGTAGGTGGAGTATGTATGGTGAAGGTAAGAAATTACTAACAGGTATACCAATTAAGGAGATTGGATTACATATAGAGGGTGAACCATCACCATATGAGAAGGCAGCTCAAGGACCTTCGGTAAAAATGCCATTTGGAAAATATGCAGGTAAAGAAATCATACAAATACCAGCTCATTATAGAGAATGGATGTTAGATAACTTTAAATGGACACCATTTAATCAAAAGATTAAGGATGAAATTTTAAGGTTAAAAAACATCGGTATTTAAAACTTAGTTATATTTATAGAAAATACTTACCGAGTAGTATCTTATACTCATAAGTAAAATTGTTCCAAAAATATCCGTTATTTAAGGGCTCTAAGCCTGTTGTAGGAAGTTTATCCGTTTTAGAATTGTTTTATCAATTGTTTTACCTAACTAGAAAGGTATAGCAGATGAAGTGTGCTATAAACAAGTTTGTGTTAGTAGTTATATTCCTCTTTATGGGTATATCTACCCAAGCACAAAACGATTTTTACGAAACGAAAGAAATAGCAATCGGTGAAGTTACCAACGAAATTCGTATGGGTAAGTTTGCTGGTAATAGGAATCTTACGGTTGGTATCAAAAATATTTTAGAAGAAATCATTCTAGAATTAGACTACGATTTATACGATGGTGCATCACAAAGGATTAATGTTAGATTAGTATTTTTTGATATTAAGAATATGGGTACATCTATCGCTGTTTTTAGAAAAGGTGTTGCTCTAACCCAAATTGCTGCTATCGGAGAGTTAATTGAAGATGGTAAAGTTATTAAGGTTTCCAAACAAGCAGGAACTTCAAAACAAATCTCTCAATCAACATTGATTATTGCAGCCGATGGTAGGTTCAATCAACAAACCGCATCAATCGCACTTAAACGAGTGTGTGAAAAAATAATAAAAGACTTATTAGAATGAAAAAAATTTTACTATTATTAGTTAGTGTAATGTTTACACTAAGTTCGTATGGACAATCATCAATTGATTATAGTCCAGTTAATACTGTTACGCAAGTTGGAGATACTTTGATTATGAAGTTCCAATACTTTAAAGGAGATGGAAACGACTTGACTTTAGGTCAATTAGATTTCGAATACAACAATAAATTGTTATCGTATGTATCACATGAATCACAAGCACCAACTGGTGCATCATTTGCTAGAAACAATTGGACAGGATATAAGTTTGTACCTAAAGCAGATTCCGATGAAGATGATATGGATGTACAATACACTTGGTGGAAAGATGAAGCAGGTGCTAATTCGTATGAGACTGGTGCTGATTGGAGCGTAGAAAGAGTTACTATACAATCTGCTAGTGCATTGGAAAATGGACAAGAATTTATTAAGTATTCGTTTAAGGTAAAGGATAAGTTTGGTAGTGGGTATTCCAACTATAATGATATCATTAAAGTGAATTGGGCAAACTACCAAGAATCAGATGGTACACAAATACAAACTACTCGTTCTAAAGATGGACAAGATTTAAGTGGTATCGAAGGTGGTAATGCTGGTAACTTTGTAATCAATCTTAAAACTGCTAATACTGATAACTATACTGATTACTCTTATACTGTTAAGAATGATGCAGGTGAATCAGTTGCAACTGGTACGTTTGATGAAAGTGGACAAGCATCTATAAGTGATTTAGAAAACAACGTAACTTATACGGCAGAAGCAAACTTAACCGAAGCTGCATCTTACTTAGATGAAGTTGTAACTGTATCTGATTTGGCATTAGTATTTGCTGAGGCAATTGGAGCTGGTTCTGGTCCAAGTGGTGGTTCAACTACATTCGATTATTTCGTACAAGATATAATGGCTGATGTTGTTGGAGATGGTGGTGTTGTTGATTTCCAAGATTCATATGAGATACTTGCTTACCTTCAAGGTGTAGATAGTTCTAATACAAACTTAATCACACAAGATGGACAAACGGAAGATTATAGTGGTATAGCATCTACATATGGTGCAGTTGCTAATGATGTAGTAACATTCGCTAAATCATTCACACCAATTGATTCAGATGCTAGTTCTAAAACAATTGATTTGGCACATGGTTTAGTTGGGGATGTAAACTTCTCCCATTCATATACTCCAGTAGTAGAGAGTGGTGGTAAATCAACTTCTGCTAGACAATCATCTGCTAGATATTCTAAAAGAGATTCGGAAGATGCTAATATTGATTTAATATCTGAAATAAACGATGAGGGGCAGGTGGTATTCTCAATTAACTCTGATGTTGAAGGTATGGTTGGTTCTCAGTTTAATATCGTATATGACCCTAATGTACTTTCGTTGGAGAATGTAATATTTGATACTGGTAATACGATGACTAACTTTTCTAACATAGTTCAAAATGGAATAGTAAGGGTTGGTTCATTTGACCAAAACTTTGAATCTACTGTTAAAGAAGGAACACCATATAAACTAATATTCACACCATTAGAAACAATAGAAAATACATCTGGTTTAATTTCTTTTAGAGTAAAAGAAGGTGTGAAAGCAGATGGAACAAAAATTAACTTTATAATACAATAAAAAGATGAAAAAATTATTACTAATATTACTTACGTTTACTATATTAATTGGATGTGCTAAAGATGATGAATTTTTAGAACCAATTACTAATGAAGAAATACCACAATCTTTACAAATAAAAGAATTGATTGGTATAAAATTAGAAAACACTATTGTAACTGATAGAGTTGCTATGAATGTTAAATTACCATTAGATGGTAAATATAGAATTAAGATAAGACATGGAATTAATAATGAACTAATATCACAAGAGATGATAGAAGCTGAAGAGGGTGATAATCTTCTTAGAGTATATGTTGCTTCTTTAGATAAGAGTGGTTATATGATTCAATTAACTGATGAATTTCACAACGTATTGGGTAATCAATCATTTGTGGTAAATTAAATAAATAAATTATGAGTGATAAAAAAGAAGGATTCTTTGCACAAATAAAGAATCAAATAATAGCTGGGGTTGGTATAATACTAACTACGTTGGGTGGTGTTTTTATAGATGAAGTAAAATCATTTGTAGGAATAGAATCCGAAGAACAAACCGAACAAGTTCAAATAGAACAAAAGCAAGAGGTTAATGTTCAAGGACCTACTATCGTAGTAAACATACCAGAACAACAACCAGTAAAGGAGAAGGTGATTATCAAGGAGGTTAAAGTCCCTGTTAAGAAGAAAAAAGAAGTAGAAGAAGAAGCGGATTGGTAGTAAGTTATAGGAAGTTAATTATTAAAATAAAATTATGGTGTTTTTAGATGTTATTAGACAAATATGGACAGATTGTACTTTTTGGTATGATTACATAATAGCAGTAGTAATATATTGTTTGATGGTTATGGCTTTTTCAGGTATTGGTAAAATGATATTTGAATTGGTTACAAATCCATCACAATTTGATAATGTGCAATTTGGTATATTTGATTATTGTTGTTAGTATGAGAAAGATTATAGAAATATTAAGGAAATTGGATAATTGGTTAATCCAATCAGGATATAATATGTATCCCAATTTAACCAAACATATGAAAAATAAAAAATAAGAATATGAAAAAAATACTTTTTTTATTAGTATGTGTATTGTTTACACAAACTATATTTGGACAAGTAGGTTCGGTAGAGGCAGAAAAGTATCAAGCAGATTTTGAAAAAAGAAAATCAATTGATGATGTATCAGATTACGATGGGGAGTATATTCCTATTGCACTAATTAACATATCTGCATCTGATATGGTGTATGAGATGTGGCCTGAGTTAAAGGATGCTAGGATTGGATTAGGGGTAACCAATATGGTAATTGAATACTTAGATTGGACTAATCGTTTTGAGTTCGTAGAAGAGAAATCTGAGATTAAGAATAGAATGAAATCACAATGGGTTGCATCTCGTAAGGGTGTATCTGAAAATAAAGTATATGGTATGGGTAAGATTACTCTTGCTGAATACTTTGTTACTATTGAAATATATGATTTCTCAGTATCAGAAGATGAAGTTGTTGCGCTTAAAGATGGGGTTACTCAAAAACAAATAACTCGTTTAGGATTACAAGTTAGGTTTACTGATGCTGAAACTGGAAGATACTTTGTTGGTTCTGGTTTGGGTGAGGCAACTACTGTAAAGAAACAAGAAGGTTTGTTGGGGTTAAGTGTAGATGAAGTAAACTTTAGACAATCTGCAATTGGTGTTACTACTCGTAAGGCATTAGAAACTGCTTCGGCAAGAATAGTATCTAGAATGATAAGAAAAGGAATATTCGAAAACTAATGAATGAGAAAACTACTATCGATACTTTTTTTTATATTCGTAACGAATCTTAGTTACGGACAAACTTTCACACAAACATTTGTTGATAGGTGTACTGGTGAGGTACAAATAGTTACTGCTGATTTCACATCTGGTTCAGCAGTTGTATCCTTTTATAATAAGGTTAAACTATTTACTTACAATCAATATATTAATGGTGAACTACAATCTTGGTTAGTTCAACAATACGCTTGGTGGGCTGCATTATCTCCATGTTCATCAGCAACAACCCAAACTCAAAACGCAACTAACAACGCTAACAACGCAACTAACAACAATAACTCAGGCTCATCTGGTAGTTCTGGTTCATCTGGTGGAGGAGATAGTGGTGGTAGTGGAGATAGTGGTGGTGGAAGTGGAGACTCTGGTGGCGGTGGCTCCGATGGCTCTTATGGTGGTGGAGGTTCTGATGGCTCTGATGGAGGTGGTGGTGATTCCGATGGCGGAGGAGGAGACTCTGATGGAGGAGGTGATTCCGATGGTGGAGATGGTGATGGTGGTTCTGGTGATTCCGATGGAGATGGAGGAGGTGATTCCGATGGAGATTCTGATTCTGATGGAGGAGGAGATTCTGATGGTGATTCCGATGGTGATGGTGGAGATGGTGATGGTGTTTCTGATTCCGATGGCGATAGTGATGGAGATGGAGATGGTGATGATGATTCTGATGGAGATGATTCAGATGGAGATGGTGATGATGACTCCGATGATGATTCCGATAGTGATGATGACTCTGATGATGATTCTGATGAATCTGATGAAGATAGTGAAGAAGAAAGTGAAGAAGAATCTGAGGAAGAAGAATCTGAGGAAGAAGAAAAGGAAGAGGAAGAAGAATCTGATGAAGAAGAGGAAGAGGAAGAAAAAGAAGAAGAGGAGGAAGAAGAAGATGAAGAGGAAGAAGAGGAAGAGGAAGATGAGGAAGAGGAAGAAAAAGATGAGGAAGAAGATGAGGAAGAGGAAGAAGAAAAGAAAAAGAAATTTATGCCTATACAATTAAAGGCAGATATGTTGGCTCAACAAGCATTAACATTGGATTACAATACAGTTCTTAATGTTGGAGCATCAATGAGTTCTATATATGGTGATGTAACATATACATCTACATTACAAATTTATGATAACTTAAAACAGGTGGGATTATCATTGGGTAAATCAAAGGTAACTTTAAATGATAAGTACCAAGTTAATTGGGTAGATGGTGTTAATGTTTCTTATATGAGAAACTACGCTATGAATGCAACATCAGTTTCTTTAAGTAGAATGAAACCTATGGGTAAGTGGGGAACTGTTGGTGTTGGTGTTAACTATTCTTATATGTTTGGTAAAGATGCATTGGGTCAGAAGATGCCTAATATGGCTAGTGGTGGCTGGAATGGGTTATATACAAATATGTTTATGATTAATAAAAGAATTGTTTATACTCCTGCTTTTATAGTTGCAGCAAGTCCAATATCATATACACAAAAATTACCAGGGGTTGTTGATTCTCCGTTTTCAAGTATTAGTAAAGATACCATAATGATATTAGCTAATTCATTCAACGCACAAATAACAAACAAATTTTCGGTTAACTTTTCTTGGACTATCATTCGTTCATCAAATGAATTTGTACCGATAATGAACTCATTTATGGTGGGTTCTAAAATACCATTTTAATTATGAAAAAAATAGATTACAAATTAGGGATTATAATAGGGTTAATAGGATTATCATTATTTCAATATTTTAATCCAACTATCAAAGAGGTAGAGTTAATAAAAGAAGTAGAAGTAGAAGTTGTAAAAACAATAATAGATAGTGTTTATGTTGATAATATTATTGAAAAGAAAATATACTATCCAAAGTACATTACTAAAGTTGATACTGTTGAAGTTATCAAAGAGATAATAGTTGAAAAACCTGTAACTAAAATAAAGAAAATTTATAGAGAAAGAAAGGTTGAAAAGATAGTAGAGGTGCCTGTGAATGTTAAGAAGATGTTTATAGGGTTTGGTTATCAGTATGATGTAGGTAATTACTTTAGTGGTGCTAGTATCAAATTACTACACAAAACACCTAAAGATAAAATGTTTAGTTTAGATTTAGGTTTTAGAAATGATTTATTGGATGTACAAAGTAATGTAGGTGAATTAAGACCTTATGTTGGTGCATCAATATATTTTAGAATAGATAATCCAGATAAAAAATAGATGAAAAAGTTTATTTTTATTTTAATAAGTACACTATTAGTTTGTAAAGTAGGATATTCCCAAACTGGTGAAGGATATATAAATTATAAATCCTACAAAACTCATTATGGTACTGGTGCAAGTTCTACTTTAAGTGGTGTAACATATAGTGGTGGAGCAGGTTCAACTGCTGAGTTTGATGCGATGGTTGATACAAACCAACCAGGTACAACACTAACTCATACTGGAGAAGTATCACCATATGGTACAACAGGATTAAATG
>Ga0115563_1003980_pt1 | contig 10204 bp, 10 predicted proteins | sample COGITO_mtgs_1105_2_FD_87198 | JGI IMG/M metagenome (GOLD analysis project Ga0115563, IMG submission 87198) | Pelagic marine microbial communities from North Sea - COGITO_mtgs_110519 | ecosystem: Environmental > Aquatic > Marine > Epipelagic | place: Germany:Helgoland, sampling site Kabeltonne...
CATCACAATAATTTCATCGACAATTTTTATCAATGCTAAATTGGCATTCCCAGGTTATTTGGCCCGGAAGTTTGTCGAGTGTATCAACTGGTTTAGCCTTAGTAAGAAGTATTCCGTGCTGTTGAACCAGTAGGATTGCTGATCCTGATATTTGGCGAGAACAATTTTCCAGGCAAGTCCGGCGGCGCCCGTGGACTGGCCAGACTGTATCTAAGGACAAATAATTTGAATCCGGAAAAAGATGCGGAATGTCGGTTACATAATATCGGCAGTAGACGAAATGATACTTTTGCTTACCGCAATACTATTTCTCTTCATTATTTTATCTTGATAAATCATTAATTGGTTATAAAGCAAAAATAAAACTAGAAACAATCCAGCCATTATATTTTCGTTGATATTTTGCAATTCTGAAAATAGCCCTAAGGCACAAAAAGTTGCACTTAGTGCCGAAATTGTTAGCGTTGTTCTAGTGTTGCTATAACCATGGAATAAGAACACATGGTGTATATGATCTCGACTGGCTTTTAAAGGTGAGTTACCTGCCATGATACGCCTATACATCACTGAAAACATATCCATCAAAGGTATGGCGATAAACCATACTGCCGTGATTGGGTTCATCAATGATTGATCTCCCTGGCTTGAATAACTCATCAACCAAATGATTGTTAAGCCAATTAGCATACTTCCAGCATCACCCATAAATACTTTGTATTTATTGCCTTTAAACCTACCAACGTTAAAAAATAGAAATGCCAAGATGGCACCTAAACATATAGTGGGTAGACTGGTATTAAAGGTTGTACTGGAAAAATAAGCCAACAGCCCTATGGCAATAAATGTGTTGATACTTAATGAACCAACCAAGCCATCTAAACCATCCATCATATTAAATGCGTTGATAGCTGTTACCACCGCAAGCATGGTGAAAATAGGGCCGAAAATACCAAGTTCTAAAACGCCTGTGCCGATTAAATCACCGAGATTAGTGATATACAAATTTGCACCAAACACCATAAGTGAAGCGATCAAGAACTGAGCGATTAACCGCAAGCCCGCGTTCAGATCATAAAAATCATCTAGAGTGCCAATAAGAACCATAAAGGATGTTGATATTAGGTAAATTTTATAATTTGTATCAAGGGGAATAAACAAAAAGCTGCTTAATGTCACCGCGACATAAATTGCTAGCCCACCTACTAACGGTATATCGCCTGTGTGCTGCTTTCGAGAGCAAGGACGATCTACTAATCCAACACCAATGGCTAGCGGCCTAAAGGTCATTACACAAAAAAATGATATAATGAATGATGATGTAGCAACTATAACGGTTGTTAACATTCTACTATCCTGTAAAGAAAATCAATGTATAAAACAACGCTATAACAATAATTAAGCATCACTCTAATTGTATCTCGATTTTATGGTAAATTCAGATAATGTTCAAGTTATTGAATGGCATTAGACATTAATCTAGTAAATATTTTATTTCTTTGTTATTCGGCTCAACTCGACTATGACAGTTGTAAATTTTTACAGATTTTGGATGTGATAATTGTTAAAATATTTTGTAAAAGGGTATCAATTTCAGCACGTTAATTTTAAATAAAGTGTCTGAAAATTAGTCACATCCAAAATTTTGATAGGAATTTAATGAATTTATTGTTTTATAGTTATGATGCCGTGTTTTTTGGGGCATTTAGTATTGCTTGTATTACGATTGTAGGACTTAGACCTATCGCATCAATAATAGGTTTAGTTGATAAACCCAATATACGTAAAAAACACCTCGGAGACATTCCTCTTATTGGCGGCATTGCCATTTACTTTACTATTTTTGATTGCAACACAACTTTTTTTACCAAAATCGCAGTTGATTAACCTTTATCTGATTTCTTGCTCGTTCATGGTGTTGATAGGTGGGTTGGACGACTTCTATGATGTGAGTGCTAAGGTTCGCTTGGTTGCTCAATTGCTTATCGGATCGATTATGGTGCAAGGGGCAGGATATGCATTATACGACATGGGAAATCTGTTTGGGTTTGGCAATTTATATCTAGGGATATTAGCATTACCCGTGACATTATTGGCAGTTGCGACCGCGATTAATGCCTTTAACATGACAGACGGTATAGATGGCCTAGTTGGCGTATTAGGTGTAATTACCTTTTCAAGTTTATGGGTGCTTTTTTATTGGTCTAACAACGTGAATTTGTTTACTATCTCAGCGATTTTTGTTGCCGCCTTAACCGCGTTTTTACTTTTTAACGTAGGTGGCCTGCGGCGAATATTTGGAAAAATATTCATGGGTGATGCTGGCAGTATGATGATTGGCCTAAGTGTAATCTGGTTGTTAGTGTTAGGTACGCAAAATGGTGAGGTCAGTTTCAGGCCCGTCACGGCATTATGGATTATTGCCATACCTTTGATGGATATGTTTGCAGTGATGCATCGAAGAGTAAAGAAAGGTAAATCGCCTTTGTCTGCCGACCGAGACCATTTACATCATATTTTTATGCGTTTTGGTTTCTCATCAAATAGTGCATTGTTATTTATAGGTAGTCTATCGATAGCGATGGCAGGTTTTGGTTTAGCAGGGGAGTATTATGAGATCCACGAAGGATTAATGATGTTAGTTTTTGTTGTGATTTTTATAGTATACGATTACTCATTCATCCATATCTGGAAGCTTTCTCGCTGGTTTCGAAAGTAAAATAATTATAAATAGCAATCAAGCTCTTATTTGCTCGATTAACTTTTTTGCAAAATCATCTTTAATGCACTTAAAATTTTGTGTCATTTATTTGTTAATAGTCGACCTAACCCCAATGTATAGAGTCCACTACTCTAGCCCAGCTAAAGTGGTGTCTACTAAAGCTAAACAACAATTTCTCTCGATTTAACCAAGAATGTTATTCAAGTTGGCCATATCGACAGGCAGGGTGAGATATTACTCAACAACTCCATGACTGCAGAAAAAATAGAACTGTTTTTAGTGCAAGCTAAGCCTTGTGTTCAGCCCATGGAGGGATGTGGCAGCTTTCACCATTAGGCGCAGTTAACCCAAAAACACGGCCATATCGTGAAAGGGATGTCGCCCAAGCACGTAAAGCCTTTCATCAACAAACAAAAAACCAATGCCAATGATGCTGATGTTATCGCGTCATTTCAGATAAGTATGCCATTGTGCCAGGTGAAAACGGTTGAACAGCAGTCCCTGCAAAGCTTACTAGTGAGCCGTAAATGGTTCGACAAACCATTACCTTATTCGGCAATCAAATGCGGGCATTATGTTATGAACTTGGTGCCACCATAGCCAAAAGCAAAGTCGCTTTACGTCATCGCATCGTGGCATTACTGGATGATGAAAACACGTTAACAACACAAATTTAAGTCGTCGCCGCTGATTCCCCAATGCCAACAGTTAATGAAAATACAAGGGGTTGGCAGTATTGTTGCTGTTGGCTTAGTCAGTAGCTTAGGTGATGCGCGAGGGTTTAAAATGGACGGCATGCATCAGTCTATATTGGCGCCACACCAAAACAGTTTAGTCGTGGAGGGAAAGTCGTCATGCTACATGGTCAACATTTTTCGGACACCCCGGTTAAGCTGCTTTTTCTAATTTAGCCATATTCTGCACATATTGATTTGGGCTTTGATAACCAAGATATGAGTGCAGTCTGCGGCTGTTATAAAACATCGAGATGTAATTCAGGATGTTCTGTTGCGCTTCAAAGCGTGTTTGGTAATTTTGCCATTGCACACGCTCTTGTTTCAGACTTCCAAAGAAACTTTCTGCCACTGCATTATCCCAGCAGTCGCCTTTTCTACTCATGCTGCCATTGATACCGTGGGCTGATAACAAGTTTCTATACTGATGACTCGCATATTGCGACCCTCGGTCGGTATGCATAATCAAACCGTCTTTGGGTTTACGCTGCCAAATAGCCATGCGTAACGCATCAACAACCAGTTGCGCTTTCATCCGAGAACTCATGCTCCAACCCACCACTTTGCGCGAATATAAATCAATGACAACGGCTAAGTACAACCAGCCATCGCGTGTCCATATGTAGGTGATATCGCCAACATAAACCTGGTCTGGCGAATCGACATCAAACTGTCGCTTCACCAGATTGTCAAACAACGGTTTGTTGTGATTGCTATCAGTAGTGATTTTATACTTCTTACGGTATTTAACCCACTCATCGGCTTCATTCATCAGTTTACGCGCCTTTTGGCGACTAACTGGGTATAACTTAAACCGTTCAGTGCATGCTTCATTCTGCGGCTGCCATAAACGTTCTCAGCCGCCTTGGCTACTTCCTTAACCAGCTCTATCATCTCACTATGAATTGGGTCAATGTCGTCGTTCATTTTCTTGACCCATCGATAATAACCACTGCGCTTTACTTCCAATAATTGACACATTCTATCAATCGGATAGGTCTTCTTCTTTTTGGCAATAAAGTGGTACTTTATTAGATTTCTTCTGTTCGGGCGTAAGCTTGCTTTTTTACCACGAAAAGCCTGACCATCATTATCTTGTTCATGTTCATGCTCATGCTCTTTTATCCAATGGGTAATTAAATTTGGATTCACTTCTAAACTTCGAGCCGCTTCAGATCTGGTGTATTGTTGGTTAAGTACCAAGCTGATCGCATCTAACTTAAATCCTTTTGAATATTTCTTTCTAGCATTCATAGTCCTCTTCATTTTTGAGTATTATTACTTTATAAGAGTGTCCGAATCAATTAGACCACTTCATGCTGGTCATTAATAAGCATGGGGGTGAGAAAGCATTACGCCCAGTCCTTTATCAATGCGCAATGTCCGCTGTCTCACGATTGCCAGACGTTGCTCAAACGTATAAGCAACAATGGCTCATTGAGCTTGTGAGGCGAGCGGGCTTAAAACGAGCTTGTGCTGCGTTGATTAACAAAAATATCAGTGATTAAATCTACTCCTCCCTTGGTATCCCCAATAACACCGCTAGCGTTTATTTATCATGGTGTAACACTGAGTGTGACTCAGCTAGATGAATTAAAATGGCTTACAGATGTTATGAAGGCATTAGCATCATGAAACTGTTTTCAAAACCTAATGATATTTATCTGCATAGTGGATTTGTAGACCTCAGAAAGTCAATCAACAGTCTGCTTGTTATGATTGAATATGAACTAGAATTATCCCCATTTAACGACTGAAACGGCAAAATCCAATGGCCTAAGCCTTATAACTACATCACCTTTCTGCTTGAGCAATTTAGTCATCCCGAGCGGGACGTCGAGTGACTGCTTTGTAGAATGTTAACTTAGGTGAGCGTCTTTTACTAGACGCTCACCCTAGAAGTAGTTGAGTCAGAAGTATAAACATTTTTTTAATTATAATGTTGTGCACGATTTGCTTATTAGTCCTGCCGATTCTGAGGATTCATTTATAGCGTTGTTAGGCAGTGTATTGATAATAATCAATACACTGCCTAATTATCTCAAAAGGCTGAGAGTTATATGCAACTTACAGAACAAATGTGGTCACAATTCACCAGAACTAATTAGCGGAGAGAATATAATGTAATGAGGCTATTACTAAAGTAGATGCTGGTTGGTTTTATTCACCTTTTCCATGTTTATGTCATTATAACCACGTCTTTTAAAAAAAATCGCGTTAAATTAAAACTGATTTTGCGCATTTACCTGCACAAATATTTATTAAAAATGTCTAAATATACCTCGTGTATCCATTATAACTTTAGTGTTGATATCGTTGTGTGTAAGTGTTTTGAAAGGCTTGTGATCCACTAAGACAACCAGAATATTGGCCTCTTCGAGGGCTTTTTTGAGTGAGACTAGCTCTATACCTGCTTCTTGTAGTTTTGGAGGTAAATGACTTATATTAGGCTCTACTGCGAGTATTTTACCCTGGTTGCTTTGTGCTAATTTTAAAACGATATCCACCGCTGGACTTTCCCGTAAGTCATCAATGTCTGCTTTAAAAGCTAAACCTAAACAAGCAATCACAGGCTTTTTAAACTGAACGGCAGCATCAACGACCTGCTTGACCACATAGTTGGGTTTAGCATCATTAATTTCTCTGGCGTGACGTATTAATATCGCTTCTTCTGGAGCTGAATCAACGATAAACCAAGGATCGACGGCTATGCAGTGCCCACCCACACCAGGACCTGGATTAAGAATGTTGACCCGAGGATGGCGATTAGCTAATGCTATTAGCTCCCACACATTGATTTGTAACTTGTCACATATAATCGACAGCTCATTTGCAAAGGCAATATTCACATCGCGAAAGGAGTTTTCGGTTAATTTTGCCATCTCTGCAGTGCGGCTATTGGTGGTATAACACTCGCCTCTGACAAAGGTTTTGTACAATTTAATGGCCAGATCACTGCACTTTTTGCTCATTCCTCCTACAATGCGGTCATTTGAGACTAGCTCTTCTAATACATGCCCTGGAAGCACTCTTTCTGGGCAGTGGGCAATGTGTATATCTGCATTTTCTGCTGCTGTCTGCGGGAAACTCAAATCTGGCCGTAAGACTTGTAACCATGCAGATAATTTTTCTGTTGCCCCTACGGGAGAAGTAGATTCAAGTATGACCAAGTTGCCTTTTTCCAAAGCAGGGGCAATAATTTTAGCGGCGCTGTGAATATAACTTAAATCAGGTTTGTGGCCTTCTTTAAAGGGTGTAGGTACCGCGATGATAAATGCTTGCGCGGGCTCTGCTAGAAGCGTAGCTCGCAATTTACCTATATTTACCGTCGCTTGAACTAGCATGTCCAAGTCAGGTTCTACAATATGTACTTCGCCCCGATTAATGGTATCAATGACTCTTTTTGATACATCGACTCCAATTACTTCTATGCCACGTGATGCAATAACGGCTGCCGTTGGTAAACCAATATAACCTAATCCCACTACACAAATTTTTTCAAACGTCATTAACTTCATCCCTGCTTATTAATATATTGGTAATTCTTGAACATGTCTTTCCGTCACCATAAGGGTTATGGGCAAATGACATGTCTTTGTATGCTTGCGTATCGTTTAATAACTGATTCGTTTCATCAACAATTTTTTGCAGATCAGTGCCTACTAGTTTCACCGTTCCTGCTGCTACTGCTTCGGGTCGTTCAGTGGTATCTCGCATAACCAGTACAGGTTTACCTAGCGAGGGAGCTTCTTCTTGCACCCCACCCGAATCGGTTAAGATAAGATAGGATTGACTCATTAAATAAACAAAAGGTAGGTAATCCAAGGGCGCAATTAGATGAATGTTACTGACGTCTTTGAGGATACGGTCGACAGGCCCTTTTACGTTCGGATTAAGGTGCACAGGGTATATTATTTGTACGTCATCCCTTTGCGCTAATATTTTTAAGGCTTCGCATATTCGCTCGAATCCACCGCCAAAACTCTCTCGTCTGTGGCCTGTCACTAGGATGATTTTTTTAGTCGAGTCAATAAAGTCAAAACGTTGCTGCATCGAATCTTTAAGGGCCTGATCATGGTCTATGATGTTAACTACCTGTAATAGGGCATCAATAACAGTGTTACCCGTCACAAATATTTTTTCATCAGGCACATTTTCTGCCAGTAAGTTCTGTCGGGACTTTTCTGTTGGCGTAAAGTGGATGTCAGCCAAAGCCCCAGTCAGTTTACGATTAGCTTCTTCTGGCCAGGGACTATAAATATCACCTGTGCGCAACCCCGCTTCAACATGGCCAACAGGAATTTTTTGATAAAATGCGGCTAATGCGGTGCTAAAAGTAGTGGTGGTATCTCCATGTACTAACACCAAATCTGGCTTTGCTTGGTATATCACGCCCTTTATACCTAGTAACACACGACTGGTTATATCGTATAAATCCTGCCCAGCTTGCATTAAATTTAAATCATATTGTGGTGTGATTTGAAACAAATTTAGCACCTGATCTAACATTTCACGATGCTGTGCCGTGACACATATCTCTACTTCTAACTTGGGGTTTTTCATCAGCTCTAATGCTAAAGGCGCCATTTTTATCGCTTCTGGGCGAGTGCCAAACACGAGCAGTATTTTTTTGAATTTCACTTTTTTCAAGACCCTTGAAATGATGGATGTAAAGATTGATGTCAATAAGTAACGTTATAAAGTCTTTAAATATGCTTTTAAAGCATAAGATTATGCCATTAACAGTTGTAGTTATAAAGAAAAACCTGCTTTAAGGAGGATGATGCAAGCGTCAAGCAAAGGCTGTCTTTTAGATATCAACCTAGTATTTCAGAATGATATCTTTGATAATTAATCAAGAATATTATGCGACAACAACGCCAAACATCAGATAAGTGCGAAAACAAGGTTGCTGCTCAACAAGTCAGTGGTTTAAAAGCGTATGAATATTGTACGAAACACAATATTCATGCTCAAACCTTTATGCACGTAGAAGTGTAACAAATAAAAAGGCAGTTAAGACAACCAGCAAGTTGGTTAAAGTCCTTAAGTCCCAGTCATAATTAGTGACGTGGTCAGCATTTTTCAGGCTTACGAAGGAGCTTTCTGCCACAACATTGTCTCAGCAATCGCCTTTGCTACTCATACTGCCTTTGATACAGTGGGCCGATAGCCCGTTTCTATATTGATGACTCGCATATTACGAGCCTCGTTCAGTATGCATAATCAAACCCGCTTTAGGTTTACGCTACCAAATAGCCCTTCTTAACGGATTAATAACTAATTGTGCTTGCATGCGTTAACTCATGCTCCAACCCACTACTTTTCGCGAATACATATCAATCACAACAGCCAATTATAACCAGACCTCACGCCTCCATAGGTATGCTCGGATTTAACTCATTATTACCGTTTTAGTCTAGGCTCCATCCACATTATGTTTAATCAAGTGGAAGTTACAATTATTGTTAAAAATGTGAACGTTCTTCTGTTACATTGTAAAGTGAAATTGGGCGAGCTAGTGCCTGTCCACCATCTCTTGCTATGGGTATCCAAGGTAATCGACCTGCGCCTTTAGCTGGCTTGAGCGAGAATAAGTCAAAAGGAATAGATAAGTAAAAACCTTTGGTAAAACTACCTTCGCCATATTCTTCTGCACTGACGTCAGTAAAAGCTGCATATGCGCCTACAACAACGCCACTGTCAAATCGTTTAGCAAAGTCTACAGTTACCCCTTTGTCTTTGGCTAAATATTGACCAATATTTAATGTCAATAAAGTGCCAGCTAAAAATTGTGGCTGCCAATATATATTTGCGTGTCCGGTTAGTACCTTATAATCGAAAAAATCAAAGTCATTTTCGTATGACCGCTGTTGTACGTAATTCAAATCAAAACCAAAAGTCAGATTACTATCCACTGGACGATAGAGTAGTTCAGCACCAACCCCACCAAACATCGTCTCTAAATATCCACCATAAACTTGGGCATATAAATTAGGAGTAATACGATCGTTCCAGTGTAAGAACAAGTTTTCCATGGTTACCTCACGGTTTGATACATACTCTCTTGCACGGGTTCTAACTCTTGGTAAGGTGCTTAGTGCACCGTCTGTAGTGAAGTTGAATTTATCGAAATTTTCAAATAAATTGACTTTAATCGTACCTGCGATACTGCTTTTACCATTAAAGCTATACCCCCCAATTACTAAGACACCAGCTTGATATAAATAAAAGTCTTCTGGGTTACCAAATGTCTGGATCCAAAAGGCTTCGATACCGCTGAAAAAACCAGCCGTAAATAATGGATCGTAGTTAATAATGGATTCTTCACTAACAGATTGTCGCTGGTATGAACTAGCTAAGTTGGGTTCTAAAGACTGGTATTTGGCTTGCATCTTAAACATGTCAGCGTCAATGACTGTCTCCACTAAAGGAATAGATCCTAATGTATTAACAATTCGATATTCTTTTACGGATTCTGGCAGCTCATAGGCCATAATACGCCCCATCCTTTCAATTGCTTCATCATTATCGCGGTAGCTGGTCTGTTGGCCAAACACTGTTAGCGAGTCTGATGTGAAATTCGAGTCGTCAAGTGCAAAACCTGCTTGATAGTAAAGGTCTTTTATTAGTCTATTACGGTTTACCTGTTCGTTAGGAAAATCGTTGGTTTTGGCTTTAAGTTGACGGGGTGGGTTGTCAATTTTAACCTGCCGGATAGTATGCAAGTTAAAATTATAATTGACTCCAA
>Ga0115563_1003989_pt1 | contig 10192 bp, 9 predicted proteins | sample COGITO_mtgs_1105_2_FD_87198 | JGI IMG/M metagenome (GOLD analysis project Ga0115563, IMG submission 87198) | Pelagic marine microbial communities from North Sea - COGITO_mtgs_110519 | ecosystem: Environmental > Aquatic > Marine > Epipelagic | place: Germany:Helgoland, sampling site Kabeltonne...
CATTCGCATTGTTTTTAGCATAGCTCACCGATCTTGAAGATTTGTTCTTGAATTCTAAAACAAATCCCATCGCAAAGTGAAAAATAACACCAAAAATAAGAATAGGTTGTAATACAAACTGAACCAACGGATTTGTTCCCATGAAATGAGATACCTCGTTAAACGTGTATGGGTTTAAAACAGATAGAATGTTGATGGCAAAATGCTGTAAAATGAAAAACATAAGGAAAAATGCAGAGAGCGCCATGGCTATCTTTCTTCCAATTGATGACTTTAAAATCTCACTCATTATTATTTGAATTTTTTAACTATACAAAGGTACTTCACGGTAAGGTTTTAGACAATTACTATAGACATAATTTTGTTATTTAGAATTGTTTTAAATAACCACAAGAGATCAGAGTAATTTAATTTTTTTATCGTTTATTGTGTTATATAATTTTTAAATTTGAGCTAAACAAGATTCGCTATGAAATACCTTCCGATTAGTCCTGAATTATTTGCAAAGAATAGAGTCAAGTTGTCACAACAGATGGCGCCTAATTCCGTTGCTATATTTAATTCAAATGATATTTTTTCTACAGGTGCGGATAGTACGGTTCCATTTGAACAACACCGAAATATTTTTTACTTAAGCGGCGTAGATCAGGAGGAAAGTATTTTACTTGTTTTTCCAGACGCTAAAAAAGACGCATATCGTGAAATACTATTTATTAAAGAGACCAACGATCACATTGCTATATGGGAAGGGGCTAAACTTAGCAAGTCACAAGCAACCGCCTCATCCGGAATCAAGACGGTGTATTGGTTAGAAGAATTTGAGTCTGTTTTTTCAAAATTAATGAATGATTCTACTAGGTTTTATTATAATAATAACGAGCATTACCGACAAGCAGTAGAAATGGAAACTCGCGAAGATCGGTTTTTAAAAATGGTTAAATTGTCCTATCCCACGCACGAATTACTTCCTAATTTTCCAATTATGGAAGCCCTTAGAGGGGTTAAAGAATCGGAGGAAATTTCACTTATTAAAACGGCTTGTAATATCACTGAAAAAGGATTTAGGAGAGTCTTAGGGTTTGTGAAGCCAGGTGTTATGGAGTACGAAATTGAAGCAGAATATATGCATGAGTTTTTAAGAAATCGTTCTAAAGGGTTCGCTTATACGCCTATTATAGGCTCCGGATACAATGCCTGTGTTTTGCATTATATAGAAAACAATCAAGAATGTAAGGATGGCGATCTTTTACTTATGGATGTGGCAGCTGAGTATGCAAATTACTCGAGTGATATGACACGAACAATTCCAGTTAATGGACGTTTTACTGCACGTCAGAAAGCGGTCTATCAAGCAGTTCTAAACGTCAAAAATCAAGCGACTAAATTACTTGTTCCAGGAACCATGTGGGATGCTTATCATGTAGAGGTCGGGAAACTAATGACTTCTGAGCTTTTAGGGTTGGGGTTGATTGACAAAGCAGACGTGCAAAACGAAGATCCAAAATGGCCTGCCTATAAAAAGTATTTCATGCATGGTACTTCTCATCACATGGGCTTAGACACCCATGATTTTGGCGCTTTGAAATCGCCTATGCAAGCCAATATGGTTTTTACTGTTGAGCCAGGAATTTATATTCCTGAAGAAAATATGGGGATTAGACTTGAGGATGACGTAGTGATTCAAGCCAAAGGGTCTCCTGTAAATTTAATGCAGAACATTCCTATTGAAATTGATGAAATTGAAGCCTTAATGAACTCTAATTAAGAATTCAATGATTTAAAATCATTTAGTTTATAAATTAAATATAATGAAATTTATTGTTATTTATTTGATAAATTTATAGGATGAACCAAGACTCAACAGCAAAAGAAATTATAGAATATTTGGAAAACCGAATCGATAATGATTTAGTGAAAAATTCAGTTCATAAAGTAAAATTTATGACTGCCAGAGATATGATAGTAGAAATCACAAAAAAGTAATTAACTTAACCAACTAGAGTTTTATGAAACCTTATGTCTTTTGTGTATTATTATTCTCAACTTATTTTTTATCTGCTCAAAATGGCAACTCCTGTGAAGAATCAATTGAAATTATTGCTGGAGATTATTATGTCGATAATATAAGCGGGGATACATATAGTCTTGACTGCACAGAGCTCGACAGTTATGATAATGCTAACTTAGAATGGTTTTCTTACGTATCTGATCAAAACATATTTGTAACAATAACTTCTGATTTGGAATCCAATCAAAATGATGATACAAGGCTTCATGTGTATGAAGGACCCTGTGATAATTTAGTTTGTGTAGCTGGTAATGACGACGGAGGAATTCTTTATAACACCTTTTTATCTACTGCTACTTTTGAGGTCACTGCTGGAGTTACATACTACATTGCATGGGACAATTATTGGTCTAATTCAAGTTTTGATTTTCAGCTTACTGAGTCTAACACTCCTCCTGAATCAACATATACTAGCTTTTCACATCATGGTATTGACAGAGATTATATCTATTATCAGCCAGAAGGCTTAGAAGAAAACTCTCCTTTAATTTTTGTCATGCATGGATATAGTAGTGATGCAGAGACTATTAGAAATTATTCTAACATGAATGATATTGCAGATGAGTATGGCTTTGCTGTTTGTTATCCAAGAGGCACCGTAGACGATTCAGGCAATAGATTTTGGAATGTTGGATATGATTTTCATCCAAATGAAACTGTTGATGATGTTGACTTTTTAAAAGAATTAGCCATCTACTTACAGTCTGAATATAACTTAAACACTGATAAAGTATTTGCAACTGGAATGTCAAATGGAGGAGATATGTGTTACATGTTAGCCTGCCAAGCGTCTGACACTTTTAAAGCTATTGCACCTGTAGCAGGTATGATATTACAAGAAATAATGGATACTTGTAACCCTACAAATTTGATTTCTATTTTTGAAATTCATGGAGTTAACGATAACGTTACTTACTATGATGGAGACCCCACGTCATCTGGCGGTTGGGGAGCTTACCCAAGCATTCCTTCAATTATTGAATATTGGGCTGATTTGAATAATTGTACTGAATTCTTCACTGAGGATTTACCTAACACTAACACTACGGATGGTAGTTACGTTGTAAGTGAAAAAAATTACGGAGCAGACAATAATAATGAGGTTTGGTTATATAAAATTTATGGAGGTGGCCATGACTGGCCTGGTTCTCAAGGGGCTAATATGGATATAGATGCTTCTCTAGAAGTATGGTTATTTTTTGAGCATATAATAAATAACAGTTTAGGAATAAATAATAATTCTAACTCAGCTAATTTTATTCACCCTAATCCCGCAAAAAACTTCTTCAGTATTTCATCTTCTAGGGCATATTTAAAATATGAAATTTATGATATTACTGGTAACAAGGTATTGGCAGGGGACAACAGAGCTAGTATCGATATCTCTATTTTAAGTAGTGGTATTTATTTTGTGAAGATTCAAGAAAACAATTCAATCTCAATTAAAAAACTTATGGTAAAATAGCTTTACTTTATTTTTTTAAGAATACAGAAATTAAAGTTCTGAATTGTATCAAAAGGGGTTGTATTATCTGTCTTTAATTGCCCTTCTAATTTAAAACTATTCGAAAATAGATGTTTCATATTTTCAACAGAACCCCTTTTTAATTTCTAGTCCACTATATTTTAAAGGTTTTTTTCTGAAAAAGTTCCAATAATTAAAGTGGCTTTCTAAATCTTAGTTACTTGTGTATGCTGTTGCAGTGGTTTGCATATTTTCTACAGAATAAATAGAACTAACTGCGCTGACTGTTTTGGTAATACTTTCGGGATTAATTTTAGCAATGTCGTACTCTACTGTGGCACGTTCATTTTTAAAATCTACACTTGCCGACTTCATACCTTCCATTTTAGCTAGTTTTTTTTCTATGGTCTTAGCACATCCCATTTCACAGGTCATTCCTTTAATGCTAAACTCTGCTTTTGAATAGTTTGCATTTGGATTTAGCTTATTGCTGGTTTTGTCTGGGGCTATTTCAATGGTTTTAATTTCTGCTTTCCTATCTGTCTTGCAAGAAGATAATGTGATTAAAATAAAAGCTGCGCTTAGAATGTTTTTTAAATACTTCATAGGTCTGTTATTTAAATGTAAACAAATGTAAAGATATTTAGTTGTTTATCTAATTTATTGTCCAATTTTGTAATCAATTAATAATTGACAATGAATACAGAGCAAAAAAAATGGATTTTTCTTTTTCTACTCGCGCTAACTTGGGGAAGTTCTTTTATTTTAATTAAAAAAGGACTTTTGGGTCTTTCTCCTCTACAGTTAGGGAGTTTACGAACTGTTATATCCTCGTTGTTTATTTTTATAATAGGGTATAAGTCTCTAAAAACGATTCAGAACTACCAATGGAAGTGGATTGTTATTACGGGATTTTTAGGTACATTTTTTCCGTCCTTTTTGTTTGCTTTCGCAGAAACGGAAGTTGATAGTGGGGTCGTTTCTATTTTAAATTCCTTAGTCCCTTTAAATACAATTTTGATAGGCCTAGCAGTTTTCAAGATTACGTCTACCAAAACTCAAGTTTTTGGAGTGATTCTCGGATTTATAGGGGCCTCTATGCTTATTTTTAATAGCATGGAGCTTCACCCTGATCAAAATTATCTCTATGCAGGTTTTGTGATTCTAGCGACCGTTATGTATGCTAGTAGCGTTAATATAATTAAGCGTTACCTTCAAGATGTTAAGCCGATTGCAATAGCAACGGGTAACTTTGTGGCTATCGTGATTCCAGCTATTTTAGTTTTAAGTTTTTCTAACTTTTTTACAACTCTAACTTTTGAGAACGAGTCGATATACCTGTCAATTGGCTGTGTGGCCATTCTTTCTTTATTTGGAACAGTGATGGCTAAAATTATATTCAATACACTGATTCAAATTTCCAGTCCAGTATTTGCATCTTCAGTTGCCTATCTAATGCCACTTGTGGCATTACTATGGGGGCTATTAGATGGAGAGGTTTTTGGTGTAAACCAAGGCTTTTCATCATTCCTTATATTATTAGGAGTTTATTTAGTAAATAAAAAAGCATAAAAAAAAGTCGAAGCATTAACTTCGACTTTTTTTTAGTATAAGACCTTTTATTAATTAAAATCGTCGGCAGAAACTCCTTCATTAGTAGTAATATTACTTGCGGACATTCCAATTACTTGAGGACCAGCAGTAATTTTTCTACCAAATGGAAACAAGACGCCATTTACGTTTCTATAGTCAGAGAGGTCCTCAACTGAAGTGACCTTTTGACCTTGTGCTTCTTCTGTTTTTTCAGTTCTCACCAAAAGTCCACTAGCCGCATCATAGTAACGAAAAGAATCCTCTTTCACCTTTACTTTGTAAGCATCAACTCCCTCAACAGCTGTTAGACTAACCAAGGTAAGTGTAGTGGCGTCTAAGTATGTTTCAGGAAACAACCCTTTTTCTTCTGTTTTTTCAGCGAGCTTAGTTTCTGACATCGGCATTTTCATTCCTTGCTGTTCTGTATAACCCTCGCTTCCGTTGTATTTTTGCTTCATGACTGTTCCCATGCCTTCAATAGACATTTCCATAGAGGTCATGTTTGGTGACATTGTTTTAATTACTGCGGTTGGCTTAAAGGGCATTCCTTCAATAGTAACATCGGCAGATACCATCACGGAAGTAACCGCCTTTACAGCCTCTAATCCGCCAATTGCTGTAATGTAACCATCAACAACTGTTGCTGCTGTTACTCCAGCAGGGATAGGTTTTGAAAACTCAGGTTTTTCAACTGGGTTCGCAAAGGTGTCAAAGTAATTGATTGGGATTCCTGTTTTTTCAAGGTTTTCAATGACCTCACTCCCTTTTCCTACAATAATAATTCGAGCGTTTTCAGCGCTGAAATACTTATTAGCCACACGTTGAACATCTTCAATTGTAACCGCATTTATTTTTTGAAGGTAGGTCGTATAAAAATCTTCAGGAAGTTCATTTACTTTGGTGCTTATTGCATATTGAGCAATTGTACTTGGGCTTTCTAGTGCTAGTACAAAATCACCTACATATTTAGCTTTCGCATTTGATAAGGCATCTGCAGCAACAGGCTCTGCCTTAATGCGTTTGATTTCTTTTACAGTTTCAACCACAGCACTATCTGTTACTGCGTTTCTAACTGCTGCTCCAGCGCTAAATCTAGAAACATACTTGTCTGTTCCAACAGAAGATCGAGCACCATAAGTATAGCCATGCTCCTCACGAAGGTTCATATTTAAATAGCTATTAAAACCACCTCCAAGTATTTTGTTTGCAATTAGTACCGCGTGGTAATCTGGGTCACTCATTTTTAGAGATACATTGCTTGACAAGGAGATATTTGACTGCACAGCATTAGGCATGTCAATAAAATTAATCTCTAAAGTTTTAGGGTTTTCGTTAGGCTCTACAATTACAGTAGTCATAGAGTCTGCTTTGTCCCATTTTTTGAAATGTTTTTTCACAAGCTTCATGATAGCTTTTGTTTTTACATCTCCAATAATTACTAAATATGTATTATTTGGGTTAAAGTATTTTTCATAATAAGCATTTATATCTTCAAGAGTTACCTCGTTAGCAGTTTCTTCAGATATAAATTCTCCGTATGGATGCTGTTTGCCGTAAGCTAATGCCCCGCCAACACGTCCAGCAATTGCATCTACACTTTTAGCGCTAGATTTGATACCTTCAATTAACTTTTCCTTTTCTTTCTGAAATTCTTCTTCAGTTAGTAAGGGGTTCATTGCTGCATCTGCCAATAGCTCTAGCATGCGGTTGCTATATTTTGTTATTGAAGAGGCTGAGCCGCCTCCAAAGCCAAAGTTGAGCCTTGCTCCCAAAAAGTCAATTCATTGAATTCGTCTTTAGAAATATTTGTTGTTCCATTTCCTAACATCGAACCTAATAGCGAAGTGACACCCGCTTTACTGCCTTCAACAACTGGATCTCTGTCAAAAGCTAAGTTAAACGACACTCTTGGGAGTTTGTGATTTTCAACAACCATTATTTTAATGCCGTTTTTTAGTTCAAATTCTTGCGGCTCTTCCAAAGAAATTTTTGGAGCAGGCCCTGGTTTAGGTTGCTGTGAGCGGTCAATCTGAGCGTTAACTCCTGTAGACATAAAAAACACGGCAATTAATATATATAATTTAGTTTTCATTTTAAGGTTTTTTATTGATTATTCCTTTTCGGATTCTGGTAAGTATTCTAATAACAATCGTTGGTTTGCATTAAGATATTTATTAGCAACTGATTGGATTTCTTCACGTGTGATAGAACGGTAAATGTCAATTTCATTATTAATTAAATTAACATCGCCATACAACATATAGTAACGTGCCAGTGAATTTGCAATCCCCTCAAAACTTGAGTTGGAGCTTACAAAGTTGTTCTCAAACTTATTTTGAATTTTTTGGTAGTCTCTTTCAGAAATAAGGTTGTTTTTAAGTTTTAAAATTTCCTCATCCATTTCAGCAACTAAATCGTCGAGTGAAACATCTCCTAGTGGCAGGCCATATAGGATGTAAGTACCATAGTCTTCTTGACTAAGATTGATCGCTCCCACTTGAAGTGCCATTTTCTTGTCATCAACCATTTTCTTATAAAGCTTAGATGTTTTTCCATCACTTAGGTAAGTAGAAATCATACTTAGGACATAAGAGTCTCTCTCTTTAAATGAAGGAGTTCTATAAGCCGCCATGATTGCAGGAATTTGTATGTTAGAGTCATATGCTTTAGCTCGCATCGGAGCGGTAATAGGATCTTCTTTCGGGAAGTTTCTCTCGATGTCCTCACCTCTTGGGATGGGTCCAAAATAATTTTCAATCATTACTTTAACTTCAGCCGAATCGATGTCTCCAGCAACCACAAGTACAGCGTTGTTTGGCACATAAAATTTAGTGTTAAACGCTTGGAACTCTTCAAGAGTTGCGGCATCTAAATGCGCCATTTTACCAATTGTAGTTCCTTTGTAAGGATGCTTTTTAAACATATTGAGTTTAATCTTCTCAAGAAATTTACCATAAGGGCTGTTGTCAACTCTTAATCTTTTCTCCTCTTTTACAACTTCATTTTGTGTATCAACTCCGTCTTGATTAATTACAGGGTGAAGCAGTCGTTCAGATTCCATCCACAGTCCAAGCTCGACATTATTTGAAGGGAACACTTCATAATAATAGGTTCTGTCATCGGTTGTATTGGCATTGTTGCTACCTCCAGCAGAAGTTACAATAGTAAACCACTCTCCTTTTGGAATGTTTTCGGTTCCTTCAAACAATAGGTGTTCAAAAAAGTGTGCAAATCCAGTACGTTCTGGATTTTCATCTTTTGCACCAACATGGTACATTACAGCAGTGGTTACAACTGGAGCAGAATTGTCTTGATGTAAAATAACATGCATTCCGTTACTTAAATCGTACTCTTCAAATTTAACTTCTTGTGCTGAGACTGCTAAAGTCATCCCAAGCAAAGTAGCTAAAGAAAATAGGCATTTTTTCATGAGTTAATTTTTAATTATTATTAATAAATAAGACGCTTTTAATTTTATTTTGTTACACTTTGTTGCATCAAAAATATATATTTATTACTAAACTAGTTGTTAGAAATTAAAAAAACCTAAACATTATCAGTTTAAGTTTTTTTAATGGGAGTTACTTTTACAGCTTTAGAAAACTTTAAACTCAGTTCTTCTATTTTCTTTATGCTTTAAATTTGAACACTTTTTTGAGTTGTCACAATCATTTAATAATTTATTTTCGCCATAACCAACTGCAATTAAACGATCTGAGTTAGCTCCTTTTTTTACTAAATAATCAACGACAACTTTTGCTCTACGTTCAGATAATTTTAAATTTGAGTTAGTACTTCCTTGAGAGTCAGTGTGTGATCCAATCTCCACAATAGAAGATGAATTACTTTGTAAAATAGTCCATATGTGTTTATCAATTAATCGCTTTGATTCTTGAGTTAACAGGGCACTTCCAGATGAGTAATAAATTGGTACAACCCCTACGCGAGTAGGAATTGTACAGGGAACAATTTTCCATGCGGTCATTCCTCCCTTTTTTACTAAAACTCGCTTAGTAACATTTATATGTTCTGCAGCTACAGAGATCACTTTTGTGGCTTCGTCGGTCACAACAACTTTTCTGCTAATTTGCTCTGTGATTGCCGGAATAGTCTCAACAGCTGTAGTTGCGGGGCTAACTTCAACGTTTCTTTTTACTAATTTATAGTTGCCTTTAATTTTAGTTTTTTGACTAGATGTAGCAGTTTTAACTATGCTAACAGGAATTTTTCTTGTGACAGCAGGGTCTTTTCGATAATGAAAAATACGGCAATCATTTGGATCTATTGAAGGACAATCTGGGTCTTTCTCACCAGCTACCCATGATTCTGTGGAAGCTAATACTTCTACTTCTTTGTCGATAAACTCGAATTCTGCATCGTCTATTGTGATTTTATGGTAAGGTTCTTTAGTCCACACAGTGTCCACTACTTTTTTGTAAACTGCGGGAACATTAATGAATTTTTTAGTACTTGGTTTTAGAATGACTTCGGCAAGAACTGTTTTATAAACTGCAGGAATGATTTCTAGCTTATCATAACTAGGAATGCTTTCAACTACAATAGTTTCTTCTTTAAATACATCAGGAGTCACACATTTAGCATAGCACTTGCCTGGTTCGGGGTTTTCAGGTTGTTTGTCAAGATAGTCTTGAGAGAATACAATGCTGCAAGACAACATTGTGAAAAGTAGGTAGGGAGTTTTCATAATAATTTCATTTTAGATTTGAGTAGTTTAAACATACGAATAAAATTAAACATCCACAATTTTTTTAAATGATTTGCCAAATCCCTTGACATAGCCCTATTGAAAGCGTAAAATATATTAGCGTGATGTTGTGGACTTCCCTTTATTTGAAACATTTTGTTTGTGTAGTAATAATTAAGCATTATATTTACACCCGCCTAACTCCTTTGAGAGGCGAAACAATATAAACTAATTTAATAAAAAACGTTACGCTATGTACGCAATTGTAGAGATAGCAGGGCATCAATTCAAAGTTGAAAAAGACCAAAAAGTCTTTGTTAACCGTTTGCAAACAGAAGAAGGAAAAAAAGTCACTTTTGAC
>Ga0115563_1003995_pt1 | contig 10181 bp, 6 predicted proteins | sample COGITO_mtgs_1105_2_FD_87198 | JGI IMG/M metagenome (GOLD analysis project Ga0115563, IMG submission 87198) | Pelagic marine microbial communities from North Sea - COGITO_mtgs_110519 | ecosystem: Environmental > Aquatic > Marine > Epipelagic | place: Germany:Helgoland, sampling site Kabeltonne...
TAGACGAAGAATGCTTGGAACGATGGGCCTTCGATGTCGGGAAGCACGCGAATCAGACGATCACGGCCTTCGACCATGTAGTCTGGGATCGCCGCGATGCCTGCGCCTTCTTCAACAACATTCCGAATGGCGAAAATGTTGTTCAAAGACATGGCCGGACGACGCTTGCCGGTTTCACGACCAGCGGTTTCCAACCAGTTCAGATCCGGCACGGGTGGCCGTGTGTCGGTCCCAAAAATAACAATCCGGTGCTGATCAAGGTCATGCAGGGTCGAGGGCGTGCCGTATTCGTCGAGGTATTCTGGTGACGCATAGATGTGGCTGTGCGCCTCAAACAGCGGACGCTGGATCAGGTCCGGCTGGTGCGGTGGGTACAGACGAATTGCGATATCGGCCTGACGCATGGACAGGTCGAGTTCCTTGTCTTCAAGGATCAGGTGCAATTCGATTTCTGGGTATTTGGCCATAAACTCTGCCATCAGCGGAGCCAGCCACGTGCTGCCCAGAGCGACAGTCGCCGTGACGCGCAGGTCACCCGATGGTGAATCTTTAGAGTCGCGAAGGCGCGCCTCAACCAAAGACAGTTTGCCGAACACTTCGTGTGCAGTGTTGTAAAGCAACTCACCCTGTTCGGTGAGGATCAATCCACGCGCGTGGCGGTGGAAAAGAGTGGTCGAAAGACTTTCTTCCAAAGCGGAAATCTGACGGCTAACCGCAGACTGGCTTAGGTTCAGGTCTTCGCCGGCATGTGTGAAGCTGCCCGCTTCAGCAACAGCGTGAAAAACACGGAGTTTGTCCCAATCCATGGGGATTCCTTCAAAACGCAGTACATTTGTATAGGCGAAAGCATTAAGCTCTGCCTTTTTTGCATGGCTTCATGCCTTGAAGTCAAACGTAAAACATCGTTTTGCACGCAAAGTGTCGCGTTTTTGTCAAGAAAGGCGGCATTAGGCGGCGCGTTGCCTAGAATCGGTAGGACTTTTGCGGTGTTTTGGCAAAAACCGTTTATGTTGAGCGTATTATAAGCCCTTGCTCACAAAGGCATTTCAAGCGCTGTCCTTGGCCACAAAAAAGGGCCGAAAGACACCCCTTCGACCCTTTGAATTTCCGTGCGTGTGCGTCTTAGACGTTCAAGGATTCCAGCGTCTGTTCCGCCTCTTCACCTTCATTGCCAGAGAGGGATTTCACCAAAGCGTAAACCCGACGCCGAACGATGGGATGGCTGATTTTGTAATACGAGCGAACCAGCTCCAACGTCTCGCGCTTGGCGAAAGGATCTTGGCCGTCTGGCGTATCGTGGTTGTGTTCATTTTCGTCTGGACGCTTGCCGCCGATGACATCGTCGGTCATGCCTTCGTAGAAATACGAAACAGGCACGTCCAAAATACGGCCCAATTCATAAAGGCGACTGGCGGAAATGCGGTTGGTGCCGCGCTCATATTTCTGAACTTGTTGGAAGGACAAGTTTAACTCATCTCCCAAAGCTTCTTGAGACATGCCAAGCAACGTCCGGCGAAGTCGCAGACGCTCGCCAACGTATGCGTCAATGGCATGCGGGGACCGGGCGGAGACGCCCTTTCTAGCTGCTTCGTTCATAAAGTACTTTTCCGTTCTGCTGGTGCGCTGAGCCGAATACGAGGCAATGTTCAGGTCTCATTACACGCGTCCACAATAAAATTTGTTTACCTATGGGTGCGGTGGTTGCCAAATCGCTCGCGCAAGTCTTAGTCGTGCGACGTGTTAGCCTTTGCACCCAAGAGCCGCAACAGCATAGTTATATAAATTTGGAACGCGCTATAAAATTTTTTTACTAAAAGTATTTCAAATGAGACTTTAGTTTCAAATTAACGTCGTAAATGGTGTCTTTCAAACGAAACGCGTTGCTTCCATTTCAAAAAATAGAACAAAGAAAGAACTTTTCTGTTGACCAGAATCCGAATCACTCCCTAACACAGAGAGAGAACAAAGAGGGATCAAAAAATCTGCCCTCTTCAAACCAATCATGACCCGAGAGTTTTGAGCACCCCATGTCAACTCCTCCGTCTGGTGCGCCAGATCACACACTAGAGTCGTTGCGCGCTTTAATCGCTCAGGTAGAGCGCCGCCCAGCACCCAAATTATCTCGACCCGTTGCCGAGCAACAAGATCACCAGCGGGCTTTACCCTTTGAGGTGGCAGATATTGACGCTGCGCTGCAGGGGGGCATGGAGTACGATGTGCTGCAGGAGGTTTTGCCGGCCAGAACAGAATGGGATGATGGTCTGACAACGGCTTTCAGTGCCAGTTTGCTCGCACGCCGGCAGCAAGAGGACCAGCGCCTTAACCCTGGCCAAAACCAGCCCGCGCCCCTGTTTTGGATCGCCCAGCACGACACCGCAGGTGCGGGACTGTCCGCCCAAGGGTTGGTGAGCCTTGGTTTGGATCCGCAGGCGCTGTGGTTGGTCAACGTTCGAAATGACGCCGAAGCCCTTTGGGCGTTTGAGGAGGTTTTGGATCATCCTGACGCCTTGGGTGTGGTGTGTGAGGTTTGTCATCTGGAGCTGGCGCAGTCCCATCGCCTGAACCTCAAGGCGGCTCATACTGCGCGGGAAGATCGGGGACGGTTGCTCTTAGCTTTGCGGCGGCACAAAGGTGCACGCCGACCGCAGGCAAACCCAACCGCTGCGGCAACGCGGTGGCGTCTGGCGTCCATTCCCCCGCACCTGCTGGCGCCCAATGGACGGGGAAAGGGGCGCGCTGGGACGCCGGAACTGCGCCGCCCGGCCCGAGATGCGGCCGCACTGAGCCTTGGTCCGCAAGACGCTGGAGCCGCCATTCATCCATCCTTGCAAGAAGCCAGTGCAGACTTTGCTGCTGGCGGCCCTGCGCCATCCGCTCACGCCCTGACGCCCCCACCGGCGCATCACCCCATGCGACAGGTTCGCTGGCGCGCTGAGATGTTTCGTCAACGTGGGGGTTCCCCCGCATCCTGGCTTCTGGAGTGGTCTTATGAGACGCATCGTTTCCGTCGTTTGTCCGAGCTTTGCGCTGTGGGCTCAGCCACACCCGAATGACGCCGCGCAAGCCCAGCCTTGGGCATTGACGGTTGAGCGGCGCAATCTGGTCATTGTCCACGACGCCAATCCGGTTGCGCGTGCCGCTGGCGCCCAGCCGGGACAACCGCTGACCGACGCACGGGCTCTCGTGCCCGGGCTGCGGTCAGTGAGCGTTGATCCAGCACGCATCGAGCGCGCCTGGCAAGCCACCGCGCATTGGCTGACGCGCTACACCCCTTTGGTCGCGCTGGATCCGGCCAGCCCGCCCACGGACGTTGGCGGGGCTGCTGGCTTTGTGCTCGATGTCTCTGGGTGCTCGCACCTGTTTGGGGGGGAGCAAGGTTTGTTGCGTGATTTGGTCGAGCGGATGCATGCTTGGGGCTTGCCGGTGCGAGCGGCTATGGCTGATACGCCGCTGGCGGCCTGGGGGCTGGCCCGCTGTGGGGATGCGCCTGTGCAGTGCGTGCCTGCTGGTGAAACCTTGCCTGCGCTGCGGCCTCTGCCAGTGACAGCGCTGAATTTACCGGATGCAACCGTTGAAGCGTTGGACCGTCTGGGTCTGCGTCGCATTGGTGACATTGTCGCGTTGGATCGTCAGGCCTTGGGGCAGCGGTTTTCTGAGAAACTGACACGCAAGCAAGCAGAGCAAGCCCGAACCACATCGGAACGCCTGCTCGAAGCCCTCGATCGCGCCTTGGGAAAGCGACCAGATGCGATAACGCCATTATTGCCTGCGGCGTCCTATGCGGCGCGCAAGCTGTTTCACGAACCCATCGGAACAGCCGCCAGCATCGAGCAAACATTGGTGGACCTGATGGCGGCTGTTCTCCCCATGGTTCGGCGTGCCGGTCAGGGTGTGCGCCAAGCGACGGTGTCGCTGTACCGCGTCGACGGCGCGCGCCAAGACATCCGGCTGCGCTTTCATCGTCCGACGTTGGAGCCGGGGTTGCTGTTGCGGCTGTTCAGTGAGCAGACCGAGACGTTGGACGTGGGTTTTGGGCTGGATGCGGTGGGACTGTCGGTCCAGCGCGCAGAAACCATGCAAGAAAGCCAAGACAGTTTGCTCTCGCACAGCGTTCCAGGCCGCCATCATCCTGTGCTGGATCGCCTGACCAACCGCTTGGGCGCCGAAGCGGTTGCGCAGCCGACGCTGCGTCCGCGCCACGATCCGCGTGAAGCGGAGCTGCGGCAATCGGTTGAGAACGCCTTGGCGACCCCACTCACTGCGGTGGTGGGCGTGAGTCAGCAACGCAGTGCAGCGGCTTTGGATCAGGATTTGGGTGACCCTGAAATCGCAGCGCAAGCTGGCTTACGCCGTCAGGCCCAACCCCGCCCGGTTATTCTGCTCGCTGAACCTCAGCCCGTGCAAATCGACGACGCCCAACCATTGACCAGCGGCTTGCGACCGCCCCATCAGTTCCACTGGCGACGCCAGCACCATCGATTGGTGCGGTGGAGCGGGCCAGAGCGCTTGACCCCCGCGTGGTGGGACTGTCCCAACGGGCACTTAGGCACCTACGCGTCTTCCCCCCGAAGCCTGCCGGTGACGAAAGATTACTTCCATGTCGAGGATGAGGAGGGGCGCCAGTTCTGGATGGCCCGCACATGCAGCAGTCCCACAGCCCCTTTTGGTGACAGGACGGGACAAGCAGCCGGTCGGCCACATTGGACGGTTGAAGGGCTGTTTGCATGACCCGCGACCCGGCCTCAGATCCCAGTGATCGCGTTTTGCTGCCCAGCCGCCGATTGGCCTATGTCGAGCTGCAGGTGAGCTCGAATTTCTCCTTCCTGCGCGGCGCGAGCCACCCCGACGAGTTGGCGTTGGCGGCGGGAGCGCTCGGGGTCAAAGGCTTTGCTGTGACCGATCGCAACAGCATGGCGGGCGTGGTGCGGGCTCATATGGCGTGCAAGGACGCAGGCTTGCCGTTCATCGTTGGATGCCGGCTCGACCTTATCCGCGACGCGCGCCCCGAAGCTCAAGGACAGCGCCGCCTGACACGGGTGGCCCGAACCCAAGCCCGCAAGCCGTCAGGAACAGAGCGCACCGCAACACAAGCGCTGGTTGAGCCACAGGATGCACGACCCGGTGGATCGTTTTTGGCCTACCCCACCGACCGGGCAGCCTATGGCCGCTTGTGCCGATTGTTGACGCTGGGCCGCCGTCGCGCGCCCAAGGGCGATTGTTTCATTGATCTCGAAGACCTGCGCGCCCACGCCGAAGGCATGATCCTGATCGCCCTGCCACCGCCAACGATCGAGGCAGATTTCATGATGCGGCTGATTGATCTGGGGCGGCAATGGCAGGGGCGGCTGTATTTGGGCGCGCACCACCATCTCAGCGGGGACGACGAGGCACGCTTGAGCCAACTTGCGGCGGTTGCGGATCGCACAGGTGTGCCGATGGTCGCGCTCAATGACGTGCATTTTCACAGCCGCAGTCGAAAGCCGCTGCAAGACGTGCTGACCTGCATCCGGCACGGCTGCACGGTTGATACCGCAGGAACGCGATTGTTCCCCAATGCGGAGCGGTGCTTGAAGACCGCCGAAGAAATGGCGCTGCTGTTCTCTGATCATCCTTACGCCCTCGCGCGCACGGTCGAAATCGCCCGGCGGTGCACCTTTTCGCTGGACGAGCTGCGCTATGAATACCCGGACGAGCTGACACAGAACGGCCGAAACACCGCCGAAGAACTGCGCCATCTGGCCTATGAGGGCGCGCATCAGCGCTATGGCGCGGTGGTTCCCGAGCGGGTGGTCGCAAGCATCGAGCATGAGTTGGCCCTCATCGGCGAACTCAAATACGAGCCCTATTTTCTGACCGTCTATGACATCGTTCGATTCGCCCGGTCGCAGGGGATTTTATGCCAAGGGCGCGGATCGGCGGCGAACTCGACCGTCTGCTTTTGCTTGGGCATCACAGCTGTGGACCCCGCGCGTGTCGATTTGCTGTTCGAGCGTTTCATTTCCGCGGCCCGTGATGAGCCGCCGGACATCGATGTTGATTTCGAGCACGAGCGGCGCGAAGAGGTCATTCAGTACATTTACACCAAATATGGCCGAGACCGCGCCGGATTGGCGGCGACCGTGATCAGCTACCGCACGCGCGGTGCTGTGCGGGATGTGGGGAAGGCGCTGGGTCTGTCTGAGGACGCCATTGCCGCCATCAGCTCGAATATCTCCGGCTGGAATGAAAGCCGCAGCGCCGCCGCGCCAGCGGATGAGGCGGAGGCGCAGACCACGCTGCCCGCGCGCACGGGCCGCGTTCTGGCCCACGAGCGCTTGAGCGAGATGGGGCTGGACATCACCTCTCCACGACTGGCGATGGCTTTGGATCTGGTCCAGCAAATCCGCGGATTCCCCCGCCATTTGTCTCAGCATGTCGGCGGCTTTGTCCTCACCCGTGGGCCCCTATCCGAATACGTTCCGATCGCCAACGCCGCCATGCAGGACCGCACGGTGATCGAATGGGACAAAGACGATCTAGAGGCGCTTGGGCTGATGAAAGTCGATGTGCTCTCGCTGGGCATGCTGTCGTGCATGCGGCGGTGCTTCGAACTGCTGGAGCATCACTACGGCGCGGTTCACTCGCTGGCGAGCATCCCTTCGGAAGACCCTGCGGTCTATGACATGCTTTCGCGCGGGGACTCCCTTGGCGTGTTTCAGGTTGAAAGCCGCGCCCAGATGAACATGCTGCCGCGCCTCAAGCCGGCGACCTTTTATGATTTGGTGGTGCAAGTCGCCATTGTCCGGCCCGGACCGATCCAAGGCGACATGGTCCACCCCTACTTGCGCCGCCGCAATGGGGAGGAGCCGGTGGATTACCCCTCAGAGGAGCTGGAAAAGGTTCTCGGTAAAACCCTCGGCGTGCCGTTGTTTCAAGAGCAAGCCATGAAAATCGCCATTGTCGCGGCTGGCTTCACCCCGACGGAGGCGGACCAACTGCGTCGGGCGATGGCGACATTCAAGAAAGACGGAATGCTGCACCAATTCGGCGATAAGCTGCGATTGGGTATGGCGGCGCGCGGCTATGATCCAGAGTTCGCCGACCGGTGTTTCAAGCAGATCGAGGGCTTTGGCAGCTATGGGTTTCCGGAGAGTCACGCCGCGTCGTTTGCTTTGCTGGTTTACACCAGTTCGTGGATGAAAAAGCATTACCCCGAGGTCTTCGCCTGCGCCTTGCTCAACTCCCAACCCATGGGGTTTTATGCGCCAGCACAGATCATCCGTGACGCCCGCGAACATGGGGTCGAGGTGCTGCCCCCTGATGTGAATGCATCGGACTGGGACAACACGCTGGCCTTTCCAACCGGTCGACCGGTTGGCTTGCCCTCGTCGCGCTGGCCCGACACCCACCCGCGCGCCTATGCCATCCGGCTTGGCTTGCGACAGGTGAAGGGGTTGAAAGAAGAGGATGCAGAGAAAATCGTCCTTGCGCGGAATAATGGCTACCCGGATATGCTCAGTTTGTGGCGGCGGTCCGGCGCATCGGTTGCTGCGTTGGAGACCTTGGCGCGTGGGGATGGTTACAGCTCGCTTGGCTTGGGCCGTCGAGAGGCGTTTTGGGCGATCAAGGCGTTGCCCGCTGACCCCCTTCCGCTGTTTGCCGCAGCTGCGGCCGAAGAGTGGTCCGATGTGGCCCAAGGCGCAGAAAATCTGCCAGCCATGACCGTGGGTGAGGAGGTTGCGGACGACTACCGCGCCCTGCGCCTTTCGCTCAAGGCGCACCCCATGGCCTTGCTCCGGGACCAACTCGCCGCAGAAGGACGGCTCCCGTCCAAGGCGCTTTGGACGCTCAAGGATGGCGCTTTGGTCAAGCTCGCTGGCGTGGTTTTGGTTCGCCAGCGACCGGGGTCGGCCAAGGGCGTCATCTTCATCACGCTGGAAGACGAAACCGGCGTCGCCAATCTCGTGATCTGGTCCGATCGTTTTGAGGCTTACCGCCGCGAAGTCCTGTCCGCGTCACTGCTGGAAGTATGGGGACGCGTGCAAAAGAGCGGTGAGGGCGATCATCAGGTGATCCATATCACCGCGCAACATTTGGTTGATCGCTCCGCCTTGTTGGCTGAAATGCAGGTGGGCGAGGGCGAGCCGGACATGCTCGACAGCCCGGTAACGCCGCCGCTGGCCCATGCGGATGAAATCGTCCGCGGCATGCCGGACGATCCTCGACAAGCAGACATCGCAGGCCGTCATGACGACGCTCAACCCCTGCGCGCTATGGGGCAGCGGGGACATTGGGGGACCGGGCAAGGGGCGTCGCGCTCCGTAGAACGGCAGCTCAATGCGCCAGGCGGCAGGGGCCCCAAACCCAAAACGTACCAAGAGCGCGAGGCGGCCATCACGGCTGCGCGACAGGCCAAGAAACTGCGCCGGCGCCGTGGTGAGCCAGCCACACCCGGCCCGGCATCAGACCCGGTTCACGGCGCCCGGGCTTCAAGTTTGCCCAACCCGCTCACAAACGTCGGCCAGCCCAAAACCAGCCGCCACCCTCGTGATATCGCCTTGGACGTCCCGACCTCGCCCAACCGAGTCAAAGTCACCGTCGCTGCGCAAACGCCCCATACAGGCCACGGCGCACCCAATCCCTTTGACGCAAAGCCGCCGCGCTCTCGACGAGGGCGATAAGGTGCTTGCAGGATTGGGCGAACACAGTCAGATTAGCCGAATGCGGGTGTAGCTCAGTGGTAGAGCAGTAGCTTCCCAAGCTACGTGTCGAGGGTTCGATTCCCTTCACCCGCTCCAAGACTCCCCGAGAGATCAATCAAAGCAATGAATACAGGGTCTCTGTGGCCACAGTTGCTACAAAATCGCTCCAAAGCACGCTCCATATGACGTCAGTATCAGGGCGATCTCTGTTTCTGCAGATCCGGGTATGGAACCGTATGATCAAGCACCTTCACAGGCGTGGTGGCGCCTTCCAGTATCGCAGGGTCTTCTCAGCAGACGTGAGAGCAACCGCTGGAAGGCGAGAGATTACGAAGTCCCTGAAGGTCAAGACCTTGAAGGAAGCAGAACTCGAGGCTCCTCTATGGGATGTCGAGTTCGACAAGATCGTCGCTACTGCTAGAGGGACCGGTCAGCCGAATGAAGCCACAGCTATCGTCCTTGCAACTAGACTGCTTCAGTCCAAGGGTCTGCTGACCTCTGAGGGCGCAGTGAACTTCCCTCAGATCGATCCGAGGAAGCCAGAACACAGCACCATCGAAAAGCAGCTTCGGGTCATTAAGGGTGTCATTGAGCATCCAGCTATCCTGTTCGACACGTTGCCAATGCTTCGAGACTACCTGTCGTCATTGAAGTCCAGAGACCCTGCTGACCCTGTCTTCCCCCGCTACAGCAAGCCCAAGGGCAACACCAACCTAACAAGCGCCTTCGGTCGGTTGTGGACTGGGGCTATTTGGATCAGTTGGCGTACTGACTTCGGAAATAATCTCAAACTGTCATGTGTGCGTGATGTGAGTGTGGCACTGAAAAGGTCTGTCCTAGCCGTTTGGCGGGATGACTTCCCGCTTTCAGCACACAGCTCTATGGAGCTCCATGACCGCACTATTTGACCAACGCCGCCCTGTCCCTTCGCAATCTACGCTCCAAAGAGCTTGTGGGTGTGAAGCCAAGTTCGATCATGGTGTCTTGCAGGAAGTCGAACTGGGCTGACGGCAAAGGCCCTTATGCCAAAGGTTCAACCCTCTCGAAGGAACCGCATTGGTTGGAAGCCAAGAAGAAGGCGACCAATGACTACAGACACTGCACACACATGGTCTACCTCAACGACCTGCATCTGCCACCAAGCAGCAAGCTCTGGCTCGGTCTGGATGATGCTCAGCAAGATGAATGGGCCAAGGGTACATTGGTGCAGTGGGTGTTCAGGTCGGCTCTAAGAGAGCCAGAAGGCCCAAAGGTCACGTTTTGCAGTCCATCCAAGCGGATGAGGGGCTTGCTGAACCAGTACTGCAGTGCTTTTTCACTACAGCAGGCCTAATAGCTGTTCAGTTAAAATGCGTTACAGGCTTGCTTCGTAAAGTAAAAGAAGCTCTCTCACAGACTACAAGGATAAAATGCCTATCAGGATAATAACCATTAAGGATTGTAAACCAGTAAGGGATAACCTGATTTGTGTTAGCCACTTTGACCGAGCTATAAGCTGCA
>Ga0115563_1004006_pt1 | contig 10165 bp, 10 predicted proteins | sample COGITO_mtgs_1105_2_FD_87198 | JGI IMG/M metagenome (GOLD analysis project Ga0115563, IMG submission 87198) | Pelagic marine microbial communities from North Sea - COGITO_mtgs_110519 | ecosystem: Environmental > Aquatic > Marine > Epipelagic | place: Germany:Helgoland, sampling site Kabeltonne...
AATATCCATATTTTAGCCATCAATGCCCCCGAGGGTAATGCCGTTGATGAGAAACTGGTGGCAGCCATGCATGAAGCGCTCGACAGTGTGGAAGCTGTTGTAGGAGATGGGCCTGGTGCGCTGCTTATTACGGGTTCGGGCAAGGCATTTTCGGTAGGCCTTAACGTGCCAGTAGTGATGCAATATGCTCCTGAAAAAATTGAAGTTTTTGATAAAGCACTCAGGGTATAGGAAGAATTAGCCACATTTCTGCTTGATCCGCCAAGTACATGACCTCTCTGAAAATTAGTTTAGCTTCAGTTCTCGATAGAAATGTGGTGGTTTTGACGAACTAACGAACTGGATCGTACGGATAATCTCGGATTCTTTGCCATTTCAGGCCACAAGATCGAGTTAAACTCCACCAGCGTTAGCAGATGTCAGAATAGTTGAGCCGAGTTCGAAAACAGACCCTCTGGCGGTGAACGGTTCCTGGCCTGGGACGCCTCATCCAGACGCAGGTGTTTCAGTATTTTTTATATGACGTCTGCGTCCTCTATACAGGCAATAATCTTTACGTTGCCTCCACACTTCTCACACTTCTCTATTTCTATGGCGAAGACCCGCTTCAATCTCTGCGCCCACGTCATCGAATAGCCCATGCTTCCGGGCTGATCCTTCGTCACTGCTTGTTCCGCAGGCTTTGCGGGCACAACAAATTCACGCAATTTGCTCCGCGGGGAGAAAACCCCGTGAAACCTTGTGAGATTCACTCTCGGCTTCGGAACCAGTGCTGCCAGCCGACCCATAAACTCCATGGGGTTGAGAACGACGTGCGAGGTACCGTCATCATAAGGCGTTTTTAGCGCAACAATCACATTACCATTGCCAGCCAGTGACAACCTTTGTTCAGCAATCGCCGGACGCGTGATATATCTGCACAGACGCTCAAGCTTCTTCCGCTGATGGGACTTGCAGGCTACGCCTGCATGTACTGAGAAACCTGCCTGCTTGCTGACCAACTCACTCGTTTTTGCTCTGTTGTCGCTGGTTGGCACTGTCTGCAATGTCACGGCTTTCTTGCCAGCATTCGGCCCAAAAGCCAACCGATAGGTGATAGAGGCACTGATGATGCCATACATGGGATCGTCTTCATCAGTTACAATGTCCAGGTACTCAGATTCTGCATCACGATAGAGGTACCCTGCCCCCTCCAAATACCGCGAAACACGCCTGGCAATCTTATGCGTGATCTCGTCAAGATCTCCTGGCGTCGGCGGGTTCACTGGCCAGAAATAGCCGTTCGCATCGTAGATGCCATTCAGATACAGCATGTGGAAGTGTAGATTTAGATTGAGAGCCGAGCCAAACCGCTGTATCAACGTAACTGCACCGCTCTGAGCACCCGACTTCACTGTTCTTCCTGATCGTTTTATCAAAAAGGCGCTGATAACACGATGCACAATGGTCAGTACGCGGCTCATCACTTGGGGGTTGGTCGCAAACAAGTAGCGCAACGGGAATGGGACGCTCAACACCCACTGCCTGATCGGCCTCTTGGGCAAGACCTCGTCAACCAGGTGCGCAGCACTGTCAGCCATGCGCCTGGCGCCACAGGAGGGACAGAATCCACGGCGTTTACAACTGAAGGCAACCAGCAAGACATCTGAACCTTTTAAGTCCTCAAGGCTCATACCCACTCGATAACCATCCTGGCAATAAAAGACGATAAAATTGATCTCTAAACTGTCCGGGCACTGGCTTAACACTAGACCCTCAAAGAAATCCCAGAAACGATAGCCGCTCCAGTGAACGCCGCATTTGGTCCAGGTAGTTACGCAGTGAAAGTCAGATTTCTGCTCAACTCGGTCTAGCTGTATCAGTTCACTAGAGGGGTATAGGAAGAATTAACCACATTTCTACTTCACCCGCCAAATACATGATCCCTCTGAAAATGAGTTTAGCTTCAGTTCCCGATAGAAATCTGGTGGTTTGACGAACTAACGAACTGAATCATGCTGACCAGTTCGCGTTCATTACAGGGTTGGGCTGCCAAGCCGAGTTAGATCCCACCAGCGTTAGCAGACGTCAGAATAGTTTTGTCGAATGCGGGAAGAGTCCCTCTGGCGGAGAACGATTCCTCGCCTGTGACTCCTCATCCAGACCAAGATGCTTCAATATCTTTTCGATAACCTCCGGATCATCAATGCTGGCTATGATCTTTACCCTACCACCGCACTTGTCACACTTATCAATCTCTATGGCGAAGGCTCGCTTCAATCTCTGCGTCCACGTCATCGAATAGGCTTTGTTCTTACCAGATTGCATGACTTGTTCCGGTTCATCCTCCAGCTTTCCTCGCCCTCGTGGATGACGAGTGCGCGCTGATGGGTGTCGGTGGCCGATACGTCGGACTCGGATCGCCGCCCGGTCGATTCCATCGGAACGCCGAACCGCTCGGCCACCATTTCAACTGGCGCAGACTCTAAATTCTGAAGCCCGACCCACATTCGATCAATAATTGCCCTTCCAATGCGGCTTCCCGGTGCACCTGGACCTTCTGATACTCTTCATCCCGAAACATATCCAACATCACCTGCGTCGAAGGATATTCAATTAGCATGACAGCATCCCACTCACCTTCGCCGTGGCCAATCAGAAATCCGCGAGCATCACCGGAGTAGAGTACTTTGCATCCCTTCGGCTCCATCACTCGTCGAAAGCCAGCCGCATAGGCGTAGTACGCCTCCTGCCCCGACTTAACGGTTCCATTATCGTCTTGGTAGTTGGCCACCTCCTTGAACTTCAGCAGGTTCAACATCTGAATCGGCTCGCCGGTTGCCCGATCTCGGAATGCGCGCACTTGATCCGTTGTGGGTTGGAGTACATTTTTGGTCATGAAAGTGTCCTTATACCTATCTTTAAAGTTATGACTAAAACTTAAAACGCGTAGCGTGGGCTACGGAGTTTCGGAATTCTCTCTTCTTCGGGCAATTCACAAAGTCGATCCATCCGCGTGGTTGATCCATCGGCATATTCCCAGATCAACTGTTCGCCTTCCATAAACCGGCGCACCACAACAGGCCCCCAGCCAAACACATGGAAGTCCAGCACTCCATCATTCCAAATCATACTGGCGGAGCTCCGCGGGCAGTACTCACGCTCACCGATAGTAAACCGTACAGTACCTTCTGTGTCGTTGGAGGTTAATCCGCCGGTACTGTTCGGGCCACCATCGTGAATAATGCCAGACGCGGTCACAACCACTCTTGAACCGCATTGCTCGACTCGCTCCACATGACCGACATGACCACCCTCAACACCTATCCAAAGTCCGCGTATATCATCCGCCACCTCTGGTAACGGCTCTGTGCAATCAGCAAGAATGGGCAAAGGAAAATGATCGTAAGCACACCCGGGCGTATTACCTTTTGGGATGTCTATGGCCATCTTACCGCTGCCATCGAGCACCGGCATTTCGCAGTAGTTAATCTGACTACCGTCCCCGGCGAGGGTTACCGGGTCTGTCATCACCGGCGGTCGCTCGGAAAAAAACATTATCCAAAATGCAGCGCCGATGAGCAGAACAAGTACCACCACGCTACCGGTTAGAAAACGAAGGATTCGTTTCATTCCTACTTACCTCTTGAGTTGGCCAACACTAGTTAGGCCAGTAAATGTACTCATCACCTTCAACGAATTTGGTCGCCAGTGATTTATCAATCGAGACCGGCATCTCCGCGACATAAGGATAAAGTGGCTCCCGCGCAGATGATTTGTGTTCTGCCAGTAGTCCTTGAAGCTCAGCCAGTTTCTCCGGTTCACTAGCTGCAAGGTTGTTTTGTTCCGTCGGATCATCGGCAAGATTAAACAACCAGACCTTATCGGGATTGTCGGAGACTTGTAGCTTCCAATCCCCGTGCCGCACCACTCGGTAGTAACCGCTTTGCCAAAATAACGTGTTTCGATTCCACGCAGCACCACCCTCACCTGTTGCTAGCGGTAATATATCGACACCATCGATCGCGACATCCGCTGGAATCGTCGCATCGGCCGCCGCTGCCAGTGTTGGCATAAGATCAATATGAGCAACCGGTTTTTTGACTCGCGTACCGGGCGCTAATTTTTCTGGCCACTTGATAAACATCGGCACACGCAAGCCCCCCTCAAAGTTCGTTAGCTTCCAACCTCGAAAGGGCGCATTGACCCCTGGCAAGCCAATGTACCCAGCACCGCCGTTATCTGACGAAAACACCACAATGGTATTGTCTGAGAGGCCTTCGTCGGCCAGCGTGTCATTGATCCGGCCAACGCTGCGATCAATCGCCCGCATCATGGCTGCATAGACACGCAAACGGTGCGGTTTGATATCGCCCACTGCCTCATAGTCTTCTCGAGTTGCCTGAAGCGGCGTATGAATCCCCCAATGCGCCAGATACAAAAAGAATGGGCGGTTTTTATTGTTACGAATCACCTTAACCGCCTCGTCTGTCCAGTAGTCTGTAAGGTAGCCGCCTGGCTCAAATCGCTCATCGCCGCGGTTGTTGAATGAATTCGCAAAGGTCAGTCGCGACCACAAAAATTGATCAATCGGATCAAAATCCAATTTGGCATTCACCACGTTTGGGTCGTCTTCCGGTAGGTAAAGTGCACTCGACATCAGCAAGCTGTCATCAAAACCCTGTTCATTTGGCGCCTGACCCTTTCCTTGCCCAAGGTGCCATTTACCAATATGTGCGGTGTAATAACCCTTGTTTTTCAGGAGCTCGGCGATTGTGAGCTCTGCGGGCGCTAAGCCTTGCTGCTCATAAGGTAAGCCACCCTCAGCCAGTTCATCGTTAAACTGATAGGGAGGTAGGTCGTTATCCAAACTATTGCCGATCATCGCTACCATCGGACCAAAACCAGAAGGTGTCGGCGTAAACTCAAACCCGGTTTTAGTGGGATACCGGCCGGTCATCAACATGGCTCGAGATGGCGCGCAGGTCGCATTGCCTGCATAGGATTGTTCATAAACCGCACCATCTGCAGCAAGCTGGTCAATGTTGGGCGTCATGACCCTGCCATCGGCAATACCGCCACCGAAGGTTGAGATATCGTTGTAGCCCATGTCATCAGTAAGAATGAAGATGATGTTCGGCGGGCGATCGACATCTTCTGTCGCCAGTTGTGGTCCTTGCTGCCAGGTCAATTCTCTGTCAGATTCGATCTCATATTCTCGTTCACTCTGGAACTTCACCACCATTAAAATCAGATCGATTCGATTCAACCAGCCGATTCCCACCGCTACGAGCACAACGCCAACGATTCCAATCAATTTGTTCATCACAATCCACTCTGCTCATCGGTCATTGACCTTGATTTTTCACCTATTTTTTTAGCTAAGAGACCTCGCCTCTCATCATCGAACTTAATATAATGCATAACATTATTTAAAACCAGATTATTACCTATATGGCGACTTACAAAACTCTGAACGTTAAAACAGCATCGGGCGTTGTCTGGGTGACCTTCGATAACCCTCCGGTCAACCTCTTAGATATCGAGATGATTAGAGAGATAGATACCTTAAGCCATGAGCTCGTCGCCGATGAGGAAAGCCGGGTGGTGGTGTTCCAGAGCGCCAACCCTGAGTTCTTTATTGCCCACGCCGATGTCGATTTGATTCGACATATCCCGCCGGTAGATGGGCGACCCACTGAGCTGAACATTTACGTAGCCGCGCTAGAGCGCATTAGAACATTGCCGATGGCATCGATCGGTAAAGTCGCTGGCATCGCCAGAGGCGGCGGCAGTGAGTTCTTGCTATCTCTCGACATGCGATTCGCAGCAATCGGTCCAACAAAACTTGGTCAGCCCGAGGTCGCCCTCGGCATATTCCCAACGGGCAGTGGTTCACAAAGACTACCCCGTTTGTTAGGCCGGGCACGGGCGCTCGAAGTCGCTCTCGGCTGCCATGACTTTAGCGCAGAAGAAGCCGAGCGCTACGGGTACATTAATCGCGCACTGCCGGAAAATGAACTTAATGATTTCGTCAACGGTCTGGCACAACGCATCGCCTCGTTTCCGAGGGAAGCTATTGCTGCCACAAAGCATTCTGTTGACTACAGCGACACAACGATCGAAGCGGGGCTACTAGAAGAGCAACATTTATTTAACCAAACTCGAGTTAGCGTCGAAGCGCAAACTCGAATGGCAAAATTTATGGCACTCGGCGCTCAAACTCGAGAAGGTGAGCTAAACCTTGCCGACGTCATCGAAAACCTGGCCGACTAATCAGGCAGGGTTGGATTTTACAAATTCGATGACGACGTCTGCGAGCTCCTCCGCTGCGTCGTCCTGAATAAAGTGCCCTGCACCCTTAATAATCGTGTGCGCCTGACCTTTCGCTCCAGGGATCGATTCGATAAAGCGCTTTTCTCCACCCTTCATCACCGGATCGGAATCCGCATAGGCAGTCAACCAGGGTTTCTCCCATCTCTCCAGTACTTCCCAGGCAGCTCGGTTGGCTGGAATCGCTGGATTATCCGGACTAATCGGTACAAGCGAAGGAAATTGCCGAGCACCGGCGAGGTACTCTTCTGACGGAAACGGCGCACTCCAGGCCCGGAACTCTTCATCATCACAGTGATTCAGGTTTAACTTCATGACGTCGGCAGGATTGAATCCAGTGTATGCATCAGCGTGCCGTACCCAGTACATAAACTGTGGCCGGTCTTCCATGGGCCCTGCAAGTTTTGCAAAGGTCTCCTCAGCAGACAACACCGGCGTCGATGCCAACATTTCGCTTAAGCGCGGTGCCATTTCGTCCGGGATACCTTTCGCATCTGGTAGGGCACCGTTGGCCGCAACCACCCGGGCAAATCGATCCGCGTTTTCAGCCACTAAACGGAATCCAATGAGGCTACCCCAATCCTGACCAATCATGGTCATGCCCGTTAAATTGAGTGCCTCGATAAAGCCCTTCATCCACAATACATGGTTCGCATAGGTGTAATCGCTACGATCGACGGGTTTGTCTGACTTACCAAACCCAACCAGATCAGGCGCTATGACGCGGTAGCCCGCCTCAACAAAAACCGGAATCATTTTGCGATACAGATATGACCAGCTCGGCTGCCCATGCATACAGAGAATAATCTCTCCCTTGCCTTCATCAAGATAGTGCATGCGTACATCTGTGCCATCACCGGCCGGAACGTCAACATAGTGTGCTTCAAAAGCGTAATCTTTCAAATTCAGAAAGCGATCTTCTGGGGTTCTTAGTACCTGCATCTGCCAGTGCTCTCCAACAGAATTATAATGTAATACATTATTTACTAAAACGAGAGAACTATCCAGCCTTTCGATCTTCGATTATAATTCCAAAAAAGAAAGCGCCTTTATAAATCATGTCCGAAACAAACGGTCAAAAAGTCAGGAGCCTCGCTACTCAAACAGTATTGATGGAAGCGGCGGAAAGTTTGATTGCAGAGCATGGCGTTCACAACGTGTCCATCAAGGACATTGTTCAAAAAGCCAATCAGAAGAATCCTTCCGTGCTGCAGTACCACTTTAAAAGTCTGCAAGGTCTTGTTGATGCAATCCATGAAAGGCGGCACAAACAAACCCACTTGATGCGTGGTCAAATGCTAGAGGAGCTGGAAGCAGCTAAGTCAGACATCACGCTGCGCGACCTTTGCCGACTGATGGTAAATCCAGCCTTTGAACTAGCAAAATCTGATGCACAATTCCGCAAGTACACTGCAGCCTTCAGCCACGAAATTGTCTTGGCCAATGACTCTGCGCTGGTAAAAGTTGGCCGATCTGGCGGTGGGGGTGAGAGTGGTACACGAGTAGGCAACCTACTTCGAGCGGCACTACCTCATCTTGATGAGCCTACCTATCGTGCTCGTATGGACCTGGCAGTCCGTATGAGCAGTGCGGCGGTTGGCAACCACATGCAACAGAAAAAACCCATGAAGGGGCCCAAGGCTGACTTTTTTATCGACAATCTGGTGGATGCGTTGGAAGGTCTTTTAAATGCGCCATCATCAACTAAATAGACCGTCTAAACACATTGAGAGTATGTGTTCCCTAAACTTCCAATCCGAGCGGTTAGCGCTCAACCTGCTGACTGAGCCTCAAATTTCCACCGGTCCTTGGAAACTTGCACCATTATCAAAGAACCATGCTTCAGTCGGATTCGGCAGGTGAATTGTGGTCCGAACTTCGAAGGTCATCGTCCTTAAGCTCCAACCCTCCGGTAGCAAAAAGTCATTCGTCGGCGATAGTCCTCTCTGCATGATGCCGTCTCCTTCAGGGCTCGCGGAGATTACTTGAACATACTTCTTACCATCTGGCAGGCAAAGGACGTCTACAGTTCGACCAGGCATAAACACCAGCGAGTGATGTTTATCGACTTTGAGGAGTTGAGGCCCACCAGGTACCGGAGTTTCTGCCCCTTGCGCGGGTGAGTTGGCACAATGGATAAACTGATGTCCAGCAATCTCGCGTTCTGTAACAGGACTATCCCCTTCGCTGCCGGGTGAACACCTAAAGTAGTGCACGTCCATCACAGCAACACCTATACCCACCTTGATAAAACCGGCGGGCAAACTAAGCCTCTCAAGCGCCTCACCAGTCATGGGCAATCGGGATTGCCACACGGTCTTCGTGGCTAACTCCATTACTTCAGAATGCGGTTGGTGACAATCCAGTATGAAGTTGATTTCAGGTACTTCGCTCATAATTTTCTCATAAAATTCAGGTTGATCGTTCAGGCCTCAGCTGCCGCAATCACAGGAGCAGCATGCCGAAAGCCGGTTCTCAACATGGCGACTTCGGGCACCGGCAACTGTGCACAGTGTAGGTTTAGCCACAAACGTAACATTAAGCGCCGTTTGCTTGAGTCCGGATCATCTTTGAAAGCTGAGCGCTTGTGCATTATGGAGAAATTATTAACGATCACGAGATCCCCTGGCGCTTGCCTAAATGAGAATTTGAAATCATCTCTCTCAGCGATGGCTTCAACGACCTTCAAGGCTTCTGACTCTGCATCGGAATATGGACTTCTCGATACTTCGCTTGCGAGTTCAGCTAGCTTTAGATTCAACCAAGCCGTAATGCGACCGTCCCGCTCGGTAAAGGTCGGAATCCTAGACTTCGACACAGAACCTTTGTCCTGACCATCCCCCTCTTCTTTTCGTTGGTGAAGGGGAAGCCGCGGTGCAGTACCTCCAAATGTTCTGGATGATGCTCCAGAATCTCGTTATAGATGCTCAGCAAACTCACAACCGCATTCTCACCGCCGGTCGGCGCCTGCCTCACACAAAACAAAGCAGAGATACCACCGCCATCACAATGAAAACGTAATTCATCGCTACTGGTGTAGCCTCTGTCATCAGTACCTCTTGCCGCGCCACCGATCAAATCCGTGACGGCACCGATCATTTCGCCTTTTGCATTTTGGGCCACAACATCGCCCAGGCAAATAGCAATAACCCAATAGAGGCGATAGATCATGTCTTGGTTATATTGTGAAATATCCAGGCCGTTTATCTTAACGAAACCATACCCATCATTTATTTCTGCGGCGATGGCATCTAATCGACCGACCAATTCAGGTGCATTCAACTGCTGTTTTGAAATCGTGAGCCACTCATCTCTATCTGCTGGCAAACCAATGGCTGAACGCTTCAGTTGCTCGAGCTCTAATCCTGAAAAAACAACATTCCATCCTGCGGTTTGATTCAGGTCTGTGGTTTTCCAAGCTCTGTTACCGCTAATTTTTTGCCCCAATTGCTCGTGCGCGTTAAACCTCTTTTTTACTTGAAAGTATTATTGGCTTGTCTAGCTTTTCCCGGCAGTTGGCCTGCTCGTTCTACGACGAATCTCCGCAGCCACTAGCCAAAGTCTATCCTGCCCCCAAACCTCCAGATCCGGCTCACCGCTGGGGCCACTCAACCGGTAAGATGGCACACCCCACAGGCCCATGCCCTGAACCAATTCATCCTGATGTGTTTCGACCAACGATTTCCATGCATCACTGCCCAGGTGATTCAGTGCCTCGCTCCACTCCAAACCAACTTCTTCTACTGCTTGTCTGATGTTTGTCTGTTTGTGCAGCGCCTTGCCTTCTGAGAAGGCATATCGCAGTAAGGTACTGAGCAGATCAATATCTTTATCTTTATCTTGGGACTTAGCC
>Ga0115563_1004014_pt1 | contig 10154 bp, 8 predicted proteins | sample COGITO_mtgs_1105_2_FD_87198 | JGI IMG/M metagenome (GOLD analysis project Ga0115563, IMG submission 87198) | Pelagic marine microbial communities from North Sea - COGITO_mtgs_110519 | ecosystem: Environmental > Aquatic > Marine > Epipelagic | place: Germany:Helgoland, sampling site Kabeltonne...
AAATAGAATTATGACAATACAACAAGCAAAACAACGATTTGGGATAATAGGCACGAGCGGCACGTTAGACCGAGCGATTGAAACGGCTTTGCGTGTCTCCCCTACTGACCTTAGCGTTTTGATTACTGGTGAAAGTGGAACAGGAAAAGAGGCCATGCCTCAAATCATTCATCATAACAGCACTCGAAAGCACAGTGAATATATCGCGGTTAATTGTGGAGCGATACCTGAGGGCACAATCGACTCTGAATTATTTGGTCATGAAAAGGGCAGTTTCACTGGTGCACACGATACCAGAAAAGGTTATTTCGAGGTAGCCGATGGTGGAACGATATTTCTTGATGAAGTTGCCGAATTGCCAATATCAACACAAGTGCGTCTTCTTCGCGTATTGGAGACAGGTGAGTTTATCAAGGTTGGATCCAGTAAAACGCAAAAAACAGATGTTAGGATTGTAGCCGCTACCAATGTTGATATCCCCGAAGCCATTCGGAAAGGCAAGTTCCGAGAAGATTTGTACTATCGATTGAATACTGTTCCGATTCAGATTCCAGCGCTGAGAGAACGAAAAGAGGATGTGCATCTGCTCTTTCGAAAATTTGCCGCTGACTTCGGTGACAAGTATCGAATGCCTTCTGTAAGATTGACAGCCGATGCGATAAGAATTCTTGAAGATTATCGATGGCCCGGTAATATCCGACAATTGAAAAATATTACGGAGCAAGTATCCGTCATTGAGCAGGAGCGTGACATTGATGGAACTGTCTTGCTCAAATACTTGCCTAACTACATCGCAAGCAAAGTACCTACAGTTTATCAAGCAGAGGGTCAGTCCGAATTAAACGAACGCGAAATTTTATACAAGGTTCTCTTCGAAATGAAGGGTGAAGTGAATGATTTGAAAAAGCTAGTGATGGAGTTATTAAAGAATGGCTCTGATGGCATCGACGCCAGTCAATTACAGAACATCTTTGGCGGATCTAAAATGGATTACTCCGCGCCAGAAGAAGAAGCTGGCGGATTCGGCATTCATCATCCTGCCATTCAAGTTACACGCCCCAGCGACATTGAAGCTTCTGAAGTTGTCGAGGAATCCTTATCCATAGAGGAAAAGGAAAAAGAGCTAATAAAAAAGGCTTTGGACAAATATCACGGCAGGCGTAAAAATGCAGCGAGCGAACTTGGTATTTCGGAACGCACATTATACCGGAAAATAAAGGAGTATGAACTTAATTAAGCGCTCCATTTTCATACTTGTTCTATCTGCAACTGCATTGGCTGGATGTAAGGTAAATTATTCATTTACTGGAGCTAGTGTCTCCCCAGATGTTAACACCATTTCAATTGCCACATTTCCAAACTACGCATCTCTTGCTCCGCCATCGTTAAGCCAAGCGTTTACAGAAGAGCTTAAGGATATTTTTCTTCGACAAACAAACCTTGCACTGGTAAAGGAAAATGGTGATCTAATCATAGCCGGAGAGATCACGAATTATAGTGTGAAAGGCGAAGCCGTAAAGGATGATGCAACCTCTTTAAATAAGCTGACCATTGTAGTTAAGGTGCGATATACAGACACTAAGGATGACGAAAAAAGCTTTGAACAGACATTTTCTGGGTTTCAACAATTTGATGCAAACACAAACTTAAGCTCGGTTGAACAAACTTTGATCGACCAAATAAACGAGCAACTGACACAGGACATTTTCAATAAATCACTTGGAAACTGGTAATGGAAATCGAGATTAAATCAATACTCAATAATGGGGTGACGTCAGCGAGCCAGTATGAAAGTATTGCGCGTAATTTAAAAGAACATCCATATTCAAGCATTCTTTGCGCACTCCAAACCATCGGGGTAAAATCCTTCGATTCAGGAAAAAGTGAGACTCAGATTAAGTTCAGTGCCATTCGATTTCAAAGTCGGGCTGCCTTGCAAAAGCTGGCGTTTCCTCCAGAACCACAACTAGAACAATCAACGGAGGCTCAAAGCTCTCGCGAAATAGAGATCGACACCTCATCGAAGCCAGCTGATTCAATTGATGAACTAAATAATCTATTGCTATCCGAGGCTGTAAACTCTGGCGCCGCTCTTGACATGATAATTGAGGACGCGACCCCTTTACCAAGTCGTGCCAAGGTAACTGAGTCGGATCAGGCAGAAATAATTGACCAACAGGAAGAAATAAGCGAATCGGTATCTACAATTCATACGGAAACTGCACCTCCAAACAAGCAAGATTTCGGATCTTGGATGCGTTATCTTTCAAATGAAAACGACGTAAAAAAGGAAGAAACATCGAAAATATTGAAGCAAGAAGTTGATGGCATTATTGACCACTTTATTGTGAATGAATCGAGCCTAGTTCCAAAGCGTGCGGAGTTCTTCTCGCCAACCAAAGCCGCCAAAGGAAGTCTAATTGACAACGAAGAAATAGTTACCGAAACGCTAGGTAGAATTTACGCTGGACAAGGTGCTTTTGACAAGGCAATTTCAACGTATCAAAAACTCAGTTTGCTGCATCCTGAAAAAAGCAGTTATTTTGCCGCCCTTATTGAAAAACTCAAACAAGAAAACAAATAGCTATGATTATCATTTCCATACTCATCTTTATCGTAAGCCTTTTGCTTATGGGTATTGTTCTAATTCAAAACTCAAAGGGTGGTGGATTGGCTTCAGGGTTTTCATCATCCAACCAAATTGTTGGCGTACAGCGAACCTCTGACTTTTTAGAAAAAGGAACATGGATGTTGGCTACAGCACTTTTGGCTTTGTGTATTGTATCTACCGCTTTTACCGGAACTACAGCGGTTGAGGAACAAACCAGTGACCTCGATGGAATTATAGAGAATGCAGCGCTACCAGCTCCATCAGCTGGATACGATGACAGCCCCGCACCTCTTCCCAACGAATAGAACAAACCAAACATGGTACATATAAATGTCAGCTTGTCACTCGGGCTGACATTTTTTTTGTGCTTATCTGTCAAAGATGGCACGAATTGATCTCCGATACTTGGTGGCATAATAAGTGACTATTGGCTTTCTTGTTAATCTAAACTTTCTAAAAAATGTCAGGAGTGAACTTTAAACCAAATGAAGATCGCGTGTTGGTAGAACCAGCAGCAGCGGAAGAAAAAACTGCGGGTGGAATTATCATCCCAGATACAGCTAAAGAAAAGCCACAAAAAGGTACAATCATCGCTGTCGGACCCGGTAAGAAAGACGAGCCAGTACTTGTGAATGAAGGCGATGTCGTGTTTTACGGTAAATATTCAGGAACAGAAATTCAGCTTGACGGAAAAGACTATCTAATAATGCGATCCACCGACGTTCTTGGTAGCATCGGTTAATTGAAAATTAAAAAACAAGAAAATGGCAAAAGAGATATTATTTGATTCTGAAGCGAGAGACGCCCTTAAAAAGGGAGTTGACGCTTTGTCAAATGCAGTTAAAGTAACACTCGGTCCAAAGGGTCGAAACGTCGTTATTGATAAAAAGTTCGGAGCCCCAACCATCACAAAAGATGGTGTAACCGTTGCGAAGGAAGTGGAACTAAAGGACGCCGTTGAGAATATGGGCGCCCAAATGGTAAAGGAAGTAGCGTCGAAAACAGCTGACGTGGCTGGTGACGGAACAACTACAGCTACGGTACTTGCACAAGCGATCGTTACTGCAGGACTTAAGAATGTTACGGCGGGTGCAAATCCTATGGACCTTAAGCGAGGTATTGATCAAGCTGTTCAGGCCATCGTAGCGCACCTAGACACCATGAAGGAAGAAGTCGGAGACGACTTTGCGAAAATTGAGCAAGTAGGTACAATTTCAGCGAATAGTGATGCCACAATAGGCAAGCTTATCGCTGAGGCGATGCAAAAAGTGGGCAAAGAGGGTGTCATTACAGTTGAAGAAGCAAAAGGAACGGAAACTACGGTAGACGTAGTGGAAGGAATGCAATTCGATCGTGGTTACCTAAGCCCATACTTTGTTACGAATGCCGATAAAATGATCACCGAGTTAGAGAATCCATACATATTGATTCACGATAAAAAAGTGAGCAACATTCAGGATATAGTTCCTCTTCTTGAAAAAGTAGCTCAGCAAGGTGCTTCAATGTTAATCATTGCCGAAGATGTTGAAGGAACAGCGTTGGCTGGACTTGTTGTAAACAAGCTTAGAGGCGGTTTAAAAATTGCCGCCGTTAAGGCTCCAGGGTTTGGAGACCGACGTAAAGCTATGCTTGAAGATATCGCAATACTAACTGGTGGACAAGTAATCAGCGAAGAGCGTGGATTCAAACTTGACCAAGCAGATATTGAAATGTTAGGTCGAGCTGAGAAAATTGACATTGATAAGGACAACACCACTGTGATCAACGGAGCAGGTAAGTCAGAAGACATCAAGGCTCGAGTCAATCAGATTAAAGCTCAAATGGAGACGACAACCAGCGACTATGATAAGGAGAAGCTGCAAGAGCGATTAGCCAAACTAGGAGGCGGTGTTGCCGTACTTTATGTTGGTGCTGCCACAGAAGTTGAAATGAAAGAAAAGAAGGATCGAGTTGATGATGCCATGCACGCCACGAGAGCTGCTGTTGAGGAAGGGATTGTACCAGGTGGAGGTGTAGCCTTCATTCGAGCTATTTCGGCCTTAGACAACCTTGAAGGAAGCAATGAGGATCAGACGACTGGAATCGCCATTATTAGAAGATCTCTCGAAGAGCCGTTGCGACAGATAGTAGCCAATGCTGGAGGCGAAGGCTCAATTGTCGTTCAGAAGGTAATGGAAGGCAAAGGTGATTTCGGATACAATGCAGCAACAAGCGTATATGAAAACATGTATGCTGCGGGCGTTATTGATCCTAAGAAGGTAACTAGAGTTTCTCTTGAGAACGCTGCTTCCATTGCAGGTTTATTGCTTACGACAGAGTGTGTCCTAGCTGATGAAGCAGGTGATGACGCCATGCCAGCTGGAATGCCTCCTGGAGGAATGGGCGGTATGGGAGGAATGATGTAATCCCTCTTTATAATTTTTAGAATTAAAAAGGCCTTGAGTAAATTTACTCAAGGCCTTTTTTTTGGCTCAATTTATTAGTTCGATAACTCCTCTTTGACTATTTGAGATATGAGTTTACCATCGGCTTTGCCCTGTAGCTGTCCCATAATTGGCCCCATAACTTTTCCTATGTCCTGCGGACCTGAAGCGCCTGCGGCCGCAATTTTATTTTTTACCACGCTTCGGATATCATCCTCGCTCATCATTTCTGGTAGGTACTCCTCAATCACCTTTGCTTGGAATAACTCCTCGTTAGCCATCTCTGCTCTATCCTGCTCTTGAAATATGGCTGCAGCGTCCTTGCGTTGCTTCACCTGTTTCTGCATTGCCTTGATGACATCCTCATCACCCACTTCACCCGATCCGGAAGTACTCAACACCAAGATGGCACTCTTCACAGCGCGTAAGGCTTCTAGCCGTTTTTTATCCTTGGCCAACATTGCCTTTTTGATGTCTCCGTTAATTTGTTCTGCGATGCTCATTATCAGTTTTTAATTCAAGACAAATTTAATCCTTATGCTTGCGCAAACCGTTAATCATGAAAAAGCTACTTAAATCCACCACAATATGCCTTCTATTACTAAGTGCCTGTGACGGCCTTTGGGAGTACAGGGGGTTAAACGAACTCGCAAAAATGACCTGGAGTAAAGGGGACGTTCAAACGTTCGACGCGACTATTTCAGAAACAGGCGAATACGATGTGTATATACTCTTTCGTCATGTGCATGGCTTTCCGTACAAAGACATCAATGTCAATCTCAACATGACGGGGCCGTCTACCTTATATGACCAATCGTACACCATTCCAATTATAGGAGACGACAAAGAATACCTCGGCGAAGGCTCTGTGGACATTTGGGATGTGGAACTCCTAGCTATGGAAAACGAAACATTAGCCGAAGGCGCTTACACTATAAATCTACAGCATGAAATGGTGACCGAAGACCTGCAACTGGTCATGGAAGTTGGAGTAAGGATTCAGAAACCAAAAAGCGAAGAGTAAATCGCTGGACTTATTTGCCAACGATTACCCTTGCTGTATTTATTCCTTTAGCGTGCTCAATTCGAAGCATGTAAACTCCATCTGCCAGGTCAGACACATCTAACCGCACTCCGTCTGCACCTGTAACGTTCCATGTTGATGCGTCGAAGACCTTTGCAATTTCACCTCTCATGCTTATCATCATTATTCGGTTGAAATCAACGCCAATTGAGCCATTCACATTCAACACTTCTCGGGTTGGATTAGGGAATATTTCGAATGAATAAGAAACCGCCTCTTCGATTCCGACAAAACTCGTGTCACAATCTACTAGAGTCAACATTATCGTATCAGAGTAACTACATGCACCGTTATCATTTGTCCCTGTTACCCAGAATGGATATTGACCTGGGATAATTACGCTACCGTCGTGAGCTAGAATTGACAAAGTCGAATCACCAGTACTCCAGTTGAAATTGTCATAAACATTATCCACGGTAAGCGTGACCGGATCCTTGAGGCAGGCGGTGATATTATCTCCAAGATAGAACGTGGTTTGCACCTCAACTTCAACCAAGATCGTATCAGATCCAGTACATCCAAATGTATCGGACACCTGCACCCACACATACACATCTTCATTTAATGGAGTTTCACCATCGTTGACCGTCAATATTTGATTGGTAGACGCATCGTTCCAGAGATAAGAATCATGATCTCCAGCATCAAGGTCGAGAGTATTTGAGTTGCATAAAGCTTGGTCACCACCTAAGTCTACCTCAGGGGTTTTGTGACTAATCATTGTGAATTCGCCAGAATCAATGCCACATTCATTCATGTATGTATACCATCCTGTAGTGGTGTAATTAGAATCTAAAGCGATCAACTTGCCATTCGCAGTATCAATCATCATAGGATCACCGCTATAAACACCTCCGGTTGGCGAAGCAAAATCAAGTAAAATCTCCGATCCACCACAAAGCTCGATTGGATTTAAGCTAAAGCTAACTTGAGGTAACGGTGTGATATAAACTGAATCCAAGGCGATTCCAGCACATCCATTAGAATCAGTAAATGTGTATGTAACCGAATTCCAATTTGACAATGAATCAGTGATTAATGAATCGAGTACAACACCCTGACCACTAAATGCTCCTCCTATTGGAGTCTGACCTGAAAGCTGCACAACAGTGAACTGACATACGGAATCTATAGGAAGTGTTAGGGTGACATTTGGCAATGTGTCCTCCGTGATAGTTTGTGTATCCGTCGCAACGCAACCATTCGCATCAGTTATTACTGTCGTATATGTTCCCGCAAGAATATTTATTAAGCTGTCATTAGTTGCAGCATATCCAGTCCAAGAATAGGAGTATGGTGTTGTTCCTCCGGAAGCATTCGCAATTGCAATCCCTGAAGAATCACCTGCACAGAGGCTAGTATCGTTGAATGAGATATTGACAACCAATGCTGTTGGTTCGGTGATTACGGTATCCATAGTTACCGCACACCCATTCGTATCGCTTATCGTTACTGAATAGGTGCCGCCTGCTAACCCTCCAATCGAATCAACAACAGCACCTGTATTCCACAGATAACTGTATCCTGGCGAGCCTCCGTTTGCAGTAATTATCGCACTTCCATCATTGGCTCCATTACAACTTATATTACTAATACTCATTGCACCATAGAGCGAATCTGGCTCAGTCAGGGTAACAGAATCAATTACCTCGCAGCCGAATGCGCTTGTAGCAGTTACGATGTAGGTGTTTTCAACTAAGCCTGAAATTGTTGATGTAGAACCACCATTGCTCCATGCGTATGAATATGATCCTGTCATTCCAGATGCCGTGGCAGTTAATTGTCCATTCACCGCCCCAAAGCAAAGTAAGTTCGAATCGATATTTATGCTTACGATATTCCATGTGTCAATGACTGAAATAGTTACCTGAGTTGTATCAAGATTGCCATTGACATCTACAGCATAAAACGACACTAGATTATCTCCAAGGTCATTGCAACTGAACACCTCTTGACTAAGCCACAATGAATCTAGTCCGCAGGCATCGTAACTCGCACTATCTACCTGAGTTGCGGAAAGTGAAACTGTACCCGCGTTGCTTAAGTAAAGTGTGGTATCAATTCCTCCAACGAACGGAGCTGTTGTATCCACTACGTGCACTGTTGATGTGGCTGAATCAATATTCCCATTCACGTCAATTACGTATAGTGTTACTGTGTTATTTCCAACATCCGAACAATCAAAATCACTCGGCGTAACATACATTGAATCAATCGCACAATTATCAAAACTTCCGCTATCAATCGTTGACGAATCGATGCTCACATTTCCAATACTATCCAGATAAACCGTTGCATTTTGTGTCAATGCTGTTGGCGCAATCGTGTCTTGAACATCAATCTCAACTGAATCTATAGCGGTACAATTATTCGTATCCGTAACGGTCACATAGTGCCATCCACTGCTCAAACTGTTCGCGGTGTCAGAAGTGCTTCCCGAACTCCATGAATATGTATACGAAAGCGCACCACCCGATGCAACAACCGACGCTACACCTGTAGAGGTCGATGAACACAAAGTATTGCTATCAATAGATGCCGTTGCCACCAATACCGTTGGTTCTGTAATACAAATTACCTCAGAATTCGTGCAGCCATTCGCATCTGTTGCAGTCACGGTATAACATCCAGCTGTTAATCCTGTCGCAACGCTGGATGAACCACCCATTGACCAAGCAAATGTGTAACCTGCGGTTCCCCCGGCAGCGCTTGCTGTAGCAGATCCATCATTACCACCATTACAACTCACGTTGTTATTTAATGTAGCGGATGCTACAAGGACTGAAGGCTCGTAAACATTCATTGTATCCGATACCGTACATCCATTCGCATCAGTAACAGTAACGGTATACAAGCCTGCTGTTAAACCAGAGTTAGTCGCCGAGGTGCCTCCTGTGTTCCACAGAAATGTATAATTCGCAGTTCCTCCAGACGCACTTGCTGTCAAAGATCCATCGTTACCACCATTACAACTTACGCTGTCATCTACGTTTATCGCGACCGATAATGCCGCTGGTTCATCTACCACGACCGTGTCGGTTGCAGTACATCCATTTGCGTCGGTAGCTGTTACCGTATATGTTCCGGCAGTTAATCCTGTTGCAGTTGCTGTTGTAGCACCTGTGTTCCAAGCATAAGAGTACGTAGCTGTTCCTCCAGAGGCAGAAGCAGTGGCTTCACCATCATTGCCACCGTTACAACTTACGTCGCTGTCAAGGGTAGCTGTTGCTACCAGTACCGTCGGTTCAGTGATTGTCACCGAAGCTGTGTCCGTACATCCGTTCGCATCTGTAGCAGTGACCGTGTATGTTCCTGCTGTTAATGCTGTCGCTGCTGCAGAAGATCCGCCACCACCTGACCATGCGTATGTGATTGTTCCTGTTCCACCTGATCCAGATGCGGTAGCTGCTCCGTCGTTGCCACCATTACAACTTACGTTGGTTGGTGTTCCAATTGAAACTGATACTGCTGTTGGCTCTGTAATAGTTACTGAAGTTGTATCCGTACATCCGTTCGCGTCAGTTACAGTTACCACATATGTTCCTGCGGTAAGACCTGTTGCTGTAGCAGAAGATCCACCACCGCCTGACCATGCGTAGGAGTACGATGTTGTTCCGCCTGTCGCAGATGCTGTTGCTACTCCGTCGTTACCACTATTACAACTCACATTGCTATCTAATGATACGGCCGCTATTAACATTGCTGGCTCAGTAACGGACATTGTATCTGTGTCCGTACATCCATTTGCGTCGGTTACGGTTACTGTATAAAGTCCTGCGGTAAGGCCACTCGCGGTAGCAACATTTGCTCCTGTATTCCATGCATATGTATAACCTGCTGTTCCGCCTGATCCGCTTGCTGTAAGCACGCCGTTGTTTCCTCCGTTACAACTTACATTGCTATCGAGAGATATCGATGCTACTACTGCCGCTGGTTCATCTACCACGACCGTGTCGGTTGCAGTACATCCATTTGCGTCGGTAGCTGTTACTGTAAATGTTCCAGCAGTTAATCCTGTTGCAGTTGCTGTTGTAGC
>Ga0115563_1004021_pt1 | contig 10146 bp, 5 predicted proteins | sample COGITO_mtgs_1105_2_FD_87198 | JGI IMG/M metagenome (GOLD analysis project Ga0115563, IMG submission 87198) | Pelagic marine microbial communities from North Sea - COGITO_mtgs_110519 | ecosystem: Environmental > Aquatic > Marine > Epipelagic | place: Germany:Helgoland, sampling site Kabeltonne...
AACCTTACTGCAAACGATACCGCCCTCGATACTCAGATTAATCGCTTTGGTTTTTGGTGCGCCGTTATCTGTATTGCAACGGGGTTTTTAGCGGTAGCACTGCCTTTGGATGTGCCTGGTGGATACGACGCGACCCCGGAAGAGCGGTTAAATTGGCTCGCGGCCCATAGGAGTTCGTTCATTGCCGGGTGGATCAACCAAATCGTTGCAATGCTCACCTTGTCGGGGTTATTTCTCGCTATCGCCTGGCGAGTCCGCCATAAAAGCCCCCTCGCCGCCCTGCTGGCTACCGGTGCCACTGCCCTGGCAACCATGGCCTTTGTCATCCCCAAGTTCATGGCGGTCTGGACCATACCGCTGTTAGCGGAAGCGACTTTATCAGGGGCGGCGGGCTCAGAGATGGCGGCTATGCTGTTGCCACTGCTTAACGTATCGATTCCCTTCTCGCTGTATACCTCTTTCGATTACATGGGCTTTTGGCTTTATTCGTTATTCGCTCTGCTAACGATGGTACCCATGGTCGACCGTGATTTGCCGTCGAAGCTGGCTGCATTGTTATTAGGCCTGTTTGGTGTGGGTTTTCACCTGGCGTTTGCAATGCTGATCTTCGGGGTAATTGGTGCCTCAGATATTGAAGTGTCCTTTGGTCTTTCGTTTATACCGCTACTCCTTTTGGTCTTGGTAATGGTGGCGATTTTTCGACGCGTGGATTGATGTGATTGCTTAAAAATTTGTTACGAGAAGCGTGCTGTGTTTCTCGAAAAATTAAAAAAATATAACAACTACAGTTCAGTTAAGGAGATAGTGATGACAGGATTCATTCGAAATAAGGTCTTCGTTGCCGTTGCGGCTCTTACCTTCACCAGCGCTGTAAGTGCGCAGCTCGAAGAGGTTTTGGTGAGTGCGCAGAAGCGTGACCAGAGTCTGCAGGATGTCCCGATTGCGATCAGTGCCGTGAGCGAGGAGATGCTCGAAAAGACGGGTATCAACACTATCACCGAGGTCATCCCCATGGTGCCTGGACTGACCGGCGCCGATTATGGGTTGGCGACCAACAGCTGGGCAATCCGCGGTATCGGCAGCAATGATTGGACGATTGGTTCAGAGCCCTCGGTTGGCGTATTTGTCGACGATAGCTACGTAGGGCGCAACATTTTTGCCTCGAGCAACTTTTTTGATATTAACCGTATCGAGGTGGTGAAGGGGCCACAAGGAACGCTTTTTGGGCGCAACGCCGCCGCCGGTGCGATTAGTTTAATCACGAATAAGCCGGGTGATGAGAACGAGCTGCGCCTCGGTGCCGCACTGGGTGATGAGGGCCAGCAGCGCTACGAAGTGGTTGGCAACTGGGCGCTCAGTGATTCATTTGCACTTCGTGTTGCCTATCAGCATCAAGAGTGGGAGGGCATGTGGACCGAAGTAAATAGCGGTGACGACATGTACACCGAGAGTGATGTGGTGCGTATTTCGGCCCGCTGGGACGTCACTGATAACCTCGAAGCGCTCATTAAGTACAATTACGGTAAGGCAAAAACCAATTACACCAGCGCCATTAATATCCCTTTTAACCTCGCTGAGCCCGGGGTGGAGTACCCTGATAGATTTGCCATCAATAAACCTAATTTTGAGCAAAATGAAGATGATGGCTTAGGACTGCGCTTGACCTGGGCGATTAACGACACCCTGACGCTGGTGTCGATTACCGACGCCCGTAATGCGGAGAACGATTACTTTGAAGACGTCGATGGCACCGCAGATGATTGGGCTGTTGACCTGGCGCTGCTGGGTGGAATTCTCGGTGGGCTAGATATCCCAGTAGGTTTGGGCGCAGATGCGGAGACGTTTTATCAGGAGTTTCGTTTGAACGGTGGCTCTGAATCACTCACTTGGTTCACGGGCGTGAGTTATTACAGTGAGGATCTCGATAATACGCGATGGGAGGTCGACTACGTGGCCACCGCACTGGGATTCCCCATCGGCGGTCAGCGCATTGAGAGTCGAGCAAAAAATGAATCTCTGGGGATTTACGGTGATGTGACCTGGCAGGCTACAGACCGCCTCGCACTGATTGCGGGGCTACGCTGGAACTCTGACGAAAAGGACTGGTGCACCAATACCCTACAGGACGATTTTGGCGATATGGGTGGACCTACCGATGGTCCCCTGTGCGATAAAGAAGATTGGGATGAGCTCACTTCGCGACTGGTAGCGCAATACAATATTAGTGACGACACTATGGTATTTGCCAGTGTTGCCCAGGGTTATAAAGGCGGGGGTTTCAACACTTCGGTAGCCGATCTTGACGGTGACTTTGTTGCCGAAACCTTGGTGCCATTTGATCCTGAAACCAGCGTTGCTTATGAACTTGGCATGAAGTCAACGCTGCTAGAGGGCCGCATGCAGTTTAACGGCTCACTTTACTTTACCGACTATGAGTCACTTCAGGTGGCCATTTTTGGTTTTGATACCGGTCAGCAAATTCGCGATGCTGGAAACGCAGAAACCAAAGGGTTTGAGGCAGAGCTCACCTATGCGCCCACCGATGGCCTAACGCTAATGGCGAACTACGCGTATATGGATACCGAAATTGTTACGGGTCCGCTCAGTGGTCAGACGCTGGCCTATGCGCCAGAAAACACCTTTTCCGTGGGCGCTAATTTTGATCACTCTTTCTTGGGCGGCAGTCTTAATTGGTTTGCGATGTACAACTACACGGGTGAGTACTTTCACGACATCGACAACTTTGAAGAAGAGAAATCCTACGGGCTGCTCAATGGTCGAGTCACCTATCTTGCAGGCAGTGAGCGTTGGGACTTGTCGCTTGCGGCCGACAATATTACCGACGAAGAATACGCCACCTTGCGTGCAAACTTTGGTTGGGGGGCGCAGCTGCACTGGGGCTACAAGCGCCTAATGCGGGCTGAATTTAACCTTTACTTCTGATTGCCCAGAGGAGTGATAGCTATGCGTAATCCCATCATCAGGGCGGTTTTTTTGAGTTGGCTCATTGCAGGAGGTCTGATGTCTGGAGCCGTTCGGGCAGAGACTGAAATTTTGTCCCTTAACCCAGCGTCTCTACGAGAAATGGCATTGGAGAGCCTTCCACCCTGGCCCGACGACATGTTGCTGTCGGGCACCAATGAACACGGGCAAAAAATTCTTCATGAGGGCGAGTTTGTGATTGCCCTGTACGAAGCAATGCCCGCGACCATCGATGTGGCCATACCCTATACCTACGATGAATATGTGCTGGTGCTTGAGGGGAGTGTCGTGCTGACCTCCACCGAAGGTGTTCGCCAAAAGTATCAAACCGGCGACCAGTTTCTTGTGCCCCAGGGATGGACGGGTACCTGGGAAATGCCCAGTCGATTCAGAGAGCTGATCATCGTTGAAACTGACCAGTGGGAAGCCTCGGACAGCCTGCTGGCGGCGCTATTCGCCAGCCCCCCAAAAGCGGGTTCTAGTGCTCCAGCAGTGCTTCCGCTGTTGGCTAATACACTGCAGCAAGCTGAGTTGGACAGTCTTCCGCCTTGGCCTGAGGGCGTCGTGATTACAGGGACCAATGCTCACGGGCAAAAAGTATTGCACGAAGGGCAGTTGGTCTCGGTTTTGTACGGTGCCGAAGCCGCGCTTTTGGAGGTCGGAGCACCGTTTCCCTACGACGAATATGTCTTCTTTGTCGAGGGAGAAGTGATCCTTACTTCAAAGGGTGGCAGTCCAAAAACCTTCGGCGTGGGGGACAGTTTCCTGGTGCCAAAAGGCTGGATGGGTACCTGGGATATGCCCGTGAAGTATCGCGAGAAAATTATTGTCGAGACCAAGGCCTGGAATATTGCTGAAGGCTGAAAGTCTGAGGAAGTGTGACGATGAATAAAGATAAAAAACTGAAGATTACGCGACGCGACTTCCTAGACGGCGTTGCGATGATGGGGGGTGCCGCTGCGCTATCGCCTCTCCACGTTTTCGGTGAGCATACCCAAGAGGAGCTTTCGGTGGGCGGTTATCCACCAACCCTCACAGGGCTACGGGGTAATCATCCCGGGTCTTATGACGTGGCCCATGCTCTGGCGAGAGGCGGCCAGCGCCCAACCCAATTCGCAGAGATCGACAATGTTTACGACCTCGTTGTGGTGGGGGCTGGTATCAGTGGTCTAACGGCTGCATATCTCTTCCGAAAGGGGTTTGGTCCAGACGCGAAAATTCTGCTCTTAGACAACCACGACGATTTTGGCGGCCATGCCAAGCGAAATGAATTCAATGCTGACGGCAGAACACTGCTGGGTGTCGGTGGCAGTTTGAACCTTGAGCAAGCCGCTATGGGCGCTGCAGCGCGATCATTATTGGAAGAAATTGGTGTTGATTTTAACTCTCTGCGTCAGGGTATTGAGCCCGACTACGTGATTCACGATGCCATGTCTTCACACGGATTGTATTTGACGGCGTCGGTTTACGGGACCGACAGAGCAATGAATGGTCAGTGGAATCTCACCTGGGCCGGCGCGGGAGATTTTAAATCGGCCATTCGCTCACTGCAGCTGCCGCCGTCCGATGAGCAAGGCCTGATCAATCTTATTAGCGGTGAGCAGGATTTTCTGCCAGGCATGTCAGCGCAAGAACGCGAGCAGTTTATGCACAGCACGTCCTACGAAAGCTTTTTATCGAAGTATGTGGGGCTATCCCCCGAGGCGATTCAGATCACAGAGCCGTGGATAAAAGCGTTATTTGGCGTGAGCGTTGCGAGTGTTTCCATTTATGAAGCCCTGTATTCTGGCGCGCCCGGTGCCGCCGCGCTACTGCCGCCAGCACCGGAGGCTTCAGATGCTGACCCAGAGAATGCAGAGCCCCAAGATACGGAAGCCGAAGACGCCTATCGTTATCCCATATACCCCGATGGTAATGCATCGGTTGCTCGACTTTTGGTGCGGCACTTAATTCCTGCAGTGACTGCGGGCAATACCGAGGAAAATATTGTCACCAGCAGCTTTGACTACACACAGTTAGACCGAGAAGGAGCGCCGGTGCGGCTTCGTCTTAACAGCACGGCGGTTAATGTGCGTAATCGAGACGACGGGCTTGTCGACGCGTCTTATGTGGTTGCGGGCAAGGCTCAAACGGTTCGGGCAAAGCACTGCATACTCGCCGGGTACGGGGGCATGGTGCCGCATTTGTGTCCTGAGTTACCCCCTGCGCAAAAGGAAAGTTTGGCTTACGGGGTAAAGGTGCCCTTTATTTGTACCAACGTCTTATTACGATCAGGCGCGGCAGTCCGCAAGGCTGGGGTATCGGGTTATCAATGCCCTGGCAGCTTCTACAGTCTCGTGGCCACTGCGCCCCCAGTGTCTCAGGGCAATTTTCAACCGCCCACTAAGGTCGATGACCCGCTGGTGGTGTGGATGATTCATGCTGCGGCGCCTTCAGCTTCTGGTGATCAGTCTTCTCGAGATTTATACCGTTTGGGCAGGCACCAATTGTTATCCATGTCGTTTGAAGATATTGAGGCAGCCACACTGAGTCAGCTAGAGGGCATGTTTGGGGCAACGGGTTTCAACGCAGAAACCGATGTCGAGGCGATTACGGCGAACCGTTGGGCCCATGGCTACGCCTATGAATACATGGAATTGCATGATCCAGCTTGGCCTGAGGGTGAAGCGCCCCATGAATTGGGCAGGGCACCTATTGGGCGCATTAGCATCGCCAACTCGGATTCCGAGGCCCACGCTTATGTGCAATCGGCCATTGATGCTGCGATTAGAGCGGTTGACGAGGTGCTGACATGAGGGCTGGGAGTTTTCACCGTCTCGGCTTGGGTTGTTGCATAGCTTTTAACGCCGGTGGATGCACTGACGTGGAGTATTCCAGAGGGCAGATATTATGATTCCATCGATTGGCCACATTCCTGCTGAAGCCGCCAAACAATTTGGTGATAAAACCGCGTTGGTATTACCCGACCGGTCATTGTCTTTCAATGAGCTGGACAAACTGAGCAATTGTTTTGCTAACGCCCTAATGACCTTGGGCATTCAACCCGGTGATCGGGTCACGCTCTATTCTGGCAACTGCTGGGAATGGGTGGTGAGCTACTACGGTGCGCTGAAAACCGGGGCGGTTATCAACCCCATCAATGTCATGCTCACGCCCACCGAAGTCGAGTTTGTTGCCAATGATTGCGGTGCTTCTATTGTTATCGCTTCCTATGAAAAAGCGCTGTCGCTGAAAAGTGTTAAAGAAAACTCTCAGGTCAGGGAGTTGATTGCCTTTGGTGACGATGCGTTGCCCGATGGCATGCTGTCTTTCAATGCGCTGTTGGCGGCGGGTAGCGACGCTTTTCAAATACCCGAAATCGAGGCTGATAGCCTATCGACGATTGGCTACACCTCGGGTACCACCGGCCATCCCAAGGGTGCCTGCCTGTCACACCACAGTATTGTCTTGAACGTGGCCATGACCGCGCTGATGCACCAGCGCAGTGACAGCGACACCGTCGTTACAGCGCTACCTTGTCCCCATGTTTACGGGAATGTTGTCATGAGCGGTGCTATTCAAAATGGCATGACCCTGGTGTTGCACCCCAATTTTGAAGAGCAGACGATCCTAAAAAGTATTCAAGAGCATAGGGCCACCCTGTTTGAGGGTGTTCCCACTATGTTCATGTTTCTCCTTAACCACCCTGAGTTTGACCACTATGACCTATCGTCTTTGCGTTGCTGCACTGTGGGCGGACAGACCATGCCCAAGCCCAAAATGGAAGAAGTTGAAGCGCGATTTGGCTGCCCGTTGATCGAGCTATGGGGCATGACTGAGTTGGGTGGGCTAGGCAGTACCTTCGCTGCAAATGGCCCCGTGAAACACGGCTCCATCGGTGTGGCATTGCCCTATACCGAAGCAAGAATTGCGAACACCGAAGATGCCAGCAAGACCCTTTTGGCGGGAGAGGTCGGCGAGTTAATGATCAAGGGCGGTATCGTTATGCAGGGTTACTTTGGTAACGAGCAGGCCACACGGGACACGATTGAACCCGACGGGTGGATGCATACCAGCGATGTCGCATCCATGGATGAGGATGGCTGTATTTTTATTGTTGATCGCAAGAAAGACATGATTTTGACCGCGGGTTACAACGTTTATCCCGCGGAGATTGAACGGGTAGTGGCGGGTCATCCCGACGTAGCGCTGGTGGCGGTGGGCAGTATCCCTGATGAAGAAAAAGGTGAGTTGGCCAAGGCTTATATCGTGCCAAAAGTTGGCGCTAGCCCCAGCGCAGATAATGTCATTGCCTATTGTCGCGAACACTTGGCCGCCTACAAGGTGCCCCGTGCTGTTCAATTTGTCGATGATTTACCAAAAACCAGTACCGGCAAAGTGATGCGTCGCGAACTGAAGACGCTTGACTAGCAGATGAACGTGGAGAACCAGAAATGAAAGTAGATAGTAATTTTGTGATGAGTATTAATGGCGATGCTGTAACCACAGAGCATACCCAGCCTGTTTACAATCCGGCCACACGGGCTGTTTTTGCTCAGGTGCCCGATGCTTCCCGGGAGCAGCTTGACCAAACGGTCGGCTTCGCGCGTGCGGCACTAAAGGGTTGGGCTGCAACGCCGGCCGAAGGCAGGCAAGCGGCCCTTGAACGTTATGCCAGTTTAATTGAGGCCCATGCTGAGGAATTTGTATCTTTGCTTACCCGGGAGCAGGGCAAGCCTAAAGCGGGAGCCGAGTGGGAAGTGTTTGGTTCAGTTGATTGGCTGCGGGCAGTGGCATCCCAGCGGCTTCCCGACGAGGTGATTGAAGATAGCGATGACCGCCGTGTGGTCACGCGATTTACCCCGGTGGGCGTTGTCGGTGCAATTGTGCCCTGGAATTTCCCCATATTGCTGGCGATTTGGAAAATTGCGCCGGCGCTGATGGCAGGGTGCACGATGATCCTAAAACCATCACCCTATACGCCACTGTGTGATCTGAAACTCGTAGAGCTTGCTCAGGAGGCTTTTCCACCGGGTGTCATCAACGCCGTGAGTGGGGGCGATGATCTGGGTATCTGGATGACGACCCACCCGGACATCAATAAGATTGCTTTTACCGGTTCGACCGAGACCGGACGGCATGTGATGAAGTCGGCCTCAGAAACGATCAAGCGAGTCACGCTGGAGTTAGGGGGCAATGATCCTGCCATCGTCTTACCCGATGTGGACGCCAAGACCGTGGCACCTCAGCTCTTCTGGGCCGCGTTTCAGAATAATGCCCAGTTTTGTAACTCCACCAAGCGGCTGTATATCCATGAAGACGTATACGACGAAGTGAAAAATGCCCTGGTAGATTTCATTAATGAGAACATTAAGGTGGGTGACGGCGCCGAAGCTGATACTGACCTCGGCCCGATCCAGAACTCCATGCAATATGGCAAGGTTCAGGACTATTTCGCCGACTGCCATGCCAATGGTTATGGGTTTGCCGTGGGCGGCGATATCGATGAGACGGCGGCGGGTTGGTTCGTGCCCGTATCGCTTGTGGACAATCCTCCTGATGATTCACGTATTGTGTGTGAAGAGCCTTTCGGTCCGATATTACCGTTACTCAAATGGTCTGATGAGGCAGATGTTGTAGCGCGGGCCAATGACACCATTTATGGGTTGGGCGCGTCGGTGTGGGGTAAAGATCAAAAGGCTGTTGAACGTATAGGAAGTCAACTCGAAGCAGGCACGGTTTGGCTGAATGAGGTGCACCAATACTCACCGTTTCAGGCCTTTGGCGGACACAAACAGTCGGGACTAGGCTGTGAGAATTCGCTGCATGGGCTGATGGAGTACACCAACTGGCAAACTATGACGCTGCACAAAAAGGCGGCGGTATAAGTGGCGACAGGGAGCTGGGCTAGCGATCAATATTGCGGCTAGCCGCTCCACCCTTTAGGGTGTTGCACACAGCTGATAAGTTAGGGTCCCTGATTTAAAGATTGACCATGATGACACCCGAATACATACAGACCCTGCGCCGCTTAATGGAATTCGAAGCATCACGTACCGAGCCGCCTGAGGGTTTTCCAGCGCTGCCTGACATTCCGGCTGGGCGCTACGTGGATCCCCGCTTCTATGAGTTGGAGCAGGAACATGTCTGGCGTAAATCCTGGCTACTGGCAGCCCACATCGACGAAATACCCGAACCGGGTTGCTACATGCTCTGGGAGAATGCGGGTCAGCCCGTGGTGATTGTGCACGCAGAGAGTGGCGTCGTGAATGCGTTCTATAACACCTGCAGTCACCGTGGTGCGCCGGTCGTTACCGAGGCTTCGGGTAAATCACGTCGACTTACCTGCCAATACCATGGCTGGAGTTACGACCATGAGGGGGCGTTGCGGGGTATACGCGACCCGGCGGATTTCAGGGATTTCGATATGTCCTGTCGCGGCTTGAAAAAGGTGCGCTGTGAACAGCTGGGCAATCTTATATTTGTTAATTTCGATCCTGCAGCACCACCGCTATTAACGTGGCTTGGGCCTATTGCCGACGAATGGGAGGAGTTTCAGTTGGGCAACTGCAGACTGGCCTCGCGAAAAATTTTCGATCTCGACTGCAACTGGAAAGTGGCTATGGAGGCCAACACCGAGGTCTATCACGTGCGCAGTGTGCACCCAAATACGATAGCGCCAATTTTGGATGATCGGCGCAATGTAAATACCTTATACGTCAACGGGCACGGGCGTATGATTGCCCCAACGCCGCAGGGAAAATCAAGCTTGGGCGCGGTGCCCGTTCCCAGCAAAATGCCGGAGATACCCACTGCGGGTGAAATTGCGCGGACCTGCACCCAGTCTTACAACTTGTTCCCCAACTGGGTTTCACCCCTGAGCCAGTTTGCTATTCCTCCGCTCCTATTTTGGCCCAATGGGATTGATAAATGCCGCTTGGAAACCTGGACCATGGCACCCCAGTGGTCCGACGGCCAAAAGCCTGATCTTTGGACAGTCAACGACGGCGAGGATCTGTGTCAGGTGTTGATGGAAGACATTCAGTTTGGTGAAAAAATACAGCGCTCAATGCGCTCTCATGCCTTTACTGGGGTGCCACTGAGTTATCAGGAAGCGCGCATTTACCACTGGAATCAGGCGGCAGACCAATTGATAGGTGTTGGCAATATCCCCGAAGACCTGCG
>Ga0115563_1004024_pt1 | contig 10138 bp, 10 predicted proteins | sample COGITO_mtgs_1105_2_FD_87198 | JGI IMG/M metagenome (GOLD analysis project Ga0115563, IMG submission 87198) | Pelagic marine microbial communities from North Sea - COGITO_mtgs_110519 | ecosystem: Environmental > Aquatic > Marine > Epipelagic | place: Germany:Helgoland, sampling site Kabeltonne...
CAATAGCAATAGTTTTTTCTTTCGGATTAAAATACAATTGGAATAAACTTAAAAAATTAAATTAATGAATATCTCTTATAAATCGCCAGGTACTTTAGAAGAAACTAGATTTGAAAAAATTCACAGTGTAATTTTTAATGACTCAAAACAAGCATCTTTAAAAGTAGCACAAGAGATAGCTGATTTAATTAAAAAGAAACAAAAGCAAAACAAAAATTGTGTTTTAGGCTTAGCGACCGGATCTTCTCCAATTTCTGTTTATCAGGAATTAGTCAGAATGCATAAAGAGGATGATTTAAGTTTTAAAAATGTAGTCGCTTTTAATCTTGACGAGTATTTTCCAATGGATAAAGATGATATTAACAGTTATCATCATTTTATGGGTATTCATTTATTTGATCACATCGATATAAATAAGAAAAATATCCATATTCCGAATGGTAATATTTCAACAGAAAAAATTAATGAATATTGTGTTACTTATGAAAAACAAATTGTTGATGCAGGTGGTATAGATTTTCAATTGTTGGGAATTGGAAGAACTGGTCATATTGGATTTAATGAACCTGGTTCCAATTACAGTTCTTTAACTAGGTTAGTGCATTTAGATTACATGACAAGAAATGATGCGAGAAAATCCTTTTACGGAATTGAAAATGTTCCAACCACTGCCATTACAATGGGTATTAGAACTATTAGAAAGTCCAAAAGAATTATTCTTATGGCTTGGGGAAATAATAAATCATCAGTTGTTCAAAAAGCCATTGAGGGTGAAATAGATTCTAATGTTCCTTCAAGTTTTTTACAAAAGCATAATAACGTAACATTTGTATTAGATGAAGCAGCATCTGATTCACTAACTAGAATAAAATCACCTTGGCGTACGGGTTCATGTGATTGGAATGAAGAATTAAAAGCTAAAGCAGTTGCATGGCTTTGTGAACAAACTGAAAAATCAATCTTAAATTTAACAGAATCAGATTATAATGAATATAATCTTTCGGAATTACTCATCAGTAAATCATATTATGATTTAAATCTTGACTTTTATAAAAGATTACATAGATCGATCACAGGATGGCCAGGTGGTAAGCCTGATTCAGACGACAAAGTAAGACCAGAAAGATCTAGTCCAGCAAAAAAAAGAGTTATTATTTTTAGTCCACACCCTGATGACGATGTAATTTCCATGGGTGGTACTTTTGATAGATTAGTTTCTCAGGGTCATGAAGTCCACATTGTATATCAAACTTCTGGAAATATAGCAGTTAACAATACTGATGTTTTAAAGTTTTTAGAAGTTACAAGTTCAGCATTTCCAAATTCTAAATGTGAGAATAAAGAACTTATAAATATGTTGAATGGAAATAATGAAATTTTAAATCATCCTGAAGTTAGAAAAATTGCTGGAATTATCAGAGAAAAAGAATCACTAGCTGCTACAAGATTTTTTGGGATTCCTGACTCACAAGTTCATTTTTTAAAATTACCTTTCTATGAGACAGGAACTGTAAAGAAAAATATTCCAACTGAAATAGATTTTGATATAATAAGAGACATTATAACCAATTTAAAACCTCACCAAATTTATGCTGCTGGAGATTTGGCAGATCCACATGGAACCCATAAAGTTTGTTTAGATATTTTTCTTAGTGTTTTAGATGATTTAAAAAATAAATCTTTCATGAAAGATTGCTGGGTTTGGTTATACAGAGGAGCTTGGCATGAATGGCCAATTCATCTTATAGATATGGCCGTTCCGATGAGTCCAAATCAAGTATTAAGAAAAAGAAAAGCTATATTCTATCATCAAACACAAAAAGATAATGTTATGTTTCAGGGAGATGATAATAGAGAGTTTTGGGTAAGAACTGAGGATAGAAACAGGGCGATAGCTAAAAAGTTTCGAGACATAGGCATGTCCGATTACACTGCAATTGAAACTTTCAAAAGATATCATTTTTAGGTATCTTTCTTAAATGCAAATCATTAAAGAAGTTTGTGTCGATTCATTGGATGATGCAATAAATGCTGAAAAGAATGGAGCCAATAGAATTGAACTATGCGGAAGATTAGATTTAGATGGTTTAACTCCCTCAAAAGATTTAATTAAAAGTGCATTTTCAATATTAAAAATTCCTATCAGAGTTATGATTAGACCAAAACATCCATCTTTTGTGTATTCTGAAGAAGAGATAAGTACTATGATTGATGATATTAAATTTTGTAAGAATCTAGGTTTAGACGGAGTAGTATTTGGATGTTTGGATGAAGAGTATAATTTTGAAATGAAACAAATAAATAGACTTTCAGAAGTTGCAAAACCTTTAAATGTTATCATTCATAAAGCGATAGACTCTACTAGTTCAGTCTTTGAATCTTTATCATTAATTTCTAAAAACTCAAATATAAATGGAGTGCTTACATCTGGCGGTGAGCGTTTTGCTATAAATGCCGTTGAAACTCTAAAAAAAATGTTAGTTTTAGTACCCAATAGATTTGAAATAATTATAGCAGGTGGAATAACTTTTCAGAACTTTGATAAGTTAAATGATATAGTAAATGGAAAATTTTATCATGGAAAAAAAATAATTAATTATTAAATAAAATTTATGAGCAATAAAATTGAATTACATCAAAAAACACTTTTTGGACATCCCATAGGACTTTTCGTATTATTTTTTACTGAATTGTGGGAACGATTTAGTTATTATGGAATGAGAGCAATTCTTGTTTTATATTTAGTATCAGAGACAGGAGGAGAAAACCCAGGAATGGGTTGGAGTGATGGTTCTGCAATTGCTTTATACGGTTGGTATACTATGTTTGTTTACTTAGCAACAATACCAGGTGGAATTTTAGCAGACAGATTTCTTGGTCAAAAAAAATCTGTTATGGTTGGAGGACTTTTACTGTGTTTTGGTCATGGAATTTTAGCGGTTGAAGCATTGTGGGCTTTCTACACTGGACTTACTTTTATTGTTTTAGGGGTTGGATGTTTAAAGGGTAATATTTCTACTATGGTTGGTGGTTTGTATGGGAATGAAGATATTGATAAAAGAGACATGGGTTTTTATATTTTTTATATGGGAATTAATGTTGGTGCAGCTGTTTCAGCTATTGTAGTTGGTTACGTTGGAGAAGTTTATAATTGGCATTATGGTTTCGGTCTAGCTGGAATAGGAATGGCTATTGGTCAATTTGTGTATTGGAGAGGTCAAAAATACTTATCTCATGTTGGAAACAAAATTGAATTAGAGAATACAAATAAAGAATCTACTAATTTATTTTTACAGATTTTTAAAACTACAAATTCATTAATTGGATTTAGTTTAACGGCTTTATTAGGTCTTTATTTAGGATATAGTGGAGATTGGAGTTATGGATTATTATTGATTGGAATTGCTTTTGCAGTAGGGTTCGCAATTGTAGTATATAATGATGGAAATAAAATTGAAAAAGACAGAATTTTAGTTACATACCTTGCTTTTCTTATCGTAATAGTATTTTGGGGAGCTTTTGAACAGGCTGGAGGTTTAATGAATCTTTATGCTTCTCAAAAAACTGATTTAGCTTTAGGAAATTTTATGGTTCCAGCTAGTTGGTTTCAATCTGCAAACGCTACTTATATATTAATATTTGCCACATTAGTAGGTTCTTTTTGGATTTGGTGGAAAAAAAGAGGGTATGAACACTCTTCAATTTTTAAAATGGCAGTAGGTGTTATTATAATGGGATTAGGTTTTTCATTTATGTCCTTAGCATCAAATGAGGTAACATACAATTCCGCGGGTGAGATAACTCAAAAATCTGCGATGTATTGGTTGATGTTAGCTTATTTATTTCATACTATAGGTGAATTATGTGCATCTCCTGTTGCACTCTCATTTATTACAAAATTAGCTCCTGCAAGGTGGGGAGCTTTTATGATGGGTGCATATTTTGCAGCTACAGGTTTAGGAAATAAAGTAGCTGGATTAATAGGTGAAAATGCATCCGAAGCCGGTGATTTTTGGACCTTTACAGGAATTACAATTTTTTGCACAATTTTTGGTGTGTTAGTAATATTGATTATTAAGCCACTTAAAAGATTAGTTCATAATGCAGAATGATAGTTATTTAAGATTTAAAAAATATTTTTTATTAGTATTTTTCGTTTTATTTTTTTTCAAAGTTCAATCTCAAGAAATAAATTGGATCAGTTTAGAAGAGGTTGTTGAGTTTCAGAAAACTAAACCTAAAAATGTTATTATCGATGTTTATACTAATTGGTGTGGTCCGTGCAAGCTTATGGACAAAAACACATTTTCAAACCCAGAAATAGTCGATTTTATAAACAAAAATTATTATGCTGTTAAGTTTAATGCAGAAGGAAATCAAACTGTTAGTTTCATGGATAGAATTTTTAAAAATCCAAATTATGATAGTTCTAGGGCACAGAAGAGAAACTCCTCTCACGAATTCACTAGATTTCTAGGTATAAATGCTTATCCTTCAACGTTATTTTTTGATTCTCAGCTTAATTATATCAGTCCTGTTAAGGGTTATTTAAATCCAAAACAAATCGAAATATATTTGCATTTGTTTAGAGATGATAAATACAAAAATATTAAATCTCAAGAAGATTTTGATGGATTTGTAAAAAATTTCAAAAGCAAAGTAAACGTATAATTTACTTTTTATTGGCTTTTTCAATGTAAATGTCCAATGCTTTAGACATTGATGGAACTTTAGGTGTTGGAGCTAAAATATCTATCCTTAATCCAGCTTTTTCAGCCGCCTTTACGGTTGTTTTTCCAAAAACTGCTATTCTTGTGTCGTTCTGTTTGAAGTCAGGAAAATTAGAGATTAATGATTCTATACCTGAGGGACTAAAGAAAACTAAAATATCATAGTAAACATTTTTCAAACTAGATAGATCGCTAATAGCAGTTTTAAAAAAGGTTCCTTGAGTCCATCTAACACCGAGCTCATCAAGTTTTTTTGGAATTGCTGGGGATAGTACATTGGCACATGGAATTAAATAACTTTCTTCATTGTATTTTTCAATTTGAACGGAAAGATCTTCGAAAGTTCTTCCGCCAACATATATTTTTCTTTTTCTATATACCACATATTTTTGAAGATAGAATGCTACAGCCTCAGAAAGACAAAAATATTTCAAAGCATTTGGAATTGGAAATCTCATTTCTTCAGCAACTCTAAAAAAATGATCTATTGCATTTCTGCTTGTTAATATGATAGCTGAAAATTTTGATAAATCAATTTTTTGATGTCTAACTTCTCTAGCAGTCATCCCCTCTACATGAATAAAAGGAACAAAATCTATTTTAACTTTTCTTTTTTTCTTTAATGTTATATAAGGCGAGTTTTCAATACTTGGGGCAGGTTGTGAAACTAAAATTGATTTAACTTTCATAAATACTATTTTTATTTAATTAAGTAAAGAACACCTAAGACAGGTATAATTTCGAAGGTGCAAATGTACAAAATAAAATATACTAGAGCTTTGAACCTGCGGATTAAATATTTATTTAAAATAAATTTTAAATAAAACACATTGTACAATATGATTAAAGCGAGCGATATATTATCAATTTTGTCAAATGATATTCCGCCAAATATTATTATTAGGTAGCAGTATAAATGAACTGCAAATAAATTTTTTATCCCAATCCTAAATCTGTTAATCTCCTTTAATTTTTTTTTGAATCTAAATAAAAATGACAATATTTTTTCTGTTAAAAATTTTAATAATATTAAAATACTTAATCCTATAATCAGTTTAATAAAAAATTCTTTTTGTGTTGCTTGGTATTTATTTTGAAATAATATTAATATAAAAAGTGAAGTAGTTAATAGTCTTAGGAAAAACATTATTACATTATTGGGAGTTAATAATGATATGGTTTCACCAGATTTGTAATGAAAGTAACGATGAATGTTCCAAAATGAAAATAAATATTGGAACCTATCTCCTATATATAATCTTGATAATAAAATCAGAACAGTACCTAAAACTATAATTATTTTAATCCAATTTTGTATTGGAAAATCTATAATTTCTAGTTCACTCATTGTTCAAAATTAATAATATTTTAATCCTCAATAAAATTACATCTTAAATCTGTATTTTTGTAATAATAAAATGTCAAAAGCTATTGTAATTGTACCGACTTATAATGAAGCTGATAATATTATTAATATAATTGAACGTGTTTTATTACTTTCTGTAGACTTCAACATATTAGTAGTTGATGATAACTCACCTGATAATACTGGACAACTTGTAAGTAAATTGGCTATAAATAATTCTGAACGTGTTTTTCTACTTTCAAGAAATAATAAAGAAGGGTTAGGAAAAGCTTACACAGAAGGGTTTATTTGGGCGTTGGACAATCAATACGAATATATTTTTGAAATGGATGCTGACTTTTCACACGACCCTAATGATTTAGTAAGGATTTACAATGAATTATGTATTTCTAATTTTGATTTAGTTATTGGTTCAAGATATATAGACGGAATTAATGTGGTTAATTGGCCGCTTAGTAGAATTATTTTGTCCTATTTTGCTTCATTTTATTCCAGAATTATAACAGGAATGCCTGTTAAAGATGCAACATCTGGATTTGTTGGCTACAGAGCAAAAGTTTTAAAAGAAATAAATTTGGATTCTATTATGTTTAATGGATATGCTTTTCAAATTGAACTAAAGTTCAAAGCGTACAAGAAAAAATTTAAAATTCAGGAAATTCCAATTATATTTAAAGACAGAGTTCATGGGGAGTCTAAGATGAATGGAAATATTATTTTTGAAGCAATTTTTGGTTTAATTTTAATGAGATTTAAAAGTTTTTTTAATAAGTAATGAACAAAATTTTAATAAAAAATGCAACAATTGTAAATGAAGATAAAATTTTTGAATCAGATTTGTTAATTGTAAATGATATAATTAGTCAGATTGATAAAAATATCTCAAAGTCAAATGATTATAAGGTTATCGATGCTTCTGGAAAAATTTTAATACCAGGACTAATTGATGATCAAGTTCATTTTAGAGAGCCAGGGCTAACCCATAAAGCAACAATAAATTCAGAATCAAAAGCAGCTGTTGCAGGTGGAATTACTTCCTTTATTGAAATGCCTAACACTATTCCTCAGACAACTACTATTAATGAATTAAATAAAAAATTTGAAATAGCTCATAAAAGCTCATATGCAAATTATTCGTTTATGTTTGGAGCAACTAATTCAAACCTTGATGAAATAAAAAAAATTAATAAAAATGAAGTAGCTGCTTTAAAAATATTTTTAGGTTCTTCAACAGGAGATATGTTAGTAGATAACCAACAAATCTTAAGAGATATTTTTTTAAGTACGGATTTAATTATAGTTGTTCACAGTGAGGATGAGCAAATAATTAATGAAAATTTAAAAAAATATAAAATAAAATATAACTCGAATATCCCATTTGATTGTCATTCAAAAATAAGATCTGAAGAAGCTTGTCTAAAGTCAACAAAAAAAATTATTAAACTTGCGAAAGAAACTAATGCACGTTTACATGTTTTTCATTTGTCAACTAAACTAGAATCCTTGTTATTTCAAAATGATATTCCTTTAAAAGAAAAAAAAATAACCTCAGAAGTCTGTGTTCATCATCTATGGTTTAGTGACAAAGATTATAAAGACAAACAATCTTTTATTAAGTGGAATCCAGCAATTAAAACTGAAGAAGATAGAGATGGGTTGTGGGATTCATTACTTGATGATAGAATTGATGTGATAGCTACAGATCACGCTCCGCATACATTGGAAGAAAAATCTAAACCTTATTTGGATTGTCCATCTGGAGGACCTCTGGTGCAACATGCTTTAGTATCGATGATTCAACATCATTTGAATAATAAAATATCTTTAGAAAAAATAGTTACTAAAATGTGTCATAACCCTGCAATTTTATTTCAGATTAGTAAAAGAGGTTACGTTAGAGAAGGTTACTATGCAGATTTAGTTTTAATCGACATTAATAAATCATGGACTGTTAATAAAGATAATATTCTTTATAAATGTAATTGGTCTCCATTTGAGGGGGTACAATTTGATTCCAAAATAACCCATACAATTGTTAATGGAAAAATAGTTTATGAAAATGGATTGTTTAATTCTACTTTATGTGGCAAGAAATTAACATTTAATAGATGAAAAAAATATTTATTTTACTAATATTAATCACATCTTGTTCTGATCAAAATATTCCTGCTGATTTAATGTCAGAGCAACAAATGGTAGATTTTCTTTTAGATATTAATATTATTAATTCTAGTAGAGCCTACATAAATAATTCAGATTTAAATTATTATAATATAAAAGATACATTTTTATACAAAAAACATAACATAGATAGCTTACAGTTCGTTAATAGTAATAGATATTATTCATCAAAACCAAAGCAATATTTAAAAATTTATAATGAGCTTCAAAAAAAAATGCGATTTATTAAAGATTCTATAGAAATAGAACTAAATAAAGAAACTAAAGAAATTATGGATTCTTTAAAATTAGTTAAATAGCCTTAAAGTTTTTACAAGTTTCCTTAATTGAACTTTCAACACCAATAAATTTATAATCAAGTGTAGTTGATATTTTATTATTTGAATATTCGTTCTTAGTATGACTAGATTTAATAATGGCACTACTTAGTCTTCTTCTTTTATTTAAAAAAAAGCTTCTAGCACCATCTAAGATAAGTCCAATTGTCATTAAACTTTTACTTGCTTTGTTTTTTGGGGACTTTAAATTTAAATTATTACAAACCGAAAAAATAAAATCTTTTTGAGTCCAGTTTTCAGCAACAAGAAGAAATCTTGCGGAAAAAATATTTTTGTCCATTAATTCTCTCATTATTTTTACTACATCTTTAACACATATAAATCCTGTTTTGCCAGGTGGATAGTAGTTCATTCCTCTACTTATTTGAGTAATAAAAGCCCCACTCCCTCTTTTCCAAAACCCACTTCCAATAATAACACCTGGATTAACTATAACAGCGTTTAAGCCCTCAGATATTCCTCTCCAGACTTCTAATTCTGCATCATATTTTGTTTTAGAGTAAGGGTTTTTATTTTCTTTCCACTTACATTCTTCATCAATCGCCATATTTTTTCTTTCTCCAACTGCTGCAATTGTACTTACATAACAAAATTTACTAATATTTTTGTCAATAGAACAATTAACCATATTTGCAGTTCCTTCAACATTAATTTTCTTCATAGCGTTTAAATCTTGATTGCTAAAAGAAATAAAAGCTGCACAATGATATATCTCATTAACATTTTTAAAAGCAATATCAAGACTTGTTATGTCATTGATATCTCCTTCAATCCATTCAATTTTATCAAATAATTTTTTATAATCTTTAGAGTAATAAGAAAAAACCTTTCTTACACTGTCAGTTTTACTATTTTCTCTGTGTAAGGCTCTTACTTTTTTATTTTCTTTTACAAGAGAATAAAGTAAATGACAACCTACAAGTCCAGTTCCTCCAGTTACTAATATCATAATGTAAAAATACTATTTTTTGGTTTACTTTTTTCTTAGAGACAAGAGATATATATTTGTTAAAATTTAAATTGTGTCAAAAAACTTTATTAAAGAATTAGAATGGAGAGGAATGCTTCAAGATTCCATTCCTGGTTGTGAAGATCAGTTACTAGAAAAATCATGTTCTGGATATATTGGTTTTGATCCTACAGCTGATTCTCTTCATATTGGTAGTTTGGTTCAAATTTTAATTTTAATGCATTTTCAAAAATGTGGTCACAAACCCATTGTTTTGGTTGGTGGAGCAACTGGAATGATAGGAGATCCATCTGGAAAATCTAACGAGAGAAACTTATTAAGTCAAGATGATTTAGATAAAAACATAAAGGGTATACATAAACAATTGTCTAAATTTTTAAATTTTGATTCGGATAATAAAAACTCTGCTGTTTTATGCAACAATAACGATTGGTTTCAAGATATTAATCTAATTGATTTTATTAGAGACACTGGAAAGTATATTACTGTAAATTACATGATTGCAAAAGAATCAGTAAAAAAAAGGTTAAGTAAGGATTCTACAATAGGTATG
>Ga0115563_1004037_pt1 | contig 10122 bp, 7 predicted proteins | sample COGITO_mtgs_1105_2_FD_87198 | JGI IMG/M metagenome (GOLD analysis project Ga0115563, IMG submission 87198) | Pelagic marine microbial communities from North Sea - COGITO_mtgs_110519 | ecosystem: Environmental > Aquatic > Marine > Epipelagic | place: Germany:Helgoland, sampling site Kabeltonne...
ACTGACAGATGGTCAAATTGACCGTCGTCAATTTGTAATGTCAGCCTTGGCAGCGGGCGTTGCACTGCCATCGGCTTTGGGCATGGCGGATATGGCAGCGGCAGCTACACCGAAAAAAGGTGGGCGTCTGCGGATTGGTGTGACCGGTGGGGCAACCACTGACACATTGGACCCAGGTCAAATACTTGATATGTATATGATCAACGTTCAGTTTGGTCAGACACGCAATAACTTGACCGTTGTGGGATCGGATGGATTGCTTCAACCTGAGCTCGCCGAAGAGTGGGGCGCATCTGCGGATGCCAGCGTTTGGACCTTTAAAATTCGCAGTGGTGTTGAGTTCCACAATGGCAAAACACTGAGTGTTGAGGATGTGGTTGATTCTTTGAACCACCATTTGGGCGAAGAGTCCAAGTCGGCGGCAAAAGGCATTTTGTCAGGTATCGATTCTGTAAAAGCTGACGGCAAGAATCACGTGGCTGTTGCTCTCAAAGGCGGCAATGCAGACTTCCCGTTTATGCTGAGTGATTATCATGTCAATATGTGCCCCTCAAACGGTGACGGGACAATTGATTGGCAATCGGGTGTGGGCACCGGAGGCTATATGATTGCCGAACATGATCCAGGCGTCCGGACCTTGACCAAGAGAAATCCGAATTATTGGAAAGATGGAGCCGCGCATTTCGATGAGTGCGAAACCATCCAGATTGGCGATACGTCGGCACGGACAAGCGCGCTTATGACTGGCGCTGTTGATGCCATCGCCAATGCGGATTTGAAAACGATCAATCTGCTCAAACGGAATCCGGAAATGGCGGTACGGTCCACCACAGGTAACAAGCAGATCACCCTGCCGATGATCACTACCATGGCTCCGTTTGACAATGCTGACGTGAGAAACGCGGTAAAACATGTCATTGACCGGGAAGATTGGTTGGAGAAGGTTATCCTTGGTTATGGTGAATTGGGCAACGACAACCCCGTCGGTCCGGCCAATATTTACCGTGCAACAACCGACGAGTTGCCGCAGCGCGCCTATGACCCTGAAAAAGCCAAGTACCATCTTAAACAGGCGGGGCTCGATAAGCTGGCCATCCAGTTCCACGCCGCCGATACCGGGTTCTCGGGCGCGGTGGATGCCGGGTCTTTGATGGCTGAATCTGCGCGCGCCGCCGGGATCGATGTCGAGGTGGTAAGAGAGCCAAACGATGGTTATTGGAGTAACGTCTGGATGAAGAAAGCGTTCTCTGCGTGCTATTGGAGTGGACGACCCACTGAGGATATTTTGTTCTCACAAATCTATGCCGAAGGGGCCAGCTGGAATGACACGTATTGGAGCAATGATCGCTTCAATGAACTGCTTTTGCAGGCGCGTGCCGAACTGGATACCACTAAGCGCAGAGACATGTATGTGGAAATGCAGCAACTACTTCACAATGATGGCGGTCTATGTCTGCCCTTGTTCCAAAGTGACGTGATGGCGCATAACACATCGTTGCATGTGCCGGATCAGATCGCAAATAATTTGGTTCTTGATGGGTGCCTGAACTGCGATCGCTGGTGGTTTGCTTAAACCGCTCGGCTTGGGTTAAAATAGGAAGGCCGGCCTGTGGTGCCGGCCTTCCACACAAAATGGGTAACGTTGCGGTGTTAAGCTTTTTGGATTCGCAAGAATAAATAGATGGTCCATCGTCTTTTGTATTTCGGTCTGCAGCCTGCTCATGTCGAATAATAGAGGTAATTGTTTTTGCATCCAGTATTAAAGACCGTGCTTGAGCGCCTGGGCTTGGGCCTTGCGACACTTTTTGTTGTGTCGATCATTATATTTTCGGCCATAGAATTGTTGCCCGGTGATTTTGGCCAAGCCGTGCTTGGGCAGTCGGCGACAGAAGAAACCATCGCGGCCTTCCGACGCGAATTGGGCTTGGATCAACCTGCCTATCAAAGGTATTTACACTGGGTGGGAAATGCCGTCCAAGGCGATTTTGGCACATCGTTCTCAGGCAGAAATTCCGGAAGTTCCGGTGCTGGCACGCGGTCGGTTGTTGACTTGATCGCCCCGCGGTTTTGGAACACGCTTTTTCTGGCCTCAGTCACAGCAACGATCGCGGTGCCGATCTCTTTGGCGCTGGGTATTACCACGGCGCTTTATCGAAATTCCACCTATGATCGCACGGTTAATACAGCAACGTTGACCACAATTTCATTTCCTGAATTTTTTGTAGCTTATATTCTGATTTTGCTCTTTGGGTCCTTATGGCCGATATTTCCGTCCTTGGCGAATGTGAACGAATCAACCCCACTTGGCGAACGCCTGTTTAGAACAGTTCTTCCTGCCCTGACGCTGACGCTGGTTATTGTGGCGCATATGATGCGGATGACGCGAGCGGCAATTATCAATCTTCTCGCCAGTCCCTATATCCAGATGGCACGGCTGTCCGGGGCGTCGCGGTCTGAGGTGATCCTAAAGCACGCTCTGCCAAATGCCTGGGCACCAATCGCTACAGTGATTGCGTTTAATCTGGCTTATCTGGTCGTCGGGGTAGTGGTGGTCGAAGTTGTCTTTGTTTATCCGGGTATCGGGCAATTGATGGTCGATGCTGTCACGGCGCGTGATATTCCTGTTGTGCAGGGCTGCGCGCTGATCTTTGCAATGACCTATATCCTTCTCAACCTGATCGCCGATATTATCGGCATTATCACCAATCCAAGATTGCTGCATCCAAAATGACACAAGAGCCTGACACCTATTCCGCTCTGGCCGAAGTTGGCGCACCACAAGAGCGCAGAAGCTTTTGGGATAAGTTGGTACTAGATCTCAAAAAATCTCCCTGGAGTGCCCGCTTTGGGATGCTCGTGATTTTAACCTATGCCATGGTGGGCATTTTTGCCCCAGCTCTGGCACCCCACGGTGAGGCTGAGGTATTCGCAGAGCCCTATGCTCCTTGGAGTTCCAAGTTTATATTTGGCACCGATCAAATTGGCCGCGACATTTTTTCAAGGATGATTTTTGGCGCACGGAATACCGTTGGGATCGCAGTAGCCACCACTTTGCTGGCCTTTTTCATCGGCGGCAGCCTTGGTTTAGCGGCGGCCATTGACCGCGGCTGGCTGGATCAGTTTTTAAGCCGCACGGTCGACGTTTTGATGGCGATCCCAAGCCTGATTTTTGCGCTGGTCTTGCTGTCTATTTTTGGCTCTACCGTAACAAATCTGATCATGATCATCGCGGTGCTGGACTCAACTCGCGTATTCCGCCTGACCCGCGCCGTTGCGCTGAACGTGGTGGTGATGGATTACGTCGAGGCCGCGCGTCTGCGCGGCGAGGGCCTTAGCTGGATTATGCGGCGCGAAATTCTTCCCAATATTCTGCCGCCACTGATTGCGGAATTTGGTTTAAGATTCTGCTTTGTGTTTTTGTCGATAGCGGCGCTGTCGTTTCTCGGTGTCGGCATTCAACCCCCGACAGCCGATTGGGGATCTATGGTGCGCGATAACGCGTCCCTGATTCAATTTGCCCAATATGACCTGAAAGCTGGTTTGACCCCCTTGCTGCCTGCGGCGGCGATTGCGCTGTTGACGGTGGCGGTCAATTTTGTAGTGGATTGGTTCCTGCATAAAACAAGTGGGTTGCGCGATGAGTGAACGTACAAAAAAAGGCGATATCCTGCTGTCGATCAGAGGCCTGAAAATCCAAGGATTTTCTGATGAAAAATGGCATGATATCGTCAAGGGTGTCGATCTGACCCTGCGCGCGGGCGAGGTGCTGGGGTTGATCGGCGAGTCCGGAGCAGGCAAGTCAACGCTTGGACTGGCCGCAATGGGCTATACCCAACCGGGTTGCCGAATTACTGAGGGCGAAATCATCTTTGACGGTGTCGACTTGGCCAAATTGTCAGATGAAGAAAAGCGTAAATTCTGGGGCAACCGGATGACATATGTCGCGCAATCAGCGGCGGCTTCGTTCAATCCCGCACACCGGTTGATCGCCCAGACCACCGCCTCAACCATACGTGCAGGCATCAAAGATCACCAGTCGGCCTATGATGATGCCAGACAATTATACAATGCCCTGAATCTGCCGGACCCGGACCATATTGGCGACCGCTATCCGCATCAGGTTTCGGGTGGGCAGTTACAGCGGGTCATGACGGCAATGGCAATGTCGCCCAGACCAGACCTTTTGGTGTTTGACGAGCCGACAACCGCGCTTGATGTGACGACACAGGTCGAGGTTTTGGCCTCGATGCGGTCTATAGTGGAAGAGTTCAATACAGCTGCAATCTACATCACCCATGATCTGGCGGTGGTGGCTCAAATGGCAGATACGATTAAGGTTCTGCGCCATGGACACGAAGTTGAAGAGGCGCCAACACGCCAGATGCTCAGTGCGCCTGAGCAGCCCTATACCAAATCGCTTTGGTCGGTGCGGGCGCTGGAAAAGTCACAGCAAGCGCCTCAGGCTTCTGTATTGTCGCTGCAGGGTATTGATGCCAGTTACGGGGTGCAAAAGGTACTGCACAACGTCAATATTGAAGTCCCCAAAGGATCAACAGTTGCGGTTGTAGGCGAATCTGGTTCTGGCAAGTCGACCACTGCGCGGGTCATCACCGGCCTGCTGCCACAAACATCGGGAAGCGTGAAGTTCAACGGCGAGGATTTGCCGGCTGTGTTGGCGGACCGCAGCAAAGATCAAAAACGCCGGATCCAGATGATTTATCAAATGGCCGATACCGCGATGAACCCGCGCCAGACAGTGCGCGAGATCATTGGCCGGCCACTTGAGTTTTATCTTGGCATGCGGGGGGCTGAAAAAACCAAACGCATCGTGGAACTTCTTGAGATGATTGAATTGGATGCTGTCTTTATGGAGCGTCTGCCCGGAGAATTGTCTGGTGGTCAAAAGCAGCGCATTTGTATCGCTCGTGCGCTGGCAGCCGAGCCCGACTTTATCATTTGTGATGAGGTTACTTCTGCGCTGGACCAGATTGTGCAAGAGGGCATTCTCAAGTTGTTATTGCGGTTACAAAAGGAACTGGGACTGACCTATCTGTTCATCACCCACGACATCTCTACTGTTAACGCCATCGCCGATCAGGTGGTGGTCATGAACCAAGGAGAGGTGGTGGAGCAGGGTTTAAAAACGGAAGTTTTTCAACCGCCATATCCAGACTATACCGCGTTGTTGCTGTCGTCTGTGCCCGAGATGGATCCCGATTGGTTAACCAACCTTATCCAGAAACGCACCGAGACAAGCGCCTGATTTCGATAGCTTTCTAAGATCCGCGGCACAGGGCTTGCGCCATGCAGTGAATGCCGCCGCCGGTTTTAGAAATCTCGGACATATCGATTGCGGCCACCTCGAAGCCACGGGCGCGTAATTTGCCAATTAAGGATGTGGACAGGGTTGGTGCAATCACTCGGTCCTTGCCCAACGACATAAAGTTACAACCCAGTGCCATGGTTTCTTGAAACGGTACATCAATAATCTCGTGGCCTTTGGCCTTCAGCCAGTCCACAATTTCGGGATCGGTACAGTCAAGACAAACGGCTGTCAATTTTGGGGCAATCGGCACCACCATTAAATCAATATGTACATAGTATTCGTCGATAAACGCCAGGCGGGTCTCCCAACCTTCGGCGTCAAACCAGCTCTGGACCTGTCTGGCCCCTTCCTCTTGGGTGCGCGCGCCACCGCATCCGATCAGCACACAGCCCTCTTCGATTACATTAAAATCACCACCTTCGAATGTGCCTGCCGTCACCATGTCATAAATCGGGATGCCAAGTTTTTCATAGGTGCGGATCGCGGCATAGTTTTCGCCACGGCGCCACCAGTTTGCCATTGCGGTGATGACGGCACCGTAAGGTGTCATGACTGAGCTGTCGCGGGCATAGACCTGCATGGGCAGCTCGATCGTTGGCTCGTGTAAATGAACAGTCACATTAAAATGCGTGTAGGCAGAGACCATTTCAGCGTGTTGCGCCTGAGCAACCTGAATGTTGCAGGGTGCGTCGCGCAGGTGTTTGCGTGACAGCGACGAGGTCGACAAGTGCTGCAAATGAGCAGGGGATCCGAGTAAAACATCGGTCAATGGATCGGTTTCGTTTTGAAAGCCCCAATCGGAGAGGGCCGCAGTGCCCCCTGATAAATTTCTGCGTTGCAGACAAAAAGGGTCTTTTCTGGACGGGATATCGAGGGACATTTAATCCTCCTTTGACGCGGCAGTGTGGTGAGACTAACAAAAAAATATCAGATTTTAAGGCCTTATTTTGAGAAGTTATGATTTAACAGTGGCCCCCTTAAAACTGCCTGCCGCGTGGCGTTTCCACGTATTCGGGCCACTTGAAGTCGAGCGGCGGGGCATAATCGCACAGCGGAGCCATCCAAGTCTTGCCGCCAATGCCACCGCCGGTGCGTGTTTTAAACTCTGCCATGACCCTGTCTCTTGCGACTTTATCCTGCAGTATCCTCAAGGCCGAAACCGAAAGAATTTTGGCGGCCGTGGTCACCATCGGATCAATGGTGGCTGGGATGCCACCGAGCGCGTTCATAACCCAGGACGGGTAGGGGCCTTTCGGGGCTGGTTTTAGGGCGGGCCGGGCGACATAGAATCTGGCTGTGGGCGTATGCCAAGTCATATCGGTATAATCATCTGAAGTTGAGTTGGTCTGGCTTGGTGGCAGATCCTGGCGTAAAATTGCCTCAGCTTCTTGCGGCGAACGCAATTGGCTGCAGTCTTCCAAAAATGGTGCTGTCATAGGCTCCATACCAAGCGAGCTTTGGATGTCACGCGCCACGTTGACCGCTTCTTGGCCCCATTCTGGTGCGCCAACATTTTGCATCGCCGCCCAGACAATATCTGACATCGCATGGTTGGCCAGGCCGGGGCGGGATTTGCACACCCAGTGTTTTTCCCACCGGCATCCCGTCATTGCCGCAGCGGCCTCGGCGTTGCGCTCAAGTGCCGCTGTGACTTGTTTGGCCATCTCTACTGTGGGTACGCGGATCATATATTGAAGGTCGCTTAACTGTGCTGGTAAATTATCGGCGGTCGCTTGTCCGGTTGATAAAATAGCTTCTGAGATCGACCAGCCCCCGGCATGCGGCAGCATCGAATCGCGCAGGGTTTTCGAGGCTTGATACATCATCATCAAGGCATCATTGGCACCTGGCGCACGGATCGCACTGTGGGACTGTGGAATCGGTGCGCCATCGCTGTGGCCCCAGGTCTCTGGTGCGTCACAGATGAATCGAAAAATCAGGGAATAGGCTGCGCCACAATGGGTGTCCCAGCGGACCGTATTGCACAATGGCAACATATAGAAAGGATGAAATGACAGCATAGCAGCCAGGCCGTCATAATACCCCTGTGCGGCATGAATAGGTTTTGACCCCCGTGTTTTTTCGGCCGGCTCGCCCATAAACCGCAAGCCACCCTTGATATTGTGGGCCTGCATCGCGGCTTTGGTTGCCAGTAATCCGCCTAAGGCACCGATGCCCAACCCCGAATGCGGGTCCGTGTGTCCGGCGGCCTGAAGCGTTAAACCGTCTCGTGGCTCACATTGGGTGCTGGCGGCCTGACAATTGCCCGGCACGGCATCATATTCTGCGTACATCCCGATGATTGGGCCGTCACCGTTGGACCAGTCGGCGGCAAACGCCGTTGGCATCCCGCCCGAGCCTTGTTCTACCGTGAAGCCTTCGGCGCGCAGTTGGTTCACATACCAGGCGGCTGACTTATATTCGCGCCAAGCTGGTTCGGCAAAATCAAAAATGGTGCTGCACCAGTTTGATAAATCTTGCGCATGAGACTCAACAAGGGACATCGCAGTTTTTTGGGCATCTGTCAGCGTCATAGCTTGGCCTTTTTGTTGTTTTTGTTCAGCAATTCACCAAACAGCTAAGACGCTTGCAAGGCCAGCGTTCCGTTTCGGAGTTTTAGGCAGATTGCAATACTCGGCTCTGTCCTTTGTGAAATGTAACTGCAACAGTATAAGCCGTTTTAGCAGGCGACTGAAGATTCAATTGATTATTGAACTGTAATAGACGGCGGAATGATTGTTTTTACCCAAGAAGTCTGCGTGCTGGCGTCTGGGGCCTCACGATTTGAACAGAGGCGTTTTTCAATCCGCTGCGATTTCGATGGGCGGATTAGTTGTCGTCGGTTTGCGTTATGCGATTGCTGAGGTTTGTTTAAGGTGATCAGGTTTGTGACCTTGAGTAAGGTCTGCGAGATGGCGGCTATGACCATCTGCATGTGGGTTTTGGCAACCCCGAAGTATTGTGCCGATGCAATCCAAACTTTCGCTTTACTGTACCAAGCACCCTTCGACGCGAAAGCGCTGCTTGCCGATCAGCTTTTGAATGCGCTTTTGCGCTGGGCATAGTGGTCGACCGGGCACCGCCTTATGCGAGATACTATCGCGACGCTTCCGTTTCAAAACGGTACGATTTGCTGTTCTGGCATAAGCTTTGTCCAGCAGAATGCGCTGTGCTTTGCTCCCTTTTATCATGGTTCCAAACCTTGGGTTCTGGCCAACATTGGCAGGGGTGGTATGGATTTTATCCACGAACCTGTCTGCATTGCACCGAGCAAAACCCTTGTGGCCTAGCGTGCCCTTGCGGCCCTTCTTGACCTAACAGACATTGTGCCTTCGGCACTAAAGATACCAGTTGCAGGCTCGGCCGGAGCCTCATTTTTGGCACAATCCTCAGGCGGAGCCTCAATATGTGTAAGTGGCTGAGCGGCGCTTCAAATCAAAGTGGCGTCAATAATGGCGGCAGCGGCCTCTGTCATCTTCAACCCGTGACCCTCTGTCCGGCGACAGATCTCAGCAAGTAACCCCTCATAGGTATCCGCCTTAACCCGTGCATTGCGAAACCGACAATGGGTTGTTTCATCCGGAACGGTGCAAGGCAAATTGCTGTTTGCTTGGCTTCCAGTGTTGCAGTTGTTCCAAAAGACCTTTCCGCAAACAAACGTCCAGTTTTTGGTTTTTTCCAAGACTTTTTATTTTTATCCTGTTTGCATAGCAAAACAATTCGAGAGGTCCTTCCCTTTTCCTCTATGGCGGAGCAAATTTGCTTCTAAAAACTTCAAATCCTTAAATTCGGCAGCTTTTTGGGGGTTTATGCAGTTTATTCTGGATAACGCCGATGGTTTTGCCTTTAACAAACCCGTCGGTCGTTTGGCTACATTCTGGCAGGCTTGAAGACGGTCTGGTCAGATGTTCAATGCCTTTTTATAGGCCTCTATCGCAAGGTCCAAGTCGTCGTTGTCTTCGAAAACATTTCCCATATTGTTAAAAGCTTCAAAATAGTCAGGCTTGATGCTGACACCTTTTTGGTGACTCATTATTGCAGCGTTCAAGTTGCATTTTTTATGTAGAACAAGTCCCATATGAATATCTGCTTCAAAATGTTTAGTATTTGTTAAAATAATTTTTTAAAGATGTCATGTGCGGCAGATAAATCCCCTTTAATTTGATATGCATTTTTAGGGTTAATATTAGCCACCAAATTTTTGGGATTAATTGTAAGAGAATTTTTATAAATGTATGGGAAATTCACCTTTATCTAGCGCGATTTAGCTTGCACCTTCAGCAAAATCATTGCTTTCGGGAAAAGCTACAGCATTAGGTCTATTTTGACCAATGCTCACAAAAATTGATTGCTCTTATCTAATTTAATCAACTCCTGAGCGATCTCCTGTGGGGGTTCCCAGATTGAAGGTAAATTGGAGCCATCTCCAAGTTTAAATTTTCGAAATGCCTTAATTGTTTTTCTGGTTTTTGGAACGTTTGAATAGGATCAATCGATAAGTCGCTGCAGACCCATGACGTTCTGTTTTTTTGCCAAGACCTTGCTCTCAGCAACGCTAACCATACAGGGTATGACAATTCGCACCGTTTAAAAAAATACTCGTTACTACATTGTAAATAAATCATTTGGCAGATTAGTCCAGTATAATCTACTGGTCAGTACTTTATTTAATCCGTGGGGTCAAACTCTGGTTTTTTTTGCATAAATATTGGGCGATTTTGTCAAAATTTGAGCACGCTCAGATCGGTAAAGTCAAAATGTAAGGGGAGAGGTTAAATTTAGTATCGCAATTTTAG
>Ga0115563_1004072_pt1 | contig 10062 bp, 8 predicted proteins | sample COGITO_mtgs_1105_2_FD_87198 | JGI IMG/M metagenome (GOLD analysis project Ga0115563, IMG submission 87198) | Pelagic marine microbial communities from North Sea - COGITO_mtgs_110519 | ecosystem: Environmental > Aquatic > Marine > Epipelagic | place: Germany:Helgoland, sampling site Kabeltonne...
ATCGCTTGCTTATGATTATGAGGGAGACGTAGTTGCGACGCTGATTCGCAGAAATTCAAAAACTCAAACAGGGACAGCAATCTTATACATACATGGTTTCAACGATTATTTTTTTCAAGAGGAAATGGCCAAACAATTCAATAATCAAGGCTATAATTTCTATGCTCTAGATTTACGAAAGTACGGACGTTCACATCTAAGTCATCAAAAATTAAACAATGTACGTTCCTTAATAGAATATGATGAGGAAATAGACCTTGCCTTGCAAATTATTAAATCTGAAAACAACAATCAGGTAATTTTAAAGGGACATTCTACCGGTGGGCTCATTGTGACTAATTACGCGGGGAATCATTTAAATAATAACTTATTTCACGGTATAATCTGTAACAGTCCGTTTTATGAATTTAATTTAAACATCATTGAAAGAAAAATAGGGATTCCTATACTTTCGATGCTAAGTACGTATTTTCCAAATAAGTTGATTTCTAGCGGTTTTTCAAAACTATATGGGTACAGCCTGCACGAAAAAAAGCATGGTGAATGGAACTACTCGCTTACATGGAAACCCCATGAAATACCCAAGGTTAATTTAGGCTTTATTAGTGCTATACATAACGCTCAAAAAAAAATACAGAATAACCTCGTTATAGATGTTCCGTTACTTGTACTGTATAGTAATACATCGATCTACGAAAACCATTGGTCTGAGAAATTTAAAGAGGGAGATGCAGTATTAAACGTGAATCACATTCGAAATTACGCTAGTAAAATTAAGGGAAATGTAACTTCTTTTGAAATAAAAAATGGCATGCACGATTTAATTCTCTCAAAAAAAACGGTAAGAGAAAATGTGTATAAAAAAATGTTTGAATGGATTGATATTAAATTTAAATCACCTTAGAAATCGCGTTACGAGACTTTATAAAATCTAATCCTCCCGACACTCTCATTGCACTGTTTATATTAAACTGGAAAATATTTGAAAGATTCTTTCCCGTTAAATTACTGTAATTGTTTATCTAATAGTTTTCTTGTGCGTTATTACTTAACACGGGTTTTCCATATCTCCTGTTGTTAAACTTCCATATTCGGTCCAAGAACCATCGTAAACCGAAATATTTTTATATCCTGATAGTTCTGCTCCTAAAGCCAAAACACAAGCTGTAATACCTGAGCCACATGAAAAAATAAGAGGGTCATCTTGTTCTGCAACCATGTAAAACGCTTTGGCTAAATCCTTTTTAGATTTTAAAACGCCCGCTTCTAACAAATCTGTAAAAGGTAAATTAACTGAGTTTGGAACCGTACCCATGCGCAATCCTGCTTTGGGTTCTGGTTCTTTGCAATTAAATCGCCCCGAAGAACGTGCATCTATTATTTTATGAGTTTTATTTTTAGAATTGGCTTCAATATCATCAAAAAACTTCATGAAATTGGGCTGTAAATTTGCTTCAAAATCACCAATTCCTCCTTCATAAAGATTCGTGTCTTCAGTTGCATATCCGGACTTCAGCCATTCTGGAAATCCACCATTTAAAACAGCTACATTATTAAAACCAAAAGCTCTCAACAAATACCAAACTCTGGCACTTGAGTAAATACCTTTGTCGTCATAAACTACAATGGCACTATTTTGATTGATGCCTATTTTTCTCGCTTCTTTTTGAAATTGAGAAGCAGTAGGACATGCACTTGGGAACGCATCTGAAGTATCGCTAAACTTTAGTTTAATATCAAAAAATCGTGCATTTGGTATGTGTTGTTGCAATGCATCAAACGATTTTACTATTGTGCCATCTAAAATAATAAGGTTATCGGCATTCAAGTGTTCCTGAAGCCATTTAACTGAAACTATTGGTGTTGTTAATGATATATTGGAACTCATTTAAAACTATTAAATTAAATAACCGTACAATTAGTTATAGTACATTTTTCTAATGGTTAAATTTTCAGGAATACTCATAGCCAGACATCACTTTCTTTTACCACCTACTTTAATTAAAATTAAGGAAGCATCATTATTTGGATTAATAGCCTTCCACGATTACATGATAAAACAAACGTTCATTTTGCTTATTTTTTATTGATACGCATTTCAATGGGTTTTTAGCACATCAAAATATATTTTGGGAGTCCGCCTAGACTTAGTATTACTTCACTGCCTCATAATTATCATCCCACTCTTTTGGTTTCGGATCATGTAATTTACCCAAAGACTTCGCCACTATCATAGATACAGTAGCATCTCCAGTTACGTTAACAACCGTTCTACACATATCCAATGGTCTATCAACAGCAAATATAAGAGCTAGACCAATAGGCAATAATTCTGCTGGAAAACCTATAGACTCTAATACAATAACCAACATCACCATACCTGCACTTGGCACTGCGGCACTGCCAATAGAAGCTAATAGCGCTGTAAGCACAATCACTAATTGATTTGTAAAGGTTAAACCTTCAGGCCAAATAACCTGCATGATAAATACAGCTGCAATACCTTGATACAAACTAGTACCATCCATATTTACAGTGGCACCAACAGGAAGCACAAAACCCGATACTTCTTTATCTACACCTAAGTGTTCTTCTACACGTTCCATAGTTACAGGAAGCGTTGCAGCACTACTACTTGTTGAAAATGCTAAAAGTTGCGCAGGACTTATTTCTTTCAAAAACCACATTGGTGATTTTTTGGTATACACACTTATTAAAATTAGATAGAAACCAATCATTAATAGGAGTCCGCCAACAACACAAAAAGCATAATACAGTAATTTGATTAAAATTTCAACATCATCAAAAGCGATAATAACATTAGCTAAAAGAGCAAAAACAGCATAAGGCGCAAATAACATTATTAAATCTACCATTTTCATAACCACCTCATTGAGCGAGTCAAAAAACTTCACCAGTGGCTTCGCCTTTTCCTCTCCAATTAGTAGTAAACAAATACCAACAAAGAGCGCGAAAAATATAATTTGAAGCATTTTTGCTTCACCTAAAGATGTAAATATATTGCTTGGAAAAATATCCACCAATGATTGTAACGGTCCTGCATCTTTTTGAGCAGAAGCCTTCATTAATTTATCAGTTACCCCAGCATCATTTTCGTATTTAAGTTTGATTTTTTCAATAGTTTCTTGCGGCATACCTTTCCCGGGTTTAACCACATTTACAATACTTAAACCAATAACAATAGCGACTAAAGTTGTACCAATATAAATCCCAATGGTGCGTAAACCCATAGATTTTATTTTAGAAATATCTTTTAAATCAGAGATTCCCTTAATCAGGGACGCTAAAATTAACGGTACTGCGATAAGTTTTAGAAGATTGATAAAAATGGTGCCAAAAGGTGCAATCCAATCGGAAACAAATCCTTTTCCGCCATCAACGGTATTCATAATAAAACCAAAAATGATTCCGAGAACCATTCCTATAATAATCTTCCAATGTAATGCTAGTTTCTTCATATGCTATTTTAGTCTGTCAACGTGGAGAACAAGATAAGTATTTTTAATGTTTCTATGTAGTGATTATAAAATGACTTTCTTCAACCATAGTAACACTTAATATTATAACATCATTTAAGGGGCTATCATGATCATTTGTTTTATTACGGGCCATTGAATCTAACATAGATATTCCATTTACAACGTTTCCAAGAACGGTATAATTCTCATCTAAATGAGGGATGCCTCCAATAGTTTTTTAAACTTCTCATTGATTTTCTGGAAAAGCATGACGTTAAAAAGATTATTTTTTCATTGTTATTTTACTATTTATTCAATTAAAGCTAAAGCTTTTTCGAATGATTTAACCGATTTAGAAATATCATTTTCAGTTGTAGCCCAAGAGCACACGCTAACTCTCATAACTTTTTTACCAAACCACATCGACCCACCTAACCAACATTCTCTTAACATTTGAATATTACTCAACACTTTTTCTGTCAGCTTATCAGAGTTACATTTAACAATTACTTGATTAAAAACAACATCATTTTCAACAGAAAACCCTGGTATTTGGTTAATTTCATTAGCGAACTGTTTTGCTCTTTTATGCATTGTTAAAATCATTTCATCTATTCCATTTTTTCCAAGGTATCTCATGATTGCCCACAATTCAATTATTCTAGCCCTTCTCGACATTTCTGGTGTAAAAAACATACCATCTCTCTCCGTACTTTCTATAATATAACTTCCAGACATATGGAGTGCGGAGGTTATGGCTTCTTTGTCGGCACACAAAATAATTCCACTATCGTAAGGTGTATTTAGTGTTTTATGGCCATCTACAGCCCAAGAGTTTGCTTTTTCCATACCCTTGGTTAAATGCTTTAATGCTTCTACTGCTCCTGCCCACAAACCAAAAGCGCCATCAATATGAATCCAAGAATTTGACTTTTTAGCTTTTTCACAAATACCATCAAAATCATCAAAAGCACCACTGTTTACATTACCTGCTTGTAAAATTAATATAGTGTTTTCGTCTAAATCTGGAATTAATTCTGGGATTATCCTACCTTGATTATCCACATCTACCCATTCAATATTTTCTTTTCCTAATCCTAAGACAGCTATAGCCTTTAATACTGTTGAATGTGCTTGCTTACCTGTTACAACTCTTATTTGGGGCGCGTTTCTGAGTCCTTTTTCATTAATATCCCAGTCGTTTTTTTGAAGAATTCTATATCGAGCAGCGGCTAAACCGCATAAATTAGCAGCAGATGTTCCGCTTACAAAACCAGCTGAAGTATGTTTAGGTAAGTTAAATAAATCTATAAACCATTTTTCAACAACAGATTCTAATTTGCTACCTACAGGGGAAATCACATTTAAAGCAGGAGATTGATCCCAAAAAGTTCCTAAGTTTTTTGCTGCTAAACCAATAGGAACTGCACTTCCTGTAACAAAGCCAAAATATCTTCCGCCTAATGTTGCTGTGGTTGCTGGACTACCATACTGATTTAATTGTTTTAATACTTTTTCGGCTTTTGTTGAGGTGATTGGTAACGCTTCATCAAATTTTGACAAATCATGCATAGCAGCTTCAGTTGGATAAACATTTCTATCAAAAACACTTTCTAAATATTCGAAAGCATACCGCTGTGTTTGTTCAAATATATCTTTGTTTCTAATGTCTTGAAACATGGCGTCTTGTATTTTACTCATCTTATCAATTTTAAAGCTTTGGTAACTATTCCTAACAAATATATGGAATAACTTATTTTATTAAAATTGTAATAGACTATAATGATGCCACTACTGCCTTCGTAGAAATAACGAACCATAACGGACACCTTAGCCCCGATTGAAATGGCATCCTTTTTAAAACTAGAGACACTGCTATTTTGAAAAAAAACTAGTTATATACATATTACCACGTCTCTTACTTTTAGAAATGACGTGGTTTTAAAAAGATATAATGGAAAGCGGGAAATAGCTTCTAATAAACTTCAAAAGATTGTTATGTTATTAGATAATTATCGAAACTCCTCACAATGACGTTTCTAGCTATTAGCAATTTCGCCAATTTCTGTAATGAATTTATCGCCTAAAGCATTAGCTTCCTCTTGAGATTTAGCTTCGGTGTAAATTCTAATAATTGGTTCTGTATTACTTTTACGAAGGTGTACCCAACTTTCTGAAAAATCGATTTTCACACCATCAATAGTCGTTAATTGCTCATTTTGGTAACGGTTTTCCATGGCTTTAAGAATACCATCAACATCTAATCCTGGTGTTAATTGTATTTTCTTTTTACCCATAAAATAGCTCGGATACGTTTTTCTAAGAGCACTTACGCTTATATTTTTATCGGCCAGTAAACTTAAAAACAAGGCGACACCAACTAAAGCGTCGCGCCCGTAATGTGAGTCTGGGTAAATAATACCGCCATTACCTTCGCCACCGATAACGACCTTATTCTTTTTCATTAGATTTACAACATTCACCTCGCCTACCGCACTGGCTTCGTACATACCGCCATGTTTTTCGGTAACATCGCGTAATGCTCTAGTAGAACTCATATTACTTACCGTGTTTCCTGGTGTTATACCCAACACATAATCTGCACAGGCTACTAATGTATATTCTTCACCAAAAATCTCACCATGTTCATCCACAAAGGCTAAACGGTCCACATCTGGATCTACAACAATACCAAAATCGGCTTTGTGTTTTTTAACGGCATCAGACAAATCTGTTAGGTGCTCTTTTAAAGGCTCTGGGTTATGCGGGAATTCTCCGTTTGGCTCACAATACAACTTAATAACATCTACTCCTAAACGTTCTAAAAGTAAAGGAATTGCTATACCTCCAGTAGAATTCACACCATCTACAACAACTCTAAAACGAGCCGATTCAATAGCTTTTACATTTACTAAATCTAAATCTAGAACTTCAATAATATGCAAATCTATGTAAGCTTTATTCTTCGTTATTTTTCCTAAGCTATCAACATCAGCAAAAATCATGTTGTCACTTTCTGCTATATCTAAAATTTTAGCGCCTTCAACGGCATCTAAAAATTCTCCTTTTTCATTTAATAGTTTTAACGCATTCCATTGTTTTGGGTTATGGCTAGCGGTTAAAATAATTCCACCGTCAGCATGTTCCATAGGCACTGCTACTTCTACAGTTGGTGTTGTAGACAATCCTACATCAACCACATCAATACCTAAACCAATTAAGGTGTTCATGACTAAATTTTGAATCATTTTTCCAGAAATCCGCGCATCTCTCCCAACTACTACTTTGTAGTTTTCTTTAATGCGTTGTTGTTTTAACCATACGCCGTAAGCTGAAGCAAACTTTACAGCGTCAATAGGTGTTAAGTTCTCTCCTACTTGTCCGCCAATGGTTCCTCTAATTCCTGAAATAGATTTTATAAGTGTCATATATTTTTTATTAAAACACAAATATAGTATTTCAAAATCGGATTTCTTAAAACGGAATTCGTAAATTTCACGAATGAACTACTTAGCGCATATTTACCTATCTGGCGATAACGATTTAGTTACAATTGGAAATTTTATTGCAGATGGCATTAAGGGCAAGCGCTATAAAAAATTCTCGAAAGACATTCAAATTGGTATATTATTGCATCGGCATATTGACACCTATACAGATGCGCACAAGACCGTTAGGCTAAGTACCAAAAGGCTTCATGAAAAATACAGCCATTATTCTGGTGTTATTGTAGATATTCTTTACGACCACTTTTTAGCTAAAAATTGGGCATCATATAGCGATAAACCCCTAGACAAATACATAGAAAAATTTTATGATTCTTTGGAAATTAACTACGATTTACTCCCTTTACGAATTCAAAAAATAATGCCTTATATGCTAGCAGATAATTGGCTTTTGAGTTATGCTTCTATTGATGGTATTTCAAGAGTTTTAGACGGTGTTAATAGACGTACCAAGAATCGTTCTAGTATGAACGAGGCCGTAGTTGAACTTGAAGAATTTTACACAGAATTTGAAAATGAATTTTCTGCTTTTTTTGATGAACTCATTGCTTCTTCTAAACAAAAATTAGAAGACTTAAATAAGGAACTACATGATTAAATACTTTTTATCAATTACCTTGCTACTATGCCTATTTGTTTCATGTAAACAAATTGATAAATCTTCTGTAAAAGGCCTTATTACAGAGCATGCCATGGTGGTTTCTGCTCGTGCTGAAGCTTCTGAAATAGGAAGCGCCATTCTTAAAAAAGGAGGAAACGCTTTTGATGCTATGTGTGCTACCCAGCTAGCATTAGCTGTAGCCTACCCTTTTGCTGGTAATATTGGTGGTGGTGGCTTTATGGTTTACCGAAAAGCAAATGGAGATATTGGGTCCATAGATTTTAGAGAAAAAGCACCGCTAGCAGCTACTAAAAACATGTACTTAGATGAATTAGGAGAGGTAATCCCTAATAAAAGCATACTTGGTGCCATGGCTGTTGGTGTACCCGGTACGATAGCCGGTGTTTTTGAAGTGCATAAAAAACTAGGTTCTTTACCTATAGAAGATATCTTAGAACCTGTAATAAACTTAGCATACAAAGGTGTTACAGTGACTAAAAAGCAAGAACAAAAGATTAAAAAATATCAACCTCTTTTCCTTGAAGCAAATAAGCAACCAATTATTTTGGATACTTTATGGAAAACCAATGATGTTATAAAATATCCTGAGCTTGCCAAAACGTTAGAACGCATTTTAAAACATGGTAGAGATGAATTTTACAAAGGTGAAACAGCTAAAATACTTGCCAAATTTATACAAGATAATGGTGGTATTATAACTGAAGAAGATTTAGCAAAGTATAAAGCTAAATGGCGGACTCCTATTACATTTACTTATGATGATTTAAAAATAATATCGATGGCGCCACCTGCAAGTGGGGGTATTTGCTTAGCGCAAATAATGACAATGCTTCAACCGTTTCATTTAGATGAATATGGGCACAATTCATTGAAAACTATACAAGCTATAACTGAAGCTGAACGACGCGCTTATGCTGATAGAAGTTTTTATTTAGGTGATTCTGATTTTGTTGAAATACCTATAGAAACCTTAATTAAAGACGATTATTTAAGCGGACGAATGGTTGATTTTTCTTTTGAAAAAGCAACATTATCAAGCGATGTTAGCCATGGTAATATTAAAATTATAGAAAGTGATGAAACCACACACTATTCTATTGTAGATCAGTTTGGGAATGCTATTGCCGCTACAACTACATTAAATGGTGCGTATGGTTCCAAATTATATTGTTCTGAACTTGGGTTCTTTTTAAACAATGAAATGGATGATTTTAGTAGCAAACCTGGAGAGCCAAATATGTTTGGCCTTATCGGTGCAGAAGCGAATAGTATTCAGCCAGAAAAACGGATGCTAAGTTCAATGACACCAACCATTGTTGAAAAAAACGATAAATTATATATGACACTTGGCACACCTGGTGGATCAACAATCATCACATCGGTGCTACAAACTATTTTAAATGTTCATGAATTTGGTATGACCATGCAAGAAGCTGTCGATGCACCACGTTTCCATCACCAATGGTTACCAGATGAAATCAGAATGGAACCTAATGCATTTGACAAAAAACTAGTAAAACAACTGGAAATTTTAGGCTATTCTATTAACGAAAAAGACTCACCCGTAATAGGCAAAGTCGATGGAATACTTGTTTTAGATGATAACTCATACGAAGGTGGCGCAGATTATCGAGGAGATGATACTGCTGTCGGTTTTTAATAGTTTTATTTCTATAAACCATTCTTATTTAATATTTTAGCCAACAATAAACCCAAAACTAAATCCCATTTCATGGCGGTTAAACCTAAAAAAATAGCAAAAATAATAGCTGGGGTCATCATTTTTTTGACACTACCAACCCTTATACTTTTTGGTTTTTTATATCTTAAATATAATGAGAATATTCCAACTGGCGTGCAAGGAGAACAAGCTGATGCCTTAGCCTACAAAATGCTAGATGCTTTAGCTTACGAAGCTTATAATACTACCAATTATATAGAGTGGACTTTCAAAAAAAGACACCATTACGAATGGGATAGAGTAAACAACACCTGCAATGTCTTTTGGAAAGCAAACAAAGTGGTCCTTGATTTAAACGATTATTCGAAAAGCAAAGCTTACATTCATAGTTTCAAGAATGAAAGTGAGATAGCTCAAGAACTTATCGAGAAAGCTATTACATATTTTAATAACGATTCCTTTTGGTTGGTAGCACCTTATAAAGTATTTGATAAAGATGTAGAACGCAGACTCGTAAAAACTAATAACAACAAAGATGCCCTACTGGTAACTTACACATCAGGTGGTTCAACTCCTGGCGATTCCTATTTATGGATTCTAGACGATAATGGTAAACCAACAGCCTATAAAATGTGGACATCCATATTACCTATTGATGGTTTAGAAGCCTCCTGGAGCGACTGGACAATCACTGAAAGTGGTGCGCAATTGCCAACATTTCATAAACTTTTATTTTTAGGTTTAGAGATTGATGGTGTAAAGGGAACGAAGTAA
>Ga0115563_1004075_pt1 | contig 10059 bp, 3 predicted proteins | sample COGITO_mtgs_1105_2_FD_87198 | JGI IMG/M metagenome (GOLD analysis project Ga0115563, IMG submission 87198) | Pelagic marine microbial communities from North Sea - COGITO_mtgs_110519 | ecosystem: Environmental > Aquatic > Marine > Epipelagic | place: Germany:Helgoland, sampling site Kabeltonne...
ATGACGGTCTGCTCTTTAGAATTTATTTTTTAATAATTACAGCTCTTGCAGATGGGGCTGTTGCAACGGATGCTTTGTATGTTTCTGGATATGAGGTGAAAGGGCCAGTAGACATGCTTGGTAGCTTCCTTGTGAGTCGTAAAACAACCTCTAGTGTAGTGGCTTGCCTCTGAGTCGAGCGGTTTTTAAGCCATTGGTTTATATAGAAACAGACGCCATTACACTTGGGGTGTAGTGGTCGTAGGTTCACAAATTATGCCTACGGCAGAATTTGAACGAGTCGCAACGCGACGCAGCCCCAAACGGATTAGTAACAAACTTTAGTTTGTTACTAATTACAAAATCGTCTGGAACGATTTTGGACGCCCTTTAGGGCGGTCCCGAAGGGATGTGTACCAAGGATGTCACACACAAATCCTGTCGTCGACACTCAGTCTAACTCTGTAGCCTCAAATCCAGCAGACCGTCGAGGGGATCCTTCGGCTTCGCTCAGGATGACAGGCTGTGTGAGTAGGTAGCCTTTTATTCCCGCTCCTTTCATTCCCCCAACCCACCAAGCATAGCCGCAAAAAGCTCCGCATTAGAACAGTCAAAAAGAAAATTCGCCGCCTCAGCCGCAGGCATCCCTGTTTTCTTCGTGATATTAAATCTATGGTTGGCAAATGTTCGCGGGCTAATATGTAAATTACTCGCCGCTTTCTTGGTGTTCTTAGCTAGATAGAGTTCTCTTAGAATATCTATTTCACGATCCGTAAGCGACTTTGTTAAGCCAACAATCTCTTTTTCGAGCAGTATATCTTTCACATACTGTTGAGCATTTTTTTCAGTTGTCGCCACAAAGTGAAAACTGTTTTGGTTGTTTTCTTTGCTTATCAGCTTTTTCTTTTTGATGTCATTTTTAATTATCAGGTTTATCTGAATCCCTTGAACGACTTTCCCTTCCACTTTGTTATCTAATGCACTGGCTATTTCCCATGTCGAAACATCGGAATGGGCGCCGCCTACAAATGACCTGATGACAATCACTTAAAATCTCCTAAAGTTTACTCTAAGATACAGTAATAAAATTCATTTATGAATAAGTATACATGCTCAAATAGCTCCGCTCCAGTTAATGCTCAGGTTTGCTGGTTATATCTCATAGCCAATTTGATTGACAAGTTTCTCAGCTACGGATATTTACCAATGCTAGAGGTTCGGGCCCCGTGCATATTTGGTTTAATAGAATTCAGGGTATAAGGGTCTGTGTATGCGGTGAAATGCCATAAAAACAATAGCTAAGTTGTTAAAACTGATGTTCAATTGGAGGAATATAAAAACTATTTTAATCTTAAATATAAGCCTATCTACTTATATTTACTTGGGGAATCAATGTTCACATTAGCTGCTTTAATCACCAAATTACATTTGCGGTCGACGCTATTTCTCTGCGCGACTATTTGCTCAGCTTTCTTCACGGTTAGTTTGCATGCTCAGACTGCCGGTGCTGTAGCTGTCTTTAATGTATTCGAAGACGGCCAAGTGGCTTCACCTTGGAATGCGGGTATAAATGCTTTTGACTCGGCGATAGGTTGGGGTGAATGTAACAATGATGGCGGTGCCGGCTGCCCAAGTATCAGTTGGGCTGTAGTCAGTGATAGTGAGCGTGGTTCGGTTCTTCAGGTTTCACATACCGCTGCGGGCAATGCTGCTGGTCTGTTTATTAGTTCTTCTACTGGCCAAAACGGCAGTGATTTTGCGGCTGGTGACCTGAAGTTTGATATTAAGGTTGTCAGTGGTGATAGCAATATTACCGTTAAGCTCGACTGTATTTATCCCTGTACATCGGGTGATAAGGCGCTGGGTAGTAAGGGTGCGGCGGGTTGGGAGACGGTGACTGTGCCATTCTCATTGCTCACCGGTACGGGTCTGGATATCACTAATATCAATACTGGTCTGGTTATCTGGGCGAGCAATGCTACCAGTACGGTTTTCCGTATTGATAATGTTCGCTGGCAAGTTGGCGAAGACAACACTGGTGGTACTGATGGTGGCGGGACTGTTGATGGCGGAACTACTGATGGCGGAACTACTGATGGCGGAACTACTGATGGTGGAACTGTCGATGGCGGGTTTGGGCCGATAACTGTTCCCTATGATAATGCCCGTGCCGGCAAGCTAAATGGCTCAAAGATATGGCAGCTACCGAATTCTCCTGGTGGCGATCGTCCCGACCAGTGTTGGCTAGCGGTTGGCTCTGATGCCGATGGCGAGATCTATATCTCCGGCCACGACCATATCAATAATTCGATGATGTATCGCATGTATCAAAGCGATGACACCGTCCGCTGGATTGGCGATGCGCGCACTGCATCCCAGGCCGCCAATAATTGGCAGTCCGGTGAAACGGCTGAGAAATTCCACACTCGTCCGATTCATCATGAAGACAGTGTCTATGTCGCCACATTGGATAATTCCAATATGAACAACGGGTTTTTAAATACCCGCGGTTTTCACTGGTACGGTTACGACCGGCCAAACAATAGCTTTAACGATTTAAGTGCTTCAGAGCCCAATGGGGTTGGCGCACCCACATTGCAGTTGGCCACCATTCAGGTCGACCCAGTCAATAACCTGCTCTACGGTATGTCGATTCCGGAAAATAAACTGGTTCGCTATGATATTGAACAGGGTCAGACCACGGTTCTTGGAAAGCCCAGTGCTTGGGGAAGCAATTACTTTTATACCAATCGCTTTATGTGGGTCGACTCTCGCGGTCGTGTCTATATCAGTGGCGGTTCTACTCGCGGTCAGTGGAATCAAGGTGAACCGGCCAATGTGTTTAATCATATCTGGTACTACGACCCTGCAACTGGCTTTGGCGAGTTGCCTCAGTTTGCCCTTCAGGGCGCTAACTCCATGGAAGTGGGGCAGTGGGATAGAACCCGTGAAAATCTCTATACTAGCGATGATCAAGGCAATATCTATAAATTCAATGATGCCGCTGCCAGCTGGACCTTTTTGGGCCGGCCGAATTTCCCCGCCAATTATAAAACCTGGGTATTTCAGCTCTCTGCTGATGAGGAAAAAATCTATATAGGCCAAAGTGATGGCGCTGGCCCCAATACTATCCATGAGTTTGATATTGCCAGCGGCAGTTCCTATCAGTTACTGCAAATCAGCGATCTCGATGATGCGGCGGCGACGGAGAATTTTATTACCGGCTACGATTCCTGGGATAGTCAGGGTAGTTTCTATATCGCCGACTTTAGTATGTACGATGGCGACAACGTCTATATGCTCGGTATTAACCCGGTGCGTATTAAAGCCGCCAAGGGAATTCTTTCCCAGCTGGTAGAGGTCAGCGCGGTGGCTGCGGGAGATAATATTAATCTTAGTCGCAGTGGTTCAACCGGTGCTGCGCTAGAAGTGTTGTATGAGGTTAAAGGTTTCGATGCTGGCGGTGAGTTGGTTGAAACCCGTTATGGCACGGCTAATTTCAATGCTCAGCAGAGTAATCTAACCCTTAGCTACTCAAGCATTCTTCGCGCTAACGGCAATCAGGTTGTCAGTGAGACTTTCTCGGTAATACCGGATGGTAATGACTATGTAACCAGTGCTAATACCGATGTCCAACTCGATGGAGGCTGGACTGTTGATGGCGGAACTACCGATGGCGGAACTACCGATGGCGGGACTGCTGATGGTGGGACTGTTGATGGTGGAACTACGGATGGCGGGGCTGCTGATGGTGGAACTACGGATGGCGGGGCTGTTGATGGTGGAACTACCGATGGTGGGACTACCGATGGTGGAACTACCGATGGCGAAACCGATGGTGGAACCACTACAGTGGCTTTGCCGATTTATGTGCAGGGCCAGGTTGATTCGATCTGGGATAAGGGTATCAATGCCTTTGACGAGGCTATTCAATGGGGTGAATGTAATAATGATGGTGGTGCAGCTTGCCCAAGTATCAGTTGGACTGGAGTAACTGATAGCAACCGTGGTGCTGTACTGCAAGTTAGTCATGCCGCCACAGGTGCCTTTGCTGGTCTGTTTATAAGTTCCTCCTTAGGTCAGAATGCCAGTGAATATGCCTCGGGGAATTTGGCATTTGATATCAAGGTTATCAGTGGCGATAGTAATATCTCCGTAAAGCTGGACTGTTTTTACCCCTGTACCTCAAGTGATCAAAATTTGGGCAGTAGGGGTGCCGCGGGCTGGGAAACAGTTAATGTTCCATTCTCGGTTTTAGTCGCTGGCGGCTTGGATATAACCAATATTGATACCGGTCTGGTTATCTGGGCCACTAATACAACCAGTACAGTTTTTCAAATTGATAATGTCCGTTGGGAAGTCGAGACCACTACCGGTGGTACTGACGGCGGGACTGTTGATGGTGGAACTACCGATGGCGGAACTACCGATGGCGGGACTACCGATGGCGGGACTACCGATGGCGGGACTACCGATGGCGGGACTACCGATGGCGGGACTACCGATGGTGGAACTACCGATGGTGGGACTACCGATGGCGGAAATACAGACGGTGGAACAGCTATTGATACCGACTCTGATGGTATTCCGGATAGCATAGATACAGATGATGATAACGATGGTATCTCCGATATCCAGGAGCAGGCTGACGGCACTGACCCATTAAATCCGCTCTCTTGTCGCAGTGGTTGTATGAGCTTTGATGTAGACCATAACGGTCGTGCAGATATGCTTACCGATGGTATTTTATTCTTGCGATATACCCTTGGTTTCTGGGGTGAGGATTTAATCAACGGTGTTGTTTCCTCAGATGCTTCCCTGACAACATCTATTGAGATTGAAACATCGCTCAGTGACATAGTGCGCTTTATTGGCGATATTGATGGCGATGGATCTGTAGATGGATTAACCGATGGTCTTTTACTGGTTCGTTATCTAGCCGGTTTCACCGGAGAATCTTTAATTGATTCCGCTGTGGCTGAAAACGCAACCAGAGTTAGTGCCACTGATATTGAAGCCTATTTGCAGTCAATGATGCCCGGTTCTACCTCGGGGCCTGTGGGCAATATGCCCGCAGCAGCAGCGGACAGTTATAGCACTAATCAGGATAGTTCGTTTACCGCAAACCTTGGCGGCAACGACAGTGGCCTTGAAGATACCCCGGTCACCTATAGCCTTAATAGCGCCGCTAGCAACGGCTCTGTCACAGTCACTGCAAATGGCACCGCCAGCTACACACCCAATGCCGGATTTAATGGCAGTGACAGCTTTACCTATGCTGTTACAGATAATGATGGTGATCAATCTATAGCCACGGTATCAATCAGTGTTATTGATGCCAATACAGCATTCTCGTGGCCTGCGGTAAACAGCGTGGTCAATGAAAATGTGGATACTGCTGTAGCTCTTATTCTGGCTGAAATGACCATCGCCGAAAAAGTGGGCCAGATGGTTCAGGCAGAAATTGGTGGCGTTAATGCCGATCAGGTAGGTCAATACAATCTGGGATCTGTCCTCAATGGCGGTGGCACCTGGCCCAATGGCAAGAACTCCAGTGTCGCCGACTGGGTTGCGCTGGCGGACAGTTTTTACACCGCCAGTACAGACACCAGCGATGGGGGTGTGGGTATTCCGGTTATCTGGGGTACCGATGCTGTTCACGGACATAACAATGTTATTGGCGCCACGATCTTTCCTCACAATATAGGCTTGGGTGCGACCAATAATCCCGGGCTAATGCGTCAGATTGGTGAGGCTACTGCTCTTGAGGTTGCGGTAACCGGAATCGATTGGGTCTTTGCACCGACACTGGCGGTTGTGCGCAATGATCGCTGGGGCAGAACTTACGAGGGTTACTCAGAAGATCCTGAGATCGTAAAAGCCTACGGTGGCGAAATTGTTACCGGCCTGCAGGGGCAGGGCGCTGATCTATTTGGTTCCGACCGTGTGATTGCCACAGCAAAACATTTTATTGGCGATGGTGGTACCCAAAACGGTACCGATCAGGGCAATACCGTGGTCACTGAAGCCGAGCTTCTCAATATTCACGGTCAGGGTTACCTTTCAGCTCTGGCTGCAGGCGCACAGACAGTGATGGCCTCGTACAATAGTTGGAACGGTTCAAAGCTGCATGGCAATCAATACCTGCTAACCGATGTCCTTAAAGACAAGATGGGCTTTGATGGCTTTGTTATCGGTGACTGGAATGGTCATGGTCAGGTGCCTGGCTGTGGTGATAGCCAATGTGCTCAGGCGATTATGGCCGGGGTGGATATGATTATGGTGCCCTTTGCCTGGCAGCAGTTTATCCAGAACACCATTGCTCAGGTTCAGGATGGCACCATTCCCATGTCCCGCATCGATGATGCGGTCACCCGAATACTGCGAGTGAAAATGCGCGCTGGCTTTGCCGATAAGGTCAAACCTTCCGAGCGTGTTCATGCCAATAACAATTCACTACTAGGTTCTGATGCTCATCGTGCCATTGCCCGTCAGGCTGTTCGTGAATCGTTGGTGCTGCTGAAAAACAGCGATAATATTTTACCCCTGTCACGCAATTCCAATGTACTGGTTGCCGGCAGCGGCGCCGATGATATTGGCAAGCAGAGTGGTGGCTGGACAGTTAGCTGGCAGGGTGTTGAAAATTCCAATGGTGACTTTCCCGGTGCTACCTCTATCTATGCCGGTATCCAGTCAGCGGTCAATGCTGGCGGTGGTACTACTCAGCTAAGTGTCGCAGGTAGTTACAGTGGTACTAAACCGGATGTGGCTATTGTGGTCTTTGGTGAGTCACCCTATGCAGAAGGAGTGGGTGATTTAAGCAATATCGAGTACCAGAGCGGTAATAAGTCCGATCTGGCGCTACTTGAATCTCTGCGCGCGCAGGGTATCCCTGTTGTTTCGATCTTCTTAACCGGTCGTCCACTCTGGGTTAATAGCGAGCTCAATGCCTCCAATGCCTTTGTTGCCGCCTGGCTACCGGGCAGTGAGGGTGGTGGTATCGCCGATGTGATCTTTAAAAATAACGCCGGTGGAATTAACGATGACTTTAGCGGTAAGCTTTCATTCTCCTGGCCTAAAAATACTGACCAGTTTGTTCTCAATCGCAATGACACAGACTACGATCCGCTGTTTGCCTATGGCTTTGGTTTAACCTATCAGGACACAGACACCCTGGGTGATAATCTGGATACCTCCGGTGGCGGTTCAGGCCAGCCACAGACCACTTTCTCGGTTCCAGGCACTATTGAAGCGGAACAGTATTCGGCGATGAACGGCATTCAGACTGAAGCTTCTACAGACAGTGGTGGCGGCACTGGTGGCGGCCAAAATATTGGCTATGTGGATATCGGTGATTGGCTGGAATTCAATATAGATGTGCAGACCTCGGGTACCTACCTGATTGAATACCGACTCGCCAGTAATACCGGTAGCAGTGGATTTACTACGTTGACCAATGGTATCCAGATAGATCAACAGGCGGTGCCCAATACCGGTGGTTGGCAGAGTTGGATCACCCAATCGGCAACGGTTAGTTTACAAGCCGGTGAGCAGACCCTGCGGATTAATGCTGTGGGGCCAACCTGGAATATGAACTGGATTAGGCTTTCTCTGGATGATGGAACTGGAGGAACTGGAGGAACTGGAGGAACTGACGGAACTGACGGAACTGGCGGAACTGGCGGAACTCCGGACGTCAATAACGAAGTATCCTTCGCCAATGAACGGCTAGTAGGGGGTTCGGATTCGCTGACACCCGGTTTTACCCTGTATGTTTTTGATAATGATTTAGGCGCGCCTGGTAGCAGTGTCTGTAATGGTGGTTGCGCCTCGGCATGGCCGCCTGTATTGGTCGAAGATGAGCAGGCTTCTGGTGTAAGCGGATTGAGCACGATAGTGCGTGACGATGGCAGCAAGCAAGCCGCGTATAACAATCGCCCCTTATACTTCTATACCGGAGACAGCGCAGCTGATGATACCCGCGGTGACGGACTCGGTGGCGTATGGTGGCTAGTGCCTTATGGTGTCTTAGGTGAAGTTGACGTGCTCTACAACGAGCTGACAGCGCAGCAACCTGACACCCAATTTGAAACAAACGTTGCCTTAGTAACCCGTTTTTCTGATCGTCCACGTACCCGTCATGCCCGTGAAGACGAGTTTCAGTCCTACGATCATTACATTAAATTCTACTTTGAAGACCGTTCAAGCAGTATCGAGATTGTCGATTACGTTGCCAAGGGTGGTAACACCATTGAAATGAATGTGCGTACCATTTTCCCGCTGGACCCAATTCAAGCGGAGAATCGTTGGTGGTATCAGGGTATAACCACCGTCGCTCAGTACGCGAGTAATGGCGTCATGACTTATCAGGGCTTTGATGGAACCTATTATAACTATCAAAAAACCAGCACTGAAAACACCCGCTTGGGAAGGCCTATTCAACTGGGTGATCGCATGGAATTTGAGATCAGCCAGTTCAGTGCGCCCGGCATTCCCCGTGGCCAGGCCAACTATTATGGCACCACCTTTCTCTACATTGTGGGTGAGGGTATTGTTCCATGGTATGCACAGGCAGCAGGTTCAACATACCCTGAAGACAGTCAAAAAATCCCTGAAGAGTTCTGGTTAGGCGGGCATACCACTATTCACCACCAGTATACCGATGAACCCAACGATAATTTCTTGCAAATGGCGACCAATCTCGGCTACGACAACGGACAGAAATTTCTGCTCGGGCGCCGCGTCCATCACTCTTCGGTGATTAATGGTTCACATGATGAAGATCCTGCGAATGGGGTGTTAGCGACTAGCGCTGGTTTATCAGGCACACGTTTCATTAATCAGCGTTGCACCGGTTGTCATGAGCGTAATGGCGGTGCCGGCGTTGCTAATAATGGTGTCTCGCTTGATCGTTGGGTATTTAAAGTAGGTGATGCCAATGGTGCACCAGACCCGCTTATTGGCAGTGTATTGCAGCCTAGCGGCAGTGCCGGTGAAGGCAATGTTTCTATCGCTTCCTGGACCGAAGGTGCAAACGGACTGCGAACCCCCAACTATCAATTTAGTCAGGGTACACCTGCTACTTTTTCTGCGCGAATTGCCCCGCGTCTTGTTGGGTTGGGTTTGCTGGAAGCCATACCCGAAACGGCTATCCTAGCGTTGGAAGACCCCGATGATGCTAATGGCGACGGTATTTCCGGTCGTGCCAATAGAGTGGTAGACCCCGAGAACAGTGCGCTAACGCGCCTGGGTCGTTTTGGCTGGAAGGCGGCAACCACAAGCGTAAAGCATCAGGTGGCCGCAGCGTTGAATACCGATATGGGCGTACGAACCTCTGTTCTGCCTAATCCGGATTGTGGCTCCGCACAAACCAATTGCGGTGGAAACAGCCCGCTGATGCCGGAAGAGAACTTAGACAACCTTATCTTGTATATTTCTGCTCTGGGTGTACGTCCTCAGCGCGTCTGGAACGAGGGCGTTGAAAACCAGCAAGTCCTTCAGGGCAGAGAGCAGTTTAGAAATATTGGCTGCGCAGGCTGTCACACGGAGTCCTTCCAGACCAGTGAGTTCCATCCATTGGCCGAAGTGCGTGACCAAACCATTTATCCCTATAGTGATATGTTGCTGCATTATATGGGTGAAGGGCTCGCCGATAATCTGGGTGAGGGGCTGGCCAGCGGTGGCGAGTGGCGAACGACACCATTGTGGGGACTCGGCTTGTCCGCCTGTGTAACAGGCGGGGTTACTAATCCGACCGGCAGGGAAGGTGGAGAAATTTGTACACCTGATCACGCCTATCTACATGATGGCCGAGCGCGCTCTATTGAAGAGGCTATTTTATGGCACGGTATTGAAGGCTCTGAAGGGAAAATATCGACTGATGCATATAAGGCCCTGTCAGTGCAAAATCAGCAGTCGGTATTGCGTTTCCTAGAATCCTTATAAGCGCAAATTAAACGATTCTCGTTCACGTGGCCCCGACTAAAGTTGGGGCTTTTTTTTGTATTAGATATAGCCTGAAAGAGAGGCTAAAAGAGAGGCTAAAAGAGAGGCTAAAAGAGAGGCTAAAAGAGAGGCTAA
>Ga0115563_1004083_pt1 | contig 10047 bp, 8 predicted proteins | sample COGITO_mtgs_1105_2_FD_87198 | JGI IMG/M metagenome (GOLD analysis project Ga0115563, IMG submission 87198) | Pelagic marine microbial communities from North Sea - COGITO_mtgs_110519 | ecosystem: Environmental > Aquatic > Marine > Epipelagic | place: Germany:Helgoland, sampling site Kabeltonne...
AAGCGCTTACATTTGTAGGTAGTATAAGGATTAAAAAATCTAATGCGTTATACTCATCTTTTGGGGGATTGATGAGGATGGTGACGAAATGTGTAAACATTGGTTAGGTTTGTGTTTGAGGCTCATTGTTTAGCCTCCACCTAAATCATCACCTCGCTAGTTATTTCCACTCACTATGATGGTGACCGTAATCGGGAGGCGAGCAGCTGTTCGCTGAAAGTTTTTATGAGTACGTCGGATATCTTCGATATCATTCAAATTATTTTTGCTGACATTGTATTGTCTGGTGATAATGCACTGGTTATTGGCATGGCCGCTGCGGGACTTCCGGCTGAGATGCGCCGGCGTGCAATTTTTATCGGTATGGCAATGGCTGCAGGCTTGCGGATCGTCTTTGCTGTTTCTGCCTCTTACCTTCTTGCCATTGAAGGCATCCTGCTGATTGGTGGTGTCTTGTTGGCATGGGTCTGCTGGCGGTTTTATAAAGATCTTCGCGAATTTAACGCGCTGCCTGATGAGGCGGATGGCGCCAAGGCTGTGTCTGACGGTGAGGCGGGGGAGACAAATTTTGGCCGCGCACTGGTTACAATATTGATAGCAGATGTTTCGATGTCGATTGACAATATCGTTGCTGTTGCAGCAATCGCCCGAGATAATACACAGATGCTTATTTTTGGGTTGGTTCTTGCGATTGCAATGATGGCATTCTTTGCCTCTCTTATCATGAGAATCATGTTGAAATACAAAGCACTCTCCTATCTTGGGTTAGTGCTTTTGATTTATCTGACAGTAATGATGCTTCATGATGGGGCAGCAGAATTAGGATTTTTTTGACGCGTAAGCTGATGTTCAGCTAGGCCGATAAATTATGCTGGCATGGGAAGCCCTTCACCTATGCTGGTTACGAAGAAGAGTGAGGGCGTTTTAAGAGGAGGAAACCAATGGTCAAGAAAACCATTACATCCACGATTGTCGCTGCCGGTCTCGGTTTGTCGGCGCTTGCTGTGTCGACTGTGGCACAAGCAAAAGAAGTTAATATTCGTGTTCAAGCTGTTATTGGCATGCAGACGACTGAAGTCAAAATGCTTAAAGACTTCATGTCTGACGTTACAGCATTAACAGGCGGAGACGTTACGTTTGAAGTTCTTCCAGCCGGCGCAGTTGTTGGTGTTAAAGAGACACTTGATGCTGTTGATGCTGGACTTGTTGAAGGCGGCTTTGCGTGGACCCATTACTGGTCAGGCAAGCACCCAGCAGCCATGTTGTTTGGCTCACCTGTTGCGGGTGCTGGCGTTGGTATCGATAATATTGCGTTCCTTTCATGGTTCCAAAATGCAGGTGGCAAAGAATTATATGACCGCCTTTGGGATGAAATGGGCATGAATGTAAAAGGCTTTATGCTCCAGCCAGTCGGTCCTGAAGCTCTTGGCTGGTTTAGTGAGCCAATCAATTCAATGGATGATTTCCGTAAATATCGTTTCCGGACACCTCCAGGTCTTCCTGGGCAAACTTATAAAGATATCGGTGTTGCTTCTGTTGCTATGGGCGGCGGTGATATTCTTCCCGCACTGGAAAAAGGAACAATTGATGCCGCTGAATGGTGTTGTCCAAAGCCTGATATGGATTTTGGCTTCCACAAAGTTCTGAAGCATTACTATTTGCAAGGCCTACACCAGGTTGTTGTGAATGCTGATATGTATCTGAACAAAGATGTTTATAACTCTTTAACAGATCATCAGAAAAAAGCTTTTGAAGTTGCAGCTAATGCATCACTTGTTAAGGGAATGTCTGCACGTATCTATGACAATGGTAAGGCGCTACACGAGCTAACAACAAAGCACGGCGTTATTCTTCATGATACTCCTGCTGACTATTTCCCTGCTTACATGCAAGCAGCGAATGCCCTTCTGGAAAGAGAATCTGCAAATAATGCATTCTTCGCCGAAGTTTGGCAGTCACAGAAGGATTTTGCTGAAATTGCAGTTCCATTTTGGTCAGGTGCACAAAGCTCTAATGCCCAGTTGGGTATGGCTTTTGCGAACACGCTAAAATAAATCATACTTTGGCAGGCCTCTCTCATAGTGGAGAGGCCTGTTATTTAAATTTTATCAGATATTTAAAGCTGGCATTTAGTTAAGATCAGCTATTTTTACCCCGGGGGATTCACCAATGGCACAGAATGAAGAGGGAATGGAACTCGATATTTCTGATGAGTTGATTGCTGAGCGCAGGGCCGGCGAAGCAGGAGACACGCCTGAGGATATGTTTCCTTGGATGCGGTTAATTGTTGGAAAAATCGATATCATTAATAACTGGGTCGGCAAAATTACCTGCCTCCTGCTTGTTCCTGTCATTTTCGCAATGGTCTATGAGGTTGTTGCCCGCAAGCTGTTTATTGCGCCAACTGATTGGGCTTATGATACGAGCCGTATGCTGTGTGGTGCGATGTTTATGCTTGGTGCTGGTTATGCCTTGATGCGCGGTGTTCATATCCGAGCAGATTTTCTCTACCGAACATGGTCTAATAGAACCCAAGCCGTTGTAGATGCCGTTTTATATCTGCTCTTTTATTTTCCAGCATTGCTGTTCTTTTTCTGGGTTTCAGCTGAATATACGATTAAGGCATGGGTGACTTGGGAGCTATCGATGGATACTGCTCTGATGGCCCCGCTTGCGCCGGCTCGCTCAGCTATGCCGATTGGCGCGTTTCTTCTGTTAATACAAGGTATCGCTGAAATTCTGCGCTGTCTCCATCAGATGGGTGGAGAATGGCAACGCCGCTTCATTCAGTTTTTGCCGGTATATGTCGTCATACTTGCTGCTGTTTTTATGAATGTATTTTTTCCAGAAATCTTTTCATTTTGGGGTCTTTTTGACGGGGGACTAAAAGGAGCTGGCGGTCTTTCATCACCCTTCATTGGCGTCATAATGATTGGCGTTATGTTGTTTTCAATTTTTGTTGGCTTCCCAATTTCCTTTACGCTGATCTTCCTTGCCTTTGTGTTTGGTGCATGGGGATTTGGCGGAAAGTTGGTTTTCTATCTTCAAACCCTTCAATTTAATAATGTGATGCTTGAACAGACGCTTGCCGCCGTGCCGCTCTTTGTTCTCATGGGTATCTTGATGGAAAAAGCAGGGTTAATGGAGCGGTTATTTACCTCTGTTCAGCTCATGCTATCGCGGACGCGCGGCGATTTATATTTAGCTGTGTTGTTTGTTTCTACTATTTTTGCGGCAGCAACTGGTATTGTCGGTGCGTCTGTTACTATTCTTGGGATTATGGCTGCCAAAACGATGAATCGTTCAGGCTATGATGTTAGATTAGCGGCTGGAACAATTACCGCAGGCGGCACGCTTGGTATTCTTATTCCGCCCTCTATCATGCTGGTTGTTATGGGTCCCGTTTTGCAGGTTCCAGTTACTGATCTGTTCGCAGCAGCTATTATTCCCGGCATTTTGTTGGCGTCAATGTATGCGGCCTATGCTCTGATACGGTGTTGGTTGAACCCGTCGCTTGGCCCTATTCTGCCACCAGAACAACAACCTATTACATCTGACTATTATTGGCTGGAAGCTATTCTAGTTATCGGGTCAATAATCACGTTTTTTGTTCTCATCGTAATGGCGTTTTCAGGATCTCTTGCTGGCTATTTTGCCTTCTCATCTCTTCTCATTCCCCTTGGATGGATGGCGATGATGTTCTTTGGCTCACGATGGATACGCGATAATAAACCTGCAGGGTTTTTCTTTTCTGACCTTTGGTACGAATTCTTTATGGGGTTAGTACCGCCATCAGCTCTGGTTGCGTTTGCTTTAGGCTCAATTCTGTTTGGCTGGGCAACACCAACTGAAGGTGCTGGTTGTGGCGCTTTTGGTGCGTTAGTTCTGACTGTTGCGTATCGCAAGCTAACGCCGTCTCTTTTATATAATGCTCTGATAAAGACATTAGAGATTTCAGTGTTAATTCTCTTCTTGGTCGCTGCGTCAAACTTCTTTGGGGCTGTTTTCTCGCGCTTGGGAACACCGATGGTGTTAACTGAGTTCCTGTTGGGATGGGATATTTCGGCAACCTATATATTGCTGATTATCATGGCATTGATATTTCTGCTTGGCTGGCCTCTGGAATGGGTTCCGATTGTTCTTATTATCGTTCCTATTCTTATTCCTGTGCTGATAAAGCTGGACATCAACCTTACATGGTTTGGTATTCTGGTTGCCGTTAATCTTCAGACAGCGTGGCTCAGTCCGCCCGTCGCACTTTCGGCATATTTCCTCAAAGGTGTTGTGCCTGAATGGGACTTAAAAGACATCTATATGGGCATGATGCAATTCATGGTTATCCAGCTCATCGGTCTTGCCCTTATTTTCACCTTCCCGCAGATTGCTCTTTGGCTTCCTGCTTATATTTACGGTCAATAGGATTACGTTACATGGCTATCACCTATCTTAAAAAAGCAGATAAAACGCCGCAGACTGGCACTGAAGAGACGCGTAAAATTGTCTCTGATATGCTGGCAAAAATAGAAGCTGGCGGCGAAGAGGCAGCTCTTGGTTATGGCAAGGAGCTCGATGGATTTCACGGCGAGGCGATTGTGTCTGAAGAGATGATCGCTGCTGCTGGAGATACTGTTTCTGACCAGCTAAAAGATGATATCAAGTTTGCCTATGACCGCGTGACGAAGTTTGCCGAAGCGCAAAAAGCGTCTATTCAGGAGTTTGAGACTGAATTGTCACCCGGCCTATGGGCAGGACAGAAGCTTATCCCCATTGAGACAGCCGGTTGTTATGTGCCGGGGGGGCGATATGCGCATGTAGCATCAGCTATTATGTCAATTGCAACAGCCAAGGTTGCAGGTGTTGAGCATGTTGTTGCCTGTTCTGCTCCAAATGCGAATGGGCCAAATCCTGCGATTATCTATGCAATGAATATGTGTGGCGCTGATACTATTCTATCGCTTGGCGGCGTGCAGGGTATTGCGGCGATGGCCTTTGGCCTGTTTACCGGCAAGCCGGCCCGTATTCTGGTTGGTCCCGGTAATAGGTTTGTTGCCGAAGCAAAGCGGACGCTTTATGGCCGCGTTGGCATTGATATGTTTGCCGGACCAACAGAAATTGCAATTATTGCAGATGATACGGCTGATGCTGATATTGTGGCCGAAGATTTGGTCTCACAGGCTGAACATGGGCCAGATTCTCCTGCATGGTTATTTACAACATCTAGAACGCTTGCTGATGATGTCATGGGCCGTATGCAAGACCATATTGACCGGTTGCCAGAGCCTGCAAAGAGCGCGGCAACAACCGCGTGGCGTGATTATGGTGAAATTATCTTATGTGACACGGATGAAGAGATGGCGCAGATTTCGGATGAGTATGCAGCCGAGCATCTCGAAGTTCATACAGCGCGTGATGAATGGTTTACAGATCGGCTGAAAAACTATGGCTCGCTGTTTGTTGGCGAAGAAACAACAGTTACCTATGGTGATAAATGTTCAGGCACAAATCATATTCTGCCAACAAAAGGGGCGGCGCATTATACCGGCGGTCTGTCTGTTCACAAATATCTAAAAATTGTAACAACGCAGCGGATGACACGCGAAGCTAACCGCGAAGTAGGCGCGGCGGCTGCGCGTATCTCACGGCTTGAAGGTATGGAAGGTCATGCACGCTCAGCTGATGTTCGTCTCCGGAAATATTTTCCGGGCGAAAATCTGGAATAGACATGAAAGCGCTGGTTTATACAGGGGCTCTTGAAACACAATTTCGTAATGAGCCTGTGCCTGTGGTTGGCGCAGGTGAAAGCCTGATTGATATCAGTTTTTGTGGCATTTGCGGATCCGATATGCATGCGTGGCACGGTCATGATGAGCGGCGCGTGCCGCCACTTGTGCTGGGTCATGAAGCAGTGGGACGTGTTGTTGAGGGGCCGCTTCACGGCCAGCTGGTTGCCATTAATCCCCTGATGACATGCGGCAGTTGTTCATTTTGTGCCTCTGGTAATACTCATCTGTGCGCCGCGCGCGAGATGATTGGTATGCGCCGGCCGGGCGGGTTTGCAGAACAGGTTAGTATCGGGTCTGACAATCTGCATCTGATTACAAATGATGCCGCGCTTCATGATGTTGCGTTAAGCGAGCCTTTGGCATGTTCAGTCCATGCTGTCCGGCTACTCACCCATGATTATACCGCAGATAAACAACAGCGGATGGTTATTCTAGGGGGCGGGGCTATCGGCCTTTTATGCGGGCTGGTTGCGCGTCATTATGGCTATTCGGATATCTGGATTGCTGAAACAAACGCCCATCGGCGCTCTATTCTGTCTGATGTTATTGAGGCTGAGATTTATAATCCGCTTGAAACTGGGCCTGAGCCGCATTCGGTTGCTCTTCTGATGGATGCTGTGGGCTCGCACCATACAAGGGCAGCAAGTACCAGTCTGATTTCGCCTGGTGGCAGAATTGTTCATATTGGATTGCAGAATAATGAGGGCGGGTTAGATGCCCGTTTTATTACCCTTCAGGAAGTCAGCTTTCAGGGCACTTATTGCTACCGCACCGATGATTTCAGTGAAGCCTTAAGATTGATTTGTGAGGGTCATATCGGTGGGCAGGGCTGGTGTGATGTTCGCCCGATGAGTGACGGTGGTAAAGCGTTTGAAGATATCCATAACGGGCTCGCCATGCCCAAAATTATTTTAGCAAATACGGAACGGTAATTAGCTTGAAGGAGCTGTTATGAGCTTAGTTAAATCTTTTATTGTTGCTGTTTTCATTTCAGTCACAGCTTTGTCATCGGCGCAGGCTGATTTCCTAACAGGTCGTGATTTAAATGTTTATTGCGCCTCTGCTAATCCGCAGGATGATGCTATTTGCATTGTGTATATCACCGGCGCGGTTGATGCGTTCACAACCGCAGAACTGATTGCTGAGAAAACAGCTGGCATGGCGCCCGGCTTATGTATTCCTGAAAGCACACAGCCCGATGATTTCAAAGCACTTATCCAGAACTGGATGGAGCGTCCTGAAACAAATCCTGACTTTGCTGCCACGCTGATTATTCTGGGTGCAATAGATAATGCCTTTGGCTGCGCAAAAAACTAGGAACAAGCGATAGTGGTCTTTTTCTTGTAGCCTAACTGGTCTGTCGCCGTCATACTGGCGCTGATTTTTAAGGTCTGCAAAAGGATAGGATTATGGATAAGGCACTTGTTACAGCAATTCAAAAACTCCGCGCTGTATCAGCAGCAACAGTGGCAACAGCCCTGTTTAAGCGCGGCCTGAGGCAACAGGTCATCCAAGGCGTTCATCCTGTCCAGAAAGACCATCCAGAACAATATGCCCGCACGCCTCGCAATATGGTTGGCCCTGCTTTTACGTTGCGTTACATTCCGGCGCGCGAAGATAGAAACCAGATTACCGAATTTCTTAATCCTCAGCATCCCCAGCGGCAGGCTATTGAGCAATGCCCCGAAGGTCATGTGCTCGTGATGGATAGCCGCAAAGATGCCCGCGCGGCGTCGGCGGGTGATATTCTGATTACCCGGCTTATGGTGCGCGGCGCTGAAGGAGTTGTCAGCGATGGCGGGTTTCGCGATTCAATGGCGATAGCGGCGCTTGACCTGCCGGCATATCATGCGCGCCCCTCCAGCCCAACCAACCTTACCTTGCATGAAGCAATCGAGATTAATGGTCCGATTGGCTGCGGTGATGCCCCTATCTTCCCCGGTGATATCATTCTGGGTGATGCTGACTGTGTTATCGTAATACCAGCTGATATCGCCGTTGATATTGCTGATGAAGCCACTGAGATGACGGCGTATGAAGATTTTGTTGCCGAGAAGGTGCGTGAGGGTATCAGCATAATAGGCCTATATCCCTGTACACAAGATGAACATCGGCACGCCTTTGCTGAATGGCGCAAGGCTCATAACAGATAGCCGTGCAATGCCATCAGGGTTTATCAACACCTTGAAGGAATTCAAAATCAGCACCTTCGGGAGCTTGTGTAACCTGCTCATGAAATAGTTTTGCATAGCCGCGCGATGGTGTTTGCTTCAGCGGTCCTGCGGCCTGTTTTCGAGCCTCGAGCTCTGCATCATCAACAAGTAGGCTCAGCGTTCTTGCCGGCACATCAAGGCTGATAATATCGCCCGTTTTCACATAGTTAAGCGGGCCACCAATCGCAGCTTCTGGCGCGACATGCAGAACAATCGTGCCTGCTGCAGTGCCGCTCATCCGGCCATCTGATATACGCACCATATCTTTTACACCCGCACGAGCGAGCTTTTTCGGGATGGGGATTAGCCCAGCCTCTGGCATGCCCGGCGCGCCTTTGGGACCGATATTACGAAGCACCAGAATATCATCTGCGCGGAAATCCTCATCTTCATTATCAATCCGGTTTGCAAGGTCCGCCATGCCATCAAATACAACAGCCCGGCTTTTATGAACCAGCAAATCAGGGTGGGCAGCAGATTGTTTGATAATGGCGCCATCCGGTGCCAGATTGCCGCGTAACACAGCAAGCCCGCCATGCGGATAAATAGGGTCGTCACATGGTTTAACAACGGTCTGGGGCCAGTCAGGCTGGTTCTGCATCATAATGTCACCAAGCGTTTTGCCTGATATCGTCATGGCATCCAGATGAAGCAGATGTTTAATCTCGTGGAGAATGCGTACCAGTCCACCAGCCCGGTGCAAATCTTCCATATAGCCGTCACCAGATGGTTTTAGGTCAACAATGACAGGCGTGTCTCTGCCCATCTCATCAAGCCTGTTTAAATCAACCGGCAGGCCAAGTCTGCCCGCCATTGCGGCAAGGTGGATAATGCCGTTAGTTGAGCCGCCAATTGCCATTAGGATGCGCAGCCCATTTTCAATGGAGCGTTCATCAATGAAATCAGCAGGGATAAGTTTTTCAGACGCCATCTGGGTGATGCGCTGACCGGTTTCTTCGGCAATTCGGCGTCTGTCAGCTGACACAGCCGGCGCGCAGGCACTATTTGGTATCATCAGCCCCATCGCTTCTGCCATCAGCGCCATGGTGCTTGCTGTGCCCATGACACCGCAGGTCCCGACTGTCGGCACCAGCTGGTTATTTACATCAGCAATCTCATCATCATCTAATGTGCCAGCACGAAAGGATGCCCAGAATCGGCGGCAATCAGTACAGGCGCCAACCCGCTCGCCCCGGAAGCTACCGGTAGACATCGGGCCGGTGACAAGCTGGATAAAGGGCAGGCGTGCACTAAAGGCTCCCATAATCTGAGCTGGCACAGTCTTATCGCAGCCGCCAACCAGAATAGCGCCGTCAAGCGGCAATGCCTTCAGCATCTCTTCGGTATCCATCGCCATCAGGTTGCGTAGATACATTGATGTCGGAAACGCAAAGCTTTCATGCAGGCTTATTGTGGGGAAGGCAAGGGGGAGGGCGCCTGCTGCCAGAACGCCATCCTTTGCACATTGAACAAGCTCATCAGAATTGCCGTGACAGGGATTAAAGTCACTTTGGGTATTGATGATCCCGATCACTGGCTTGGCAAGCGCTTCATCACCAAGACCCATACCTTTGATGAAGGCTTTCCTGAGAAACAGGGCAAATTCATCATCGCCATAGCGGGTCAGACGTCGCTTCATACCAGTTACATCATCTTCAAAGCTCATCGCAAAAATTACCCTTCTTATACCCTGTAATAAACGCCGCTTCTGCCTTAGCTTCGTGCGAGACTTATCTGACTTTTTATCGACATATCAAATAACCTGATGTCTGATCCCAATGTGGCAAGATCAAAGCCGCGCGCATGAGCTGACTTCAGATATTCAGGTGATAGACAGTGAATAGCTGCCTTGATGCCGGATGCTTTACAAGCAGCAAGAATACGGCCAATCGCAGCATCCACGTCATCTTCTTTCCGGTCAAGGCCCGGCGCATAACCCATGCTCACAGCCAGATCAGATGGTCCAATATAAATTCCTGACAGCCCTTCAGTTGCGGCAATTTTTTCCACATTTTCCAGCGCTTCAACCGTTTCAACCATCGCAAGGGAGA
>Ga0115563_1004106_pt1 | contig 10013 bp, 10 predicted proteins | sample COGITO_mtgs_1105_2_FD_87198 | JGI IMG/M metagenome (GOLD analysis project Ga0115563, IMG submission 87198) | Pelagic marine microbial communities from North Sea - COGITO_mtgs_110519 | ecosystem: Environmental > Aquatic > Marine > Epipelagic | place: Germany:Helgoland, sampling site Kabeltonne...
ATTCATTGAACGTATGGGTATTGAAGATTTTATGGATATGGGTATGGATCCTCAAGCTGCATCTGATACGAGAGCATATGTTGATCAGCTTAAAGGTCGCATCGATCAAATCAAAACGAAAGATGAAGCAGTTAAACAGTTTGCTAAGGAAGAGAAAGCCACAGCAAAGAAACTAGAACTATTTATGGTATAATAATGAAAGTAGCTATTTTGAATGATACACATTGCGGTGTACGTAACTCATCAGATATATTCTTAAACTATCAAGAACGATTCTATTCTGAGATCTTCTTTCCTTACTTGAAAGAACATAACATTAAGAATATACTTCATCTTGGTGACTACTATGAACATAGGAAGTTTGTTAACTTTAAAGCTTTGAATCAGAATCGTAAAGTATTCTTAGAGCCACTTAGAGATAACGGTATTACTATGGATATTATCCCTGGTAACCATGATGTGTTCTATAAGAATACCAATGAGCTATGTTCTCTTAAAGAGTTGCTTGGTTACTTTACAACAAACGTAAATATCATAATGAAGCCAACTGTGTTGGACTATGACGGTCTAGGTGTAGCTGTCGTACCGTGGATTAATAACGCTAATTATAAAGAGTACACCGACTTTATTGCCAACTGTAAAGCTCCTATGCTTGGTGCCCATTTAGAGTTATTAGGATTTGACATGTATAAAGGCATGCCTAATCCACACGGTATGACGGCTGATTTATTCAAGAGATTTGAAATGGTCATGTCAGGTCACTTCCATACGAAATCAAATAAAGGCAATGTGCACTATCTTGGTTCTCAAATGGAGTTTACTTGGAGTGATGTTGATGATCCTAAGTTCTTCCACATACTCGATACTGAAACACGTGAGATTACTCCTATACGTAATCCTATTACAATGTTTGAAAAAATCGTTTACAATGACGAGAAAATAGATTATAATAGTATAGATGTAGAGCAATATCGACATAAGTTTATCAAAGTATTGGTTGTCAATAAGACAGACCTGTATCAGTTTGATAAGTTCATTGATCGATTGCAGAGCATTGAGTTACATGAATTAAAGATCGCTGAGAACTTTGAAGAGTTTGTTGGTTCAAGTGTTGATGATGATAAGGTCTCTTTGGAAGATACAAAGGACTTGCTTGATACATATGTTGATGCGGTCGAAACAGATCTAGATAAAGATAATATTAAAATGAAGCTACGGGAACTATATACCGAAGCACAAAACATTGAGGTTGTATGATACACTTTAAATTATGTAGATGGAAGAATCTTCTATCGACTGGTAATGAATTTACAGAGATTCAATTCGATAGAAGTCCGACTACACTAATCGTTGGTCAGAATGGTGCAGGTAAATCTACTTTACTTGATGCGTTATCGTTTGGTCTCTTTGGTAAACCACATAGGGATATTAAGAAAGATCAGTTGATCAACTCTATTAATAAGAAACATTGTGTAGTTGAAGTAGAGTTTAAGATTGGTGCATCTGATTTTAGAATTCATAGGGCAATTAAGCCTGGAAAGTTTGAAATCTATCAGAACGGTAATCTTATTAATCAGTCTTCAAGTGCACGTGATTATCAGAAGTTCCTTGAACAGAACATACTGAAACTGAATCATAAATCGTTTCATCAGGTTGTTGTACTTGGATCGAGTTCTTTTATTCCATTTATGCAACTACCTTCACATACTCGTAGAGATGTAATTGAAGATCTATTGGATATTAACATATTCAGTAAGATGAATGGTCTACTAAGAGAACGTAATGGTAAGATCAAAGAAGAGATTAAAGATATATCTCATCATATTGATTTAGTAAACAGTAAGATCGCTACTCAAAATAAGTATATAAAGAATCTAGAATCATTGAATGAAGGTCAAATCGATGATAAGCGTAAAAACATTAGTGAACATAAAAAGGTTATTGATGAAACGTTTAATGAATCTAGAGAGCTTGGTGAGGGTCTTACTAATCGTATGACTGGATATAGTAAAACCTATGAGAAACTAAACGATCGTTTGTTGTCATTAAGGTCTAAGGATATACAGTATAAGAATGATATTACACATCTTGTAAAGAATTCAAAGTTCTATGAAGAGCATGATGATTGTCCTACATGTGATCAAGTCATAAGCCAAGATAAGAAGACTGAGAAACAAGAAGAGCTAAAACAGAATGCTATTCAGATTCAAAGCGATAAGGCAAAGGCTGCTGTCGCTATGAATGATTTGAATATCTCTATTAACTCAGTGTTAGATAGTCTTAATGAGTTAAAAGAAAAGCAAGGTCAAATTCTTTCGAATAACGAAAAGATCGCTGTCTTACAAAGTGAAGTTGATAAGACTCAAAAGGAAATCAATTCGTTATCTGGTCAGAATGGTGATCTTAAAAGAGCTAAGGTTGAATGCGATGAATTCCGCGAGTCAAAGGATTCATTCACTGAACGTAAACTAGAGTACCTTGAAGAAAGAACATACAATGAAGTCATTGGTGAAATGCTGAAAGATACTGGTATCAAAACCAAAGTGATTAAACAGTATCTACCAGTCATGAATAAGATGATTAATCAGTACCTACAAGTGTTGGACTTCTTTGTAGCATTCCATTTAGATGAAAGCTTTAACGAGACAATCAAATCTCGTCATCGAGATGCATTCAACTATGCTTCATTCTCTGAAGGAGAGAAACAACGTATAGATTTATCTTTGTTGTTTACATGGCGACAGGTAGCTAAAATGAAAAACTCTGCAGCCACTAATCTATTGATTCTGGATGAGACATTTGACTCTAGTTTAGACGTTGATGGGGTAGATTCCCTTACAAAGATCCTAGATACCCTTGAAGATGGCTCAAATGTGTTCATTATCTCACATAAAGGTGATGTTTTAGAGAATAAGTTCAGATCTAAGATCGAATTCATTAAAGAAAGGAACTTTTCAAAGGTTAAATAGTGTACTGTCACGAGAGGCACCTTAAAGTTATGAATCAAGGGGTATAACCTAATGATTCACTCTCGTGCATATAACCAAAAGTTATATACGTTATAACAAAACAATCTAAAAATACTACTAAAAAATGTTTACATTAGCACCCACCTATGATATAATATCTATATTATAAAGGAGTACATATATGTATCAAGTAAATCCACTACTCGCTAAGCTTTTAGCAAAAGAGAATCTAACTGTTGAACATGGCAATTATCATACTGCTTGGTTTGATGTTAAAAACCGTGTACTTGGTTTGCCTATATGGAAGGATCGAGGTAAAGACGTATATGATCTATTAGTAGGTCATGAAGTAGGTCATGCCTTATACACTCCATTAGAAGGCCTACATGATTCAAATGAAGAAATCAAAGGTTGTCCTCGATCGTACATTAACGTTGTAGAAGATATTCGAATCGAAAGATTAATTCGTGAAGCATATCCTGGACTAATTCGTTCATTCAAACGTGGTTACAAAGTCTTATTCGATACAGAGTTATTCGGTAAGGATCATGACTTTGCTACTATGAAGTTGATCGATAAGATTAACCTTAAGTCTAAGCTCGTTGATTTAATTGATGTACCATTTAATGATGAAGAGCTTGAATTATTTAATGAATCATTGAATACTAAAACGTTCTCTGATGTATGTACTGTAGTAAAGAAAATCCTTGCTTATACAAAAGAGCAAGAAGATGATAATAACGAAAAGCCACAGCAAGAAGATGCACAACCTACTGACGGCGATAGTGATGACAACAATGGCCATGATGATCAAGAGCCGGATGAAATCCAATCAGAATCTGAATCAGAAGACGAATCAGAAGAAGACGAATCAGAAGAAGACGAATCAGAAGACGAATCAGAAGACGAATCAGAACCAGAATCAGAACTTGATGATGAATCACCTGTTGTAGACGAAGATGGTGAAGACACAAACGAATCTTTAGAAGAGGACGAATCAGAAAAGGAAGAAAGTGGCAACACTACTCCTGCAGCTCCTATTCATGACGAACATGAAGAGATCTCTGAGACTGATGAGTTATTTAGATCTAACGAAAAAGAATTACTTGACGTAAACGAAGACGGTAGACAAACATTATTACTCAATGATTATAATCAGGCAGAAAGAGATCGAATGATTATACCATACGCTAAACTTAAGCAATATAGAGAGCAAACACGAGCTCGTCAGAATAGGTATTGGAAAGAGACAGAAGTAACGTACAATGTTCGTGCTAAATGCGCATCGTATATGAAAGATGTAAAGAAAGCGGTACAACCTGCAGTAAGAGAATTTGAAATGAAGAAAGCTGCTTATCAATGGCAGAGAGCATCAACTGCAAAAACTGGTTCAATCAATGTTGATAAGCTATATTCTTATAAGTATGATGAAGATATATTCTCACGTGTTACTCAAATGGCTGATGCCAAGAGTCATGGTCTTATGCTCTTAGTTGATTACTCCGGTTCTATGCATAATGTTCTCGGTAATGTTATTCAGCAGACTCTACACTTAATAACCTTTTGTAAATCTGTTAATATTCCATTTAGTGTGCATGCCTTTACTACTTCGTATGAAAAGAAACAAACACGAACCGGTTGTATGGATTCCGATGATCTGTCACTTGTCGAATTGATTAATTCTGATTTAAATAAAAAGGATTTTGATGAAGCTGTATATAACCTAACGTTACGTCTTGTCACTGCTGGTATAATTGATATGTCTAGTGATGTACTAAATAATTCAAAGATGCATCTATTTAATCCTAGAGAATATATAGGTGCTTGTGAAGAATATGGTTCAACTCCTCTTAATCAAGCTTATATGGTTATGAACGATGTTGTTAAGAAGTTTGTTAATAGACATAAAGTGCAAAAGCTAAACTTTGTTACTATCACTGATGGCGATGCAAATAGAATATACACATCTCGTAATAAGATAAAGGCTATAGCGACTACACCGGCATTTCGCGACGGTTCGGCTATTAAAGTCCAAGTTGGTGGTAAGATTATCGATACTCGTACTGGTAAAACTATGACAACCGATTTATTAGATAATATTCGTAAGACCTATAATGCGAATACGATAGGATTCTTCATTGCTTCAAGAAGTTCTGATTTTAACTACAGAATTGTTGGTATTGAAATGGATAAGAACCCAGATACATATGTCGAAACACTTGAGGCTAAACGGCAAGCTGCTAAAGAATATAAAAAGTACAAGTGTGTTGAATTTAAAGATGTCTATGGTTACAACACTTACTATATGCTCAAAGGTGGAGATGGTGAATTAGATACTGTAGCTGATGAATTCAATCCATTAAATACTAAGTCTATAGGTAAAGACTTTAAGAAGTTTGCAAAATCTAAGAAAACAAATAAAGTGTTAATGCAAAAGATTGGAGCTGAGGTAGCCTAATGAATGAACCAACTATACTCGATTGGATAAAGCAAGACTTCTCTAGTAACCCTCGAAGGTTCATTATTGAAGTCATTGCATGGATTCTAAGCATTAGCTGTAGTATCACTATGGCAATCACTGTACCTAATCCACCCTTGATTATTCTATATCCAATATGGATTACAGGATGTACACTGTATGCGTGGGCAGCATGGTCACGAAAGTCAACAGGCATGCTGGCTAACTATATGCTACTTGCATCTATTGATTTAATTGGGTTATATAGAATGGTTTTCTTATAACAAAATGATCTAAATAAAGTGAAAATAAAGGTATACAATTACAGCTACATGTGATATAATATACTTTATAAATTAATGAAACAGGACTTATATTATGAAAATCTCTACAATGACTATCCTGAAAACTCTGGCTAATAACTACCCAGATACTACGGTTTTTCGTAAGAACATTATCGACACTACTGCTCGCAAAATGGGTTACACTGGAAAAGATTTTGATTGTCTTATGACAAAAGAGAATCGAGTTAAGATTGGTTCTTATGACCTTTCTGCTGTATTACCAAAACCAACTGTTGAAGCTTCTCAACCAACGGCTGTAATGTCTATGGTTGCTTCAGTTACGAATTCTGAAAAGACATTAGTTGAAGTTGATCCAACATTTGTTCCATGGGGACCATTTGCTGATATAACTAAAATTCTTAAATCTCAAATGTTCTTTCCAGTCTATATCTCTGGGTTGTCAGGTAACGGTAAGACGTTTATGGCTGAACAAGCTTGTGCTAAACTCAAGCGTCAAGTCATTCGAGTTCAAATCAATCCTGAAACTGATGAAGATGATTTGATTGGTGGTTTTAGACTTATAAATGGCGAGACAGTTTTCGCTAAAGGTCCAGTTCTAAAAGCAATGGAGTCTGGTTCGATTCTCTTACTTGATGAGATTGATCGTGCTACTAATAAGATTATGTGTCTTCAAGGTATTCTTGAAGGTAAACCAGTCTTGGTTAAAAAGACGGGTGATATTGTCAAGCCTGCTCCAGGATTCAACGTTATTGCTACGGCAAATACAAAAGGTAAAGGATCAGAGGATGGTCGCTTTACAGCTGCTTCGATCATAGATGATGCATTCTTAGAACGATTCAATATCTCTATTGATCAAAAGTTTCCTTCTAAATCAATTGAAGAGAAGATCTTAAACCGCCACTTTGAGAAGTTTACTAGTAAACCTGATATTGACTTTGTTAATCATCTTGTCAATTGGGCTGATATCATTCGTAAGACTTTCTATGATGATGGCATTGATGAAGTTGTTTCGACTCGTCGATTATGTCACATAGTACAAACATTCTCAATCTTTGATAACAAATCTAAGGCAATTGATCTTTGTATCTCCCGCTTCGATGACGATACTAAGGAAGCATTCTTAGATCTCTACTCTAAAGTAGATGCTGGAGTCATTATCGAGCCACTTGATGAGCATGACCCGATGCGACATACAACTCATCATAGCTACTAATTAAACATAACACATAGGATAATATAATGAAACAAGATACACAATTTGATGTAAACAAATATAAGTTCAGTGAAGGTCAGCTACTCGAAGATTTAACTGCTTATATTCAATCAACATATTCAGAGCACTATTCGAAGAACAAATTCCAATCCACAGAGTTCATTATCGATTGTGGCCATGGAGAAGGTTTCGCTTTAGGTAATGTACTTAAGTATGTTCAGCGATACGGTAAGAAAGGTGGCAAGAATCGTGCAGATCTCTTAAAGGTATTACACTATGCAATTATTGCTTTAAGCGTACACGACCAAGAGATCGAAAAGCGAGCAATCAAATCAATAGAACCTGATGTGGATATGGATCCATATTGGGATGCTCGAGCTAATGACCGCTTAAATTCTCATTACGGCCAACCCAAAACAGGTACTAGAGATAATGACAGTTATCGCCAAATGCCCACAGAATTCTTATAAAAATAACAGTTTACATTTGCACTAAAGTATGATATAATATATAATCTTAAACAGGAGAAACAGTATGACAGTAAGTATTTCAAATGATACTCTATCTGTACTCAGGAACTTTTCAAGCATTAATCCTAATGTTGTGTTAAAGCCTGGACAAGAAGTTAAAACAATTTCAGAAGCCAAGAATATTCTTGCAGTGGCTGAGATTGCAGAAGACTTCCCTACAGAAATGGGCATCTACGATCTTAATGAATTTCTATCGGTGGTGAATCTGGTGAATGATCCCAAGCTAAACTTTGGTGATAATCATGTAGATATCGTTGGTGGTAACTCAAAGGTTAAGTATTTCTTTTCGGATTCAAGTATTTTAACGACACCTCAAAAGGACATTACCATGCCCAGCTGTGAGGTCGAAGTATCATTTACCCATGATACCTTGTCGCAAATCCGTAAAGCCGCATCAGCATTAGGTCACAGTGAAATGTCAATCACTGCTACTGATGAAGGTGTAAATATTAAAGTATTTGACTCAAAGGATAGTTCAGCTAATATATATAATATACAGCTTGCAAATGATGCTGGTTACACAGAAGGTCAATTCGAATTCGTAATCAACATCAACAACTTGAAGCTGCTAGATGGAGACTATGAAGTTAAAATCTCATCTAAACTTATTTCCGAATGGAAAAACACAACCCAAGCTGTAAGATATTACATTGCCTTGGAAAAAAATAGTAACTATAACTCTCAATAGGAGAACAACATGTCAGAAGAAAACACAACAGAAGTGCAAGAAGAGGCCACAGAGGTTCAATTGTCATTTGCTGATATCGCCGCCGTAGTACAAATTATCGATATTACTACAAAGCGTGGTGCATATGAAGGCGCTGAACTTGAAAGCGTTGGTAAAGTACGTAATCGCTTTGCCGCATTCGTAGAAGCTCAGCAGGCTGCTCAAGAACCAGAAGCTGGAAGCGCTACTGCCACAGACGAATCAGGTGATCCTGTCGAAGTCGAAGAAGTCTAATTTAAAACAAACTAAAGGTCTTATATAATGGTTACAAGTGAAAAGCAATTGCTCATCGAAGCTCTCAAAAAAGGTAGTGTTACCGTAACATTCACTAAGGTTAATTCTGGTGAAATACGTGTAATGCCATGTACATTAAATCCCGAGGTACTTACTGCTAATGGCATTGATACCGTTACTGTCGAAAGTCAAAAACCCACGAACGATCAAATCGTTTGCTGGTCTTTGGACAAAGATGCGTGGCGATCATTCAATGCTGATACAGTAGTTTCTTGGGAGGTCCTTTAATGAATGAATTTTTATGGGTAGAAAAGTATCGACCACAACGAATTAGCGACATAGTCTTACCTCGTATAATCAAAAAAACGTTTGAAGATATTGTTAAAGGAGGTGACCTACACAATATGCTTCTTACCGGTACAGCCGGTCTTGGTAAGACTACTGTAGCTAAAGCGTTATGCAAAGAACTCGATCTCGATTATATTCTAATCAATGGATCGGAAGAAGGCAATATCGATACGCTACGCGGAAAGATCAAAAAGTTTGCATCAACAGTTTCTCTTCAGGGTGGCTACAAAGTAGTCATCTTGGATGAGGCAGACTATCTTAACGCACAATCAACACAACCAGCACTTCGTGGATTCATTGAAGAATTCTCTTCTAATTGCAGATTTATTCTAACGTGTAACTTCAAGAATCGTATTATTGAACCACTACATTCTCGATGTACACCAATTGAATTCAATATTGCTAAGAAGGATCATCCAGCATTAATGGCTTCCTTTATGGAAAGATGCGAAATGATACTCAAAGATGAAGGTATTGAATATGACAAAGCAGTCATTGCTGAAATCATTATGAAGTACTGTCCTGATTGGCGTCGTGTTCTTAATGAACTACAACGTTATTCAGCGTCAGGTGTAATTGATTCAGGCATCTTAGTTTCGATATCAGAAGTAAATATTGAAACTCTTATGAAGTCTCTTAAAGGTAAGAACTTTAAAGGTATGCGTCAATGGGTAGTTGATAACATTGATGTTGAACCTGCTGCACTATTCAGACGTATATACGACAACATGGGTGACTATATTGATCCACAATCTATACCTCAACTTGTTCTTATCCTCGCTGATTATCAATACAAGAATGCATTCGTAGCTGATCATGAACTCAATGTGGTAGCATGCCTCACTGAAATCATGGCAGGGGTTCAGTTCAAATGAACCCATTCGAATACATAAATGCCATCAACAATACCAAGAAAGACATCATGGTAGATGACATTGCTGAATCTAAATACACGCCGTTTATGGTCAATAGGAGCTTATCTTATTTCCCAGACACGGTGTTGTATGCCAACGAAATGAATATCCAACATCATATTGATAACCGCCTTCAATTTGATTTCTTTATAAATATAGTTAAGAAAAAGAAAAGGTTCTCTAAATGGTCTAAACCTGAAGAGATCTCTGATTTGAATGTCGTAAAAGAATATTATGGTTATAGCAATGAAAAAGCTAAATCTGTATTATCATTATTTACTGATGAACACTTAACTGAATTGAGAAAAAGGATGA
>Ga0115563_1004152_pt1 | contig 9951 bp, 7 predicted proteins | sample COGITO_mtgs_1105_2_FD_87198 | JGI IMG/M metagenome (GOLD analysis project Ga0115563, IMG submission 87198) | Pelagic marine microbial communities from North Sea - COGITO_mtgs_110519 | ecosystem: Environmental > Aquatic > Marine > Epipelagic | place: Germany:Helgoland, sampling site Kabeltonne...
GGCTATCATCCCAATGATTTAGTGAGAAATGGAGTTTCAGTCACTTTAGAGCATGCCTATGATGATTGGACGCTGGCACTTGCTGCAAATAAATTAGGAAACACAACTGTTCAAAATGAGTTCCTAAAAAGAGGGCAATATTACAACAACGTTTGGGACAAAGAATCCGAATTTTTTAGAGCTAAATTGAACAATGGTAAATTTAGAGTACCATTTGATCCAAGAGCGTATCACAGAGAAGATTTTCATGACCGCGATTATACCGAAGGAAATGCATGGCAATATTTGTGGTTTGTTCCGCATGATGTTTATGGTTTGGCTGATATGATGGGTGGAAAAAAAGCAATGGCCAACAAACTTGATACGCTCTTTACATTACCCTATACAGGAGAATCTAGTGTTGGTGATGTGTCTGGATTAATTGGAGATTATGCACACGGTAATGAGCCATGCCACCATGTAGCCTATTTATATAACTATGTTGACGAGCCTTGGAAAACCCAAAAATTAATTCATCAAATCGATAAAGAATTTTACAAGGCAGCACCCGACGGGTATATTGGAAATGAGGACGGCGGACAAATGTCTGCCTGGTATGTTTTTAGTGCGATGGGATTTTATCCAGTAAATCCAGCGGGCGGAATTTACATTTTTGGTTCGCCACTTTTAGAAGAAGTTGAGATGAATTTAGAAAATGGAAATAAATTTAAAATTACTGCCCATAATTTATCAGAAGAGAATATATATATTCAGTCGGTAAAATTAAACGGGAAAGCCTATAAAAATGTTTGGATCAAACATGAAGATATTGTGAAAGGTGGAGCATTGGAATATGTTATGGGTTCAAAACCTAGCAAATGGGGACTAAAAACAAATCCAGTGCCTTATGCAGATGGGTCTGTAGATTAATAAATAAGGTTAGAACCATAAATTAAAATGAAGAAACTATTTACCTTTATTGGTGCGTTGTTCGTATTGCTTTCTGTTGAAGGACAGTCAATTAAAAGCCCTAATGGCGATCCAGAACTGGATCAAATTCGATTAGAGCTTAAATCATCACCAACCAAAAGAGTAAATTTTAAATTAAGAGCTATTAAGATGAAACTTTGGGCTGCAAGCCTACAACAACAGGGTGTGCATTTAGCCGATTATGTAGCTGTTGATAATCGATTGAATAAAATTACAAGATGGAATAATCTATGGAGTGGCAATAAGCCTCAGGTGTTTTCGGATGAAGAAATGTACAAAGCCTGTCTGGTTATTGATGATGGTTATGCTGTTTTGGAATCCTATCAAAAATTGGTAAGTAGCGGAGCATCTTTGGCTTTTAAGAATGATACAACTCCAATAAATTCGGAAGCCCAGAAAGAAATTCCATGGACTTCCTATAAAGGGAATGAAGGCTTATCTGGTTACACAGGTGCTTTAGGTCCAACCAAAGGAGAAAAAGCTTGGGTTTTTCCCGTTGGATTGGCATGGGAATCGAAACCTGCAATTGAAGACAATCGCATTTATGTGGCCTCTCCAGGAGTTAGGACAGCGATGTACTGTTTAGACTTAAATACAGGAGACATTATTTGGAGTACAAAGCAACTCATAGAAATTATGGGCGATCAATTATACCATGCTCCAAATAATCAGTCGAGTCCAGTTATTTTGAAAGATCATATTATGTTCCGTGAAATGGGAGCAAGAGGAAATAGAGGACCCACGAAAGACGTTGTTTTGGTGGATAAAAAAACGGGTGAAATTGTAAAAGAAATTGAGGTAGGTCATGTAGATTATAGAGCAGGACATGCGCCATTTGCTGCCAACGAAGAGATTGTTGTATATCCATTTGGTGTTCAGGATATTCATAACAAGCCACCGGTTACACAGGCATTTGATCGTGTGATAGCAAAGAACATAAAAACAGGTCAGAAACTTTTTGAAATGTATACAGGTTACACCTTTGCAGAACCTTTGTTAGATAATGAAGGCTGGGTTTATCAAGGTACTTTAGAGGGGTATTTATATGCTTGGAAAGGTGAAAGAAGATTAGGAAATAGACCAAAACCCAATTGGACATTTAGAGCAGAAGGAGCTATTAATGATAAAGCCGTTGTACATGGGAACTTTGTGTTGTTTGGAGCAAATGATGGTACATTTTATTGTTTAAATAAGCGTTCAGGTGAATTACAATGGAAATATAGTGTTGAAAACGTAGAGCACAAATCGTATAGACACTTTTCAGCGCCTTTTGCAGCTGAAGGGAAAGTAGCCTTGGGAAGTGCAGATAAAAACTTTTATGTATTTGACATTAATACAGGTGAACTTTTACTGAAAAAAGAGGCTGATGATTGGATTCGTTCGGCTCCTGTTTTTACAGGTGATAAATTCTTTTTTGCAACCATGAAAGGATCATTTTATGGTGTGCAAATAAAAAATGGTAAAAAACAAAAAGAACTTTTCCATAAGCAAGTAAGTCATCATCCTATTTTAGCTGATTTGTCTATGAAGGATGATAAAATTGTAATCAATGATTCTGATTTATACACACATTGTATCAATGTAAAAGGAGAAGAAGTATGGAAAAGATCTGCTATTTCAAGTTTTGAAAAGGATGGTAACAGAGTTTTTAGTGATCAAATAGCTGGTGGCGCTTATTATCAATCTAAACCGACAGCTGCAGATAATATGATCTTTTTTGGAACACCATGTAGATTTGTATATGCTGTAAATGCTCAAACGGGTAAAGAAATTTGGAAATTTGAACTTGGAGCTTCTATTTCAGGAGCACCCACTTATTATGAAGGAAAGATTTATGTTGGGCAACAGGGAGGCGAAGACGATTTCTATTGTATTGATGCCAAAACTGGAAAACTTATTTGGAAACAAAATGTGGACTGGGTGTGGGGCTCTGCAACCTGTTCTGATGGGATGGTTTACATTCCAGGAGTTGATGGATATGCTTGGGCTTTGGATGCCAATACAGGTGCCATGATCTGGAAAAAACCATTTTCATTATCGGTTTGTAGTGAACCAGCAGTAGAAGGAAATACGGTAATATTTGGAAGTTGGGATAACTATCTAAAAGCGTTTGATAAAAAAACGGGTGAATTATTATGGAAGTATAACGGTGCTGGTACCGATTCTGGTGTTGCAATTATTAAAGATGGTCGAATTTATGTGAAGAATAAATGCATTGATTTAGAAACGGGTGAACTCATCTGGGAGTTTGTTGATGGCAAAAATATTTTTAATATTACACCGGCAATTCATGACGGAAAAGTATATATGTCTTGCTGGCATGGACTTGGATTAGGTGGTATTTGTATTGAGGCAGTGGTATATTGCATAGATGCAGAAACGGGTAAATTAATTTGGAAACAATTGGGTGCTGGATTAAGTAGTCCAGTTATTGGAGGCGAAGGAGATGTATACTTCCCGAGTATTTCCGATCCTTATTTTTACTGTGTAGATAGCGAAGGAAATGGAGATGGTACAACAACCGTAAAATGGATGTATCAAATGGGTAATAAAGTTGAAGAATCTTGCACGGCTTTATATAAAGGAAAGGCTTATGTGATGTCTTCAGATGGTTATATTCATGCAATAAGATAGGGGTTATTTTACGCTTTCTCTAAATATAATTTCCCCGCCAATAATATTATTTTTTTCATATGGTTGGTCGTTTATCATAGCAATTAATTTTTCCACAGCAACAAAACTTGCTTTTTGCAAATCTAGTTTTACTGTAGAAAGTGGGGGTTGCACTAAATTAGAAATATTTAGGTGTCCGAAACCTACAATACTTATATCATCGGGAATTTTAATCTGATTTTTTTCGCAGGCTTCGTACACCCCTAGCGCAACAAAATCATTAACACAAACAATAGCTTCGGGTAATTTCGAATTGTTTTCAAGATACTTTTGAAACACTTTATAAGAATTTTCTTTATCGAGATCCGCATTTAAAATCCAATCTGTTGGAACATCTAACCTTGCATCACTCATGGCAGTTTTAAACCCAATAAGTCTGTCATAGCAAATATTTACTTCTTGCGATCCGGTAATATACATAATGTCTTTATACCCCCTATCAATAAGTAGATTTGTAAGTTTATATGACAAGTTGTAGTCATCAAAAACGATGCTTTCCACCTTCTTTATTGACCGCGGTTTTCGATCGATATAAATTAATGGTTTTTGATGCTTTAAAATCAATTCGTATGATTTGTCTTTGGCTGAAGTAGAAACAGAATCTATGATAATGCCATCTACATTCATAGAAAGTAAGGATTTTACATTGGCCAGTTCAGATTCTTCGTTTTCAAAGGAAACCATTAAAATAATTTGATAGCCTAAAGCTTGAGCCTTGGTATACATTTCTTCTATAATTGTTGAAAAAAAGGAATGGTTAATTTTCGGCACTACAACCCCGATAGTATTTGTCTTTTTAGTTGATAGACTCCTGCCGACAATATTTGGTATATATCCCAATTCATCTGCCAATGCTTTCACTTTCTTAACAGTGCTAATAGCAATGTCCGGATGGTCTTGAAGTGCTTTGGTTACCGTTACCCTCGATATTTTAAGAAGATCGGCTATATATTTTTGGTTGACTTTCAAAATAAAATAGTTGTTTTAAAAACTTATGTGCAAATATAGAAAAACATACATTTTAAGTGTCATCCTAGATTTCTATAATTATAAGCATTCTCAATGGTTAACAATAATTATCCTTGGTTTATAGATCAAATATAGTTTAAAAGATAGCAAAAAGTATTACACGTGTAATACTTTTTGCTATCTTTGATAAAAATAAGTAATTTATTAAACTTTCTTAATCAAATAAAAATTATGGAAATTATTTATGCCCTTGTGGCAATACTAGCTTGGGGTTCATGGATTGCTCCATCACAGAATGTTAAGATTGAAGGCAACAAACGAGAACTTTTTACGTAACCATCGCTGTGCTTGCTTTGACTTTAATAGCCTCAATATTCGTTGACTTTGATGGATTGAATTCCACCACGTTTTGGTATTCTTTTTATGGAGGACTTATTTGGGCTATTAGCGGATGGAGTACTTTTGTGGGAACAAGTAATCTTGGAATGGCAAAAGCATTTGGTATATGGGCGCCCATGAATATAGTAGTGTCTGTTCTATGGGGCGCATTACTTTTTGGAGAGTTCTCTGATGTGGAGCTTAACGCCTTGTTATTAGGGGTATTGGCTTTTGTGATTATTTTGGGAGTAGTTATAGCGGTAATTGGAGGTGTTATTCTCATGAATTTTGAAAATTTAGTTAAATAAAAATATTATAAAATGAACAAATATAAAGTACCTAGCAACCCACATATTTACCAAAACTTCATTAATGGACACTATAAAAATTCGTCTGGTAATGAAACTTTTGAACGTGAAAGTCCGGGGCATGGAGCTATTATAGGTCAATATCCGTTAAGTAATAAAAAAGATACTGAAGAAGCTATAGCAGTGGCTAAAAAAACCTTTAAAAGTGATGAATGGTCTAGTTTGACGGGAGTTGATCGCGAAAAAATTATACGAAACGTTGCTGCCATTATTAGAGAAAGAGCCGAGGAATTAGCACTAATAGAAACACTTGAAAGTGGGAAGCCTATAAGTCAGGCTCTGGACGAAATGGAATGGGCTGCTGGAATTTGGGACTATGCTGCTACTTTGGCAAGACATATTGCTGGTGATGTAAATACGAATGTTGGTAGAGATATGACCGCCATGATGCAAAAAGTACCAGTAGGTGTCGTAGGAATGATAACACCTTGGAACTTCCCTCTATTGATTATTTCGCAAAAATTACCAATAGCCTTAGCTGCTGGTTGTACAGCCGTCATAAAACCTTCTGAAATGACTCCTGGAACAACGTTGTTATTGGGTGGTATGTTAAAAGAAGCAGGATTGCCAGACGGTGTTGTAAACATTGTAGCGGGTTATGGAGACCCCGTTGGAATGACCCTAGCAGAAAGTAATGATGTAGATATGATTTCATTTACAGGAAGTACAGCAGTTGGGAAACATATTGTTCGCGCCTCAGCAGGAAACTTGAAAAAAGTAGAATTAGAACTAGGAGGTAAAAACCCTCAAATTATATTTCCAGATGCCGATATAGATGCGCTTATTGATGCTGTCGTATTTGGAATTTATTTTAATATGGGAGAGTGTTGTAATAGTGGAAGTAGAATCATTATCCACGAAGATATTGCAGCCGGATTTGAAGCGAAAGTAATTGCTCATGCCAAGAAAGTTAAGGTTGGCGATCCCTTAGATCCTACCGTTAAAGTAGGAGCTATTATCAATAACAACCAGTTTGATAAAATCATGAAGTATATTGAATCTGGAATCGCCCAAGGCGCAAAAGTAACATTAGGAGGAAAGGCATTAAAAAGTGACCGAGGATCCTTTATTGAACCAACTATTTTCTCTGATGTAACGCCTGATATGGATATTGCTTGTGAAGAAATATTCGGACCTGTACTTTCTATCCTAACCTTTAAAACAGCCCAAGAAGCCTTAGATATTGCCAATGGAACTGATTTCGGACTTTCGGCAGGTGTTTGGACAAAAGACATTGATACTGCCATGTACATGACACGTAATATTGATGCAGGAACTGTTTGGGTAAATAACTGGATGTCTGGGTATCCTGAAATTCCATTTGGTGGAATGAAACAAAGTGGTTTGGGAAGAGAATTAGGACCGCACGCAGTTGACGAGTTTATGGAAACTAAATCTGTACTAATTAAAATGGGTGCCACACCTGGTGATTGGGTGGGATAAGCCCCGAATTTATGAAAAATACTTCTTAATTAAATGAAGTGTATCGTTATTGTTCTAAGACAAGAACGACTACGAATACAATAGTTATTAAAAAATTACACGTGTAAAATGAATAAATTTCAAATAGTATCAGCAGCAGAAGCAGTACTTGATATTAAGGATGGGGATACCGTTGTTTTTGGTGGTGCAGGTGCAGGACATGCGGTACCTGATAAAGTGATGGAACATTTGGGAGCACGATTCAAAAAAACAGGACAACCAGTTGGCCTAAGAACGGTACACCCTTGTGGTATTGGAGACAATGATACAAAAGGCTTAAATCATATAGCACACGAAGGTTTGATAGATACCAATATTGGTGGGTTTTGGGGGAACGCTCCAAAAATGTCTGCCTTAGCGAAAGAAAATAAAATAAAAGGATACAATTTACCACAAGGTGTATTGAGTCATTTAATGAGGGCGAGTGCATCTGGTAAGCCAGGTGTTATTACTAAAGTTGGTTTAAAAACTTTTGTAGATCCAGATGTTGAAGGTGGAAAAATCAATAGTATTACCACAGAAGATTTTGTTTCTCATGTGAGTTTACAAAATGAAGACTATCTTTTTTATCCATCCTTAAAAGTAAATGTAGCCATCATTAGAGGAACATCTATTGATGCAGAAGGTAATTTAACTATGGAGGAAGAAGTTGGTTTTTTCTCTATGTTGTCAATTGCGCAAGCGGCCAAAGTAAATGGCGGAATTGTAATTGCTCAGGTTAAAAATATAAAGAATACCAATTGTGATCCAGGCAGCGTAAAAGTACCAGGAATATTTATTGATTATGTAGTGCAAGATAAAACTCAGGAGATGACTTTTATTTCTTCATTTGATAAAGCATTGGTTGATAGAAATGAGCCATACACTTCTGAAGATTTAAAATTAGAAGGATTGAAGCGAATCATTATGCGAAAAGCTTCTCAAGAACTTCGGGCAGGAACTTTTGTGAATTTAGGCTATGGTATGGCAGATGGAGTACCCATTGTGGCACAAGAAGAAGGCATTGCAGACAAACTTACGTTTATGATTGAACAAGGTCCCACAGGAGGAATTCCCACTACTGGATTAAATTTTGGGGCCATGTACAATCCGTCTTCTATTGTCGACGACGGTTATCAGTTTGATTTCTTTCAAGGTGGTGGATTGGATATTACCTTCTTAGGTTTTGCGCAAATTGACCAATTTGGAAATGTAAATTCAAGTCGATTTGGAAATATATTAACCGGCTGTGGTGGATTTATAGACATTTCACAAAATGCTAAAAAAGTGGTGTTCTGTGGTTCGTTTGCAGTAAAATCGCAACAAGAAATTACAGAAGAAGGACTTGAAATTAGCCATCCAGGAAAATTCAATAAGTTTATAAACAATGTAGAGCAGATTACCTTTTCAAGTGAATATGCCTTAGAAAGCGGACAGGAAGTTTTGTATGTAACCGAAAGAGCACTATTCCAATTAACACCAAAAGGATTACTACTTAAGGAAATTGCTTCAGGTGTAGATTTACAAAAAGATGTTTTAGACATGATGGATTTTATGCCTATCATTCATGACGAAATAAAAATCTATGACACCAACATTTTTAAACATTGTAAATTAGGATTGTTACAACAAGAAGTTACGATATGACAGATTTTATCATCACAGATATTACAAAAGGTCTTATGACTATCACCCTCAATTATCCCCAGAAGATGAATTGCATGGGCTTCGAAATGCTCGAAGGATTAAATACTGCGATAGATTTCGCTAGCAAAAAAAGTGAGGTAAAAGCCATTCTATTCAAAGGTGCAGGAGAAAGAGCATTTTCAACTGGAGCAAATATCAAGGAATTTGAAACACTAGAAGAAAATGAAGTAAAACGGTGGATAGAATTTGGAAATGAAATCAATAACAAAATAGAAACGATTGGTAAACCTACCGTTGCTTTTATCAATGGTTACGCCATGGGAGGAGGTTTAGAACTCGCCTTAGCCTGTGATTTTAGATTGGCGTCTCAAACTGCAATTTTGAGTTCACCAGAAGTTTCAAACGGTTGGTTACCCGGCTGGGGAGGCATGACAAGAGTAAGACGCTTGGTTGGAGAATCCAACGCAAAAAGAATTGTGTTGCTTTGTGAACGACTAGATGCTAATCAAGCTTTACAAATGGGATTGGTTACAAGAGTCGTTACCGAAGACGAAGTGCAAGACTTTATGAATACCCTAATAGAAATGAAACCAATTGCTTATGCTTTGGCAAAATCGGCAGTGATGGATGCTACAAGAACAACTTCAGGGTCAGATGTTGATTTTGATGTATTGGCAGTAAAAATAGCACAACAAGACAATTAAATAAAAAACACAACATGATTATAGATTCACATATCAAAGGTTCTGATCTAAATGAATCGCTAAAGAATTTTTGGGATTTGGCTAAAACGAAGGTTGAAATCCTAAACAAAAAATACGATGCCTCACAAGGCGCTCCTGTATTTACCATAAATGGAGAATATACAACGAGAGGTTGGACAGAATGGACTCAAGGATTTCAATTTGGAATTCCCTTGCTAATTGCTGAGGCTACTGGAGATAATGACATGCTAGCACTTGGAAAAGAAAAAACGGTTTCTAATATGGCACATCATTTGAGTCATTTTGGGGTGCACGATCACGGATTTAATAATTTAAGCACTTACGGTAATTTATTGCGTATGTCCAATCAGAATATTTTGGAGGCAAGTAAAGAAGAAAAAGACTTTTATAAATTGGCTATTTCTATGTCAGGTTCTATCCAATCAAAACGATGGACAGATGTAAAAGATGGGGGATTTATATATTCTTTTAATGGACCTCATTCGTTGTTTATAGACACCATTAGAACCACAAGAATATTGTTGGCTGCTCATAAACTCGGACATCGATTGTTAGATGAAAACGACAAACAAATAGATTTACTTCAAAGAGCAGTAATCCATGGAATGACGACGGCAAAATATGCCGTTTTTTATGGCGAAGGAAGAGATACCTATGATACTTGGGGACGCGTAGCACACGAATCCATTTTTAATACGAATGATGGAAATTACCGTTGTCCGAATTCTCAACAAGGCTTTTCAGGATTTACTACTTGGACC
>Ga0115563_1004162_pt1 | contig 9934 bp, 9 predicted proteins | sample COGITO_mtgs_1105_2_FD_87198 | JGI IMG/M metagenome (GOLD analysis project Ga0115563, IMG submission 87198) | Pelagic marine microbial communities from North Sea - COGITO_mtgs_110519 | ecosystem: Environmental > Aquatic > Marine > Epipelagic | place: Germany:Helgoland, sampling site Kabeltonne...
CCCATGAACCGCGCGGTTGTGGTTGAGAGCGACATACCGTTCGCAGAACTCAGCATCGCGAACCCCGGAATCGCGGACATTTCATCGTTGTCGGATCGCACAATTTACGTTCTGGGGAAATCACCGGGCCTGACCACCCTCACGCTTTTGGATGCAAGCGGCCAGCTGATCACAAACGTCGATGTCCGTGTTTCGGCAGATGTGTCCGAGTTCAAAGAGCGGCTGAGGCAAATCCTACCGGGTGAAAAGATCGAAGTACGCACCGCAAATGACGGGATCGTCCTGTCGGGTGTCGTATCATCGACGCAACGGTTGCAGCGCGCCCTGGACTTGGCCGAGCGTTACGCCCCCGACCGGGTATCGAACCTGATGAGCGTGGGCGGCATTCAGCAAGTCATGATGAAAGTGCGTTTCGCGGAGATGCAGCGCACAGTGTCCAAATCATTGAGCTCTTCATTGGCGTTGAACGGTGCGATCGGCGGAACGGGTGTCAACGGAGGCACCGGTTCGACCAACGCATCAGGCGGGATCGCCAATTCGCTTGGCGGCACAGTTCCGGTAGTCAACCAAAACGCCGGCGCAATCTTGTTCGGGTTCAACGCGGGATCCACTCAGGTCGGCATTCTGCTAGAAGCTTTGGAGCAAAAAGGCGTCGTGCGGTTCTTGGCAGAACCAAACCTTGTTGCGCTCTCAGGGCAAGAAGCAAAATTTATGGCGGGCGGAGAATACCCCGTCCCTGTCGCGCAATCTGACGACAGAATATCCATTGAATTCAAACCCTTCGGTGTTGAACTTTCGTTCATCCCACGGGTTGTCGACGGCGAACTGATCAACCTCGAACTCAAGGCTGCTGTCTCTGCGATTGATCCATCCAACAGCCTTTCTGTCGGCAATGGTATCGAAGTCGCTGCATTTACACGCCGCGAAACCTCGACCACTGTCGAGATGCGCGATGGCGAGAGCTTTGCAATTGCGGGTCTTCTAACCGATGACTTTACCGACAACACCAGCCAACTGCCTTGGATCGGCGATGTGCCCATTCTAGGTGCATTGTTCAGATCTGCAGATTACCAGCGCAGCCAAACCGAACTTGTGATCATCGTAACCGCGCATTTGGTTACGCCCGCGCGCACCGGTGCGTTGGCGTTGCCTACAGATCGAATCAAACCCCCGACCGAAAAAGACCTGTTTCTGTTCGGCAGAACGTCCGAAGGGACGCGCTCGCCCAACAAGGGGGCCGCCGGAGAGGTTGCCAAGCAGGACTTTGGTGGGTCATATGGGTATGTATTGGACTGATCAGATGACACATGCAGCGGCTTCACCTCTCAAGATAGCGATCTCAAGTCTAGGTTTGTTTGCAATTCTAGGCTGCGCGCCCAGTTCTGACCCTGTCTACACTCAATTCTACCGTGAAGCTGGTGCATTGACTGACACCGGGTACTTTGGCGACGCGACGCAGAACAACCGCCTCGTGATGACCGGAGAGCGGCATTTTACATTTGATCTGGCGAACCGCTTTGCCTCCGAAGTTACCTCAACAGTTAATTTTGCGTTCAATTCCACGCAATTGGACGGCAATGCTCAGGCGATATTGCGGCAGCAGGCAAACTGGATCCGCCAGTTCCCCGAAGTGAGATTCCGGGTGTACGGCACACCGACGCCGTCGGATCGGATGCATCAAACCGGAGATTGGGCCAGCGACGCGCAAATGAGGTCGTACATTTCCTGACCACACAAGGCATCAGCCGCAGCAGGTTGGAAGCAGTTGTTTCTTATGGTGAAACCCAGCCCCTGATAGTGACACAGGGACGCGAACGGCAGAACCGGCGGACAGTGACCGAAGTCAATGGATTCTTCAGCCGTCATCCAACTGTGCTGGATGGCAAATACGCCCAGATCATCTACCGCGATTATGTCGCCAGCGGCGTTCCGACGTCACAATTGACCAGCACCGCACTGACCGCAACAGAATAACGTTAGAAATCAGACCTAAGCATCTGATCTAAAACGCTTAAAGCACCCTGATTGCCGCAATCGTCGCGCGCGCACAGCGAAACCAATCTGCGGCTCACGCAGGTATCGTTTCAACATACCCTACAATAGAAACCTTTTGGCCCCAATCTCGCCCCACTTGAGGGAGATATTGCTAGCACTAGGACAAATGTGTCTGGACAAAATGCCAGACATGGGTGGCCGCAGATCGGGACCGCGCAGACCATTGTGTTTCAGGTTCGGCTGCCAAACCCTTGCAGGTAAAGGATTAAGGCGATGAGTAGCATAATGCCACAACCCCAAGCGGCCACAATCGTGGCCTGCACCGTTAGCCGCGATGTGCAGAATTTCGATCTGCTCATCGAGGATATGGAAGCAGCGCTTGGCGAAAGCTGGGGTGATCTGAGTTTTGCAGAGGCACTTGCATTCTTTGGCCAGCCCGAAGCCGAAGGCATGGAATTCATCGCACTCGCTTTGGATGAAACTGACGAGGACGACATCGTTTTGATGTCCGAGATCATCAGCCAGGCAAAGGCCCGCGATATCAAAGTCATTCTGATTGCAGAAGATGTCACACCAGCAGCCCTTCATTCGCTTTTGCGGCAGGGCGCGGATGAGTTTGTGCCCTACCCCCTACCGGAGGGTGAGCTGTTGAAGGCAATCACCCGCATCCGTGCCGTGGACGAAGTCGCCGCCCCGGCGGTGCAAACTGGTCCAAACCTGAAACCGGGCGCGCAGAAAGATGGCGCGTTGATCGGTGTTCAGGGTCTTGCCGGTGGTGTCGGATCTTCAACGATGGCCGTCAATCTTGCGTGGGAATTGGCGACGGTAGATAAAAAGAACCCGCCGTCGGTGTGTTTGATCGACTTTGATCTACAGTATGGATCGGTCGCAACTTTCCTTGATCTGCCACGCCGCGAGGCTGTCTATGAAATGCTGTCTGATACAGAGACCATGGACGAAGAAATCTTTGGTCAATCATTGGTGACCTTTGAAGATAGGCTGAGCGTACTGACCTGCCCGGCGGAAATGCTGCCGCTTGATATCATCACTTCCGACGACGTCACCCGCATCCTTAGCATCGCGCGCAATCAGTTTGATTACGTCATTATCGACATGCCCTCGACCTTGGTTCAATGGACAGAAGCTGTTCTGAATCAAGCACATATCTACTTCACTCTCCTCGAACTCGACATGCGATGTGCGCAGAACGCCTTGCGTTTCAAACGCGCGCTTCAGTCCGAGGAACTGCCAATTGAAAAACTGCGGTATGTGTTGAACAGAGCGCCAAAATTCACCGATCTCAGTGGCAAAAGTCGCGTTAAGCGGCTCGCTGAAAGCCTTGATATCTTTATTGATTTGCAACTTCCCGATGGCGGCAAACCTATCACACAAGCCAATGACCACGGGCTGCCGCTGGCATCCTCCGCGCCCAAGAGCCCGCTCAGACGCGAACTGGCGAAGCTGGCATCCTCCATCCATGACCTCAAAGGGGATGAAGCCCAAGCGGCCTAACCCCCACGGAAAGAACGCTAATGTTTTCCAAGTATAAGAAATCAAGCACTACACCGGTCGCGGCCAACGCGCCAAAGGAAGTCGTGAGCAAACCGGTTGCATTGGCGGAAAAAGCCCCTGCAGCGTCCATGCGGCGCGCGGCACAGCCCGCCGCCGTGGCCCCCATCGACAAAGAAGTGAAGCGCAAGCAGCGCATGGGTGAGATCAAGCTGGAATTGCACCGCGCACTTCTCGACAATCTAAACCTTGCCGCACTTGAGCACGCGACAGAGGCGGACCTGCGCCAGGAAATCAGCGATATCGCCAGCGAAATTCTCGCCGAGAAGAGCATTGTTCTGAACCGCGAGGACCGTAAGACACTGAATTCAGAGCTTTATGACGAGGTCACAGGCCTTGGCCCGCTTGAGACCCTTCTGAAAGACGATACCGTCAACGATATTCTGGTCAACGGTCCGCAGCAGATTTTCGTAGAACGTGACGGCAAGCTGGAACTGACCGATGTTACGTTTAAAGACGAACGCCATCTGCTTCGGATCATTGATAAAATCGTCTCTGCGGTGGGACGTCGGGTGGATGAAAGCAACCCATATGTCGACGCCCGTTTGCAAGATGGCTCGCGGTTTAACGCGATGGTGCCCCCTGTCGCTGTGGATGGATCGCTGGTTTCCATTCGTAAGTTCAAGAAAGACAAGTTGGGTATTGATGATTTGGTTGATTTCGGTGCTTTCACCGAAGAGATGGCTGCATATTTGCAAGCCGCTGTCGCAACCCGTCTCAATATTATTGTCTCTGGCGGTACAGGTTCGGGCAAAACGACCACGCTTAATGCGCTGTCGTCCTTCATCGACAACGCCGAACGCATCCTGACGATTGAGGACACAGCGGAACTTCAGCTGCAACAAACCCACGTTGGCCGGATGGAAAGCCGTCCGCCCAACGTCGAAGGCAAAGGCGAAGTGTCACCGCGCGATTGTCTCAAGAACGCACTACGTATGCGCCCGGACCGGATCATCGTTGGTGAAACCCGCGGCGAGGAAGTTATCGACATGCTGCAGGCCATGAACACGGGTCACGACGGCTCCATGACCACCATCCACGCCAACTCTGCGCGCGACGGTGTCAGCCGACTGGAAAACATGATTGCGATGGCCGGGATCGAGATGCCGCTAAAAGCGGTTCGGTCGCAGATTTCATCTGCTGTGAACCTGATTGTGCAGGCCAGCCGCCTGCAAGACGGCTCGCGCCGGATGACATCCATTACCGAAATCACCGGGATGGAAGGCGAAGTCATCTCGATGCAGGAGATTTTCCGCTATCAGCGTGTGGGCCTGACCCCCGACAACAAGATTATCGGCCATTTCACGGCCACCGGCGTACGCAGCCACTACGCAGAGCGTTTCCGCATGTGGGGCTATGATTTGCCATCCTCCATCTACGAACCCATCGCAGCGCAGTAAGGAACACAGATATGAGTGCCGAACTAATCATCTACGGCCTGATCTTTATTGGTGTTTTGGTACTCGTCGAGGGCCTGTATCTGGTCGTCTTTGGCAAGTCGATCAGCCTCAACAGCAAGGTCAATCGTCGCCTTGAGATGTTGGAAAAGGGCCAGCGCCGCGAAGAGGTGTTGGACAAGCTGCGCAAAGAGATGCAGCAGCACATGAAATCAAAGTCGATTCCGCTTTATTCGCTGCTCAGCGAACGGGCGCAAAAGGCTGCAATTGCGTTCAGCCCACAGCAGTTGATCATGTTGATGGGAGGGGTAGCGGTTTTCACATTTCTGGCGCTGACTGTGGGAACCCAGACCGAAGTGCCGGTCCGCGCGCTCTTGTCGGTTGGCATCGGCGTTGGGTCGATCATTTTCTGGGTCACATCCAAAGCCAACAAACGCATGGGCATGATCGAAGAGCAATTGCCCGATGCGGTAGAGCTGATGGTCCGTTCATTGAAGGTTGGCCACCCGTTCAGCAATGCGATCGGCATTGTTGCAAAAGAAGTGCAGGATCCGCTGGGCTCTGAGTTCGGCGTAATCGCGGATGAAGCAGCCTATGGCCGTGACGTGGGCGAGGCGTTGAAAGACATGGCAGAGCGGCTTGATATGCAGGACTTACGCTTCCTTGCGGTTGCGGTAACGATCCAGCAACAGTCAGGTGGTAACCTTGCCGAAATTCTCGCAGGATTGGCAAAAGTGATCCGCGCGCGTTTCCGTCTATTCCGGCGGGTAAAGGCGATCACCGCAGAGGCAAAGTGGTCCGGCAAATTCCTGTCTGCATTCCCGCTGATGGCGCTGGCCGCCATCAATGTGAGCGATCCAAATTATTATGACGACGTCATGGATCACCCATACTTCATTCCAGCATGCTTTGTGGTTGGGATTTTCATTGCGGTGAACCTCGTGGTGATGCGCGTGCTCACCGACATCAAAGTGTAGGGGGCTGACGCATGGGAATTTTCACACAGATACAGGACTTTATTACCGGGCTTTTGGGGCCGATGGGCCTGATCATGATTCTGGGTGTGATTGGCACAACACTTGTGCTTTTCACCGTGGTCATGATGATCCGTCAGCCCGAAGACCCGCTGACAAAGCTAAAACGGTCAGCCAATGGTCAAACCGACACCACCGGCAAACAGAAACTGCGGCAGGCCGATGGAAACCAGCAGCTGCAAAAATTTGCAAAGTTCCTTGAGCCTGAAAATGTCGCCGATCTAAGCGCAAAACAGCTGGAGCTTCGGCAGGCTGGCTACCATAGCCGTGATGCTGTCCGCATGTTTTACTTTTCCCAAATGGCGCTTGGTCTTGTTGGTCTGCTGGCAGGTTTTGTCTATATCAACTTCCTTGGTGGTGGCGAAGGGATGAGCACACAAAAAACCATGATCTACACAATCGGGCCAGGCGCGGTCGGGTATTACTTGCCGAAATACTGGATCACGCGGCGGGTCGAGGAACGCAAAGAGCAAATCACGCGCGGTTTCCCTGATGCGCTCGACATGATGCTGGTCTGTGTTGAGGCGGGTCAATCTCTGGATCAATGTATCGTCCGTGTCGCGCGGGAACTGCGCGCCTCGTATCCGGCACTTGCCGAAGAATTCGAGGTTGTCACCTATGAAATGAAGGCCGGTAAAGACAAGGTCACGGTTCTGAACGATATGGGCAACCGCTGCGGCGTACAGGACGTGGCGTCGTTCGTGACGGTGCTGGTTCAATCAGCCGCATTCGGTACCTCGATTGCGGACGCGTTGCGCGTCTATGCGGACGAGATGCGGGACAAACGCGTCATGCGTGCCGAAGAGGCCGCAAACAAGTTGCCAACCAAGATGACCCTTGCCACAATGATGTTAACCGTTCCACCGCTGCTGATCATTCTGGTCGGGCCTTCGGTACACGGTATCACGGAGTTGGGCACAATGGGTGGACCGCAATAAACATGATCCCCAGAATTGAGCATCTGTTTCGCAGTGCTCTGATCCTGACCTGTATAATCGGATTGACCGCCTGTGCACCGGGCGGTTTTTCTGCGGCGGGTGAACAGGTCTATGCGCCGGGTGTCGATCAGCGCGGACAGGCCAAAGACGGTGTCGAAGTGGGCCACCGCCTGATTGCCGCAGGGCAATATGAACTGGCGATAAAATCGTTCAATCGCGCGGCCTTAGTCCAAGGTGCCGACGTTGAGGTGCTATCAGGTTTAGGCAGTGCAAACCTTGGTCTGGGGCGTCTGGGGCAAGCTGAATCACTGCTGCGCAGCGCGTTGAAACAGGACGCCAAGCAACCGGAGGTTTGGAACAACCTCGGGGTTGTTTTGATGGAGCGTGGCAAGACACCTGAAGCTGTGCGCATATTCCAACGCGCTTTTGCGCTCGATAATGGCGAAAGTGACGCAATTCGTGACAATTTACGCTTGGCGCTCGCAAAATCAGAAAATTCTGTTATCATTGGTAACCAAGAAGAAGATTATAAATTGGTGCGGCGAGGCGCAGGAGATTACCTGATTTCCCCGACACTATGACCGAGGCAGAGCAGTAAAAGGACGCAAAAATGCGCCACCCTATTCTATTTGCCGTCTGCATTGCAGGCGCAGCAGCCATTTCTGGCTGTGCTGAAAAGTCAGCAAATGAAACCGTTGAACGCGCGTTTAAAGACGTGAACGCAATTGATGGGGCGAACCTGTCTGATGTCATGCTAACGGTCGCTGATCCGAATGAGGCAGTGACCTTCTTTCAACGCTCTGCTGCACAAGACCCGACACGGATTGACCACCAGCGCGGTCTGGCGTCATCCCTGATCCGTGCCAAACGTGTGACTGAGGGCGTGCTGGAATGGCGCAAAGTCGTGGCCATGCCGAAGGCAACCTCGGATGATAGCGTGGAACTGGCTGACGCCCTGATCCGGTCGGGCGATTGGGCCGGGGCCGAAAAAGTCCTGCACAGCGTGCCGCCCACCCATGAGACCTTCAAGCGCTATCGCTTGGAGGCGATCGTCGCCGACAGCAAACAAGAGTGGAAAAAAGCCGACAGTTTCTATGAAATATCTGTTGGCCTGACGGCGACCCCTGCATCGGTGATGAACAACTGGGGCTATTCAAAACTGACCCGTGGTGCCTATCCCGAGGCAGAGCGCCTGTTTACAGACGCGATCCGTCAGGACCCCAGCCTCTTTACCGCCAAGAATAACCTCGTCCTCGCCCGTGCAGCACAGCGCGACTATACCTTGCCCATTATCCCGATGGACCAGACAGAACGCGCGCAGTTGCTGCATACCATGGCGCTTTCGGCGATCAAAAAAGGCGATGTAGAGACTGGCAAAGGTCTGCTGCGTGAAGCAATAAACACACATCCACAGCACTTTGAAGCGGCCGTGCGGTCCCTGCGTGCCCTAGAAGAAAGCTAGGGGATGAGCATTCCCGCGCTTCAGGCGATGTGGTTCTTGCCCTTCGTTCTGCCGATATGTCTGTATGTGGCTTATACCGATCTGGCGCAAATGCGCATTACAAATCAGACAGTTATGGCGCTGGCTGTGATATTTGTGGTCATCGGGTTCTTCCTTATGCCGTTCAATGACTATCTGTGGAAACTTGCCGTATTGGTCATTGTTATGATCGTCGGGGTGATCCTGAACGCCGCAGGCGCAATGGGGGCCGGTGACGCCAAATTCATTGCGGTGGCCGCACCCTACCTTGCCTTGGGGGATCTGCAATTTGTGATGATGCTGTTCATGGCGATCCTTTTGGCCGCTGCACTGACCCACCGCGTGGTCAAACATACGCCCCTGCGCCGACTTGCACCCGAATGGGAAAGCTGGGACCGGGGCAAGAAATTCCCCCTAGGCCTCGCGCTTGGCCCCTGTCTTGCCGTTTATTTGATCTTAGGTGCGCTGCTTGGCGCCTGATAAACGCCATATTTAGAAACGATACTGCAGTGTGAAAATGGATTGTTTCGCGCGGACAGGATCGAACACATGAACATGCAAACCTCTACTGTTATGGCCCCCCCGCCGCCCAAGCGGCTGGAGGATATGAAACTGCCGATTGTGATGATGCGTGACATCATCCTCAAAACCATCTTTCGCAAGAACATTGATTTGGTCAGCGATCTGGCTAAGGCAGTGTGCCTACCCATACCGGTGACGCAAGAACTGGTCGACATGGCGCGCACCCAGCGGTTGGTTGAGGCAACAGGCACACTGAACGCCAATAACGGCAACGAAATGGGCTATCAGCTGACCGAAGTGGGTAAATCGCGTGCGTTGGATGCGTTGGCCCAGTCCGAATATTTCGGCGCGATGCCTGTGCCACTTGATGTTTACCGCGAACAGATCAAACGCCAGTCGGTGCGCAATTTGCAGGTCACGCGCAGCCAGTTGACCGGCGCGATGGGCCATCTGGTCTTGCCCGACAGCCTGCTGGACCATCTGGGACCAGCTGTTTCTGCGGGTCGCTCGATCCTGATGTACGGCCCGCCCGGCAATGGCAAATCATCCATCTCAAACGGGATTCGCGACGCGCTGGGGGACCGCGTCTATGTCCCCCGCGCCATTGAATACGCCAGTCAGGTGATCACGGTCTATGACCCAATCGTGCATTCAGCCGCCGAAGACGAGGCGCAAGACCCTACCTCCTTGCGGCGCATCACTCGCTACGACAGCCGCTATGTTTGCTGTGAGCGCCCGACAGTCATTACGGGTGGCGAACTTACACTCGACATGCTTGATCTGGTCTATAACCCTACCGCACGGACGTATCAGGCGCCCCTTCAGCTTAAATCAACCGGCGGCATTTTCATCGTTGACGACCTTGGCCGTCAAAAAGAACTGGTCTTGTCCCGTTTTAGTTCCGGTCTCTTTCGAGCAATGTTTGCTATGAAGGAGATATGGAATGGCAACGAGATACACAGACGAGTTTCGGCGTGATGCAGTGCGCATCGCGATCAG
>Ga0115563_1004182_pt1 | contig 9908 bp, 9 predicted proteins | sample COGITO_mtgs_1105_2_FD_87198 | JGI IMG/M metagenome (GOLD analysis project Ga0115563, IMG submission 87198) | Pelagic marine microbial communities from North Sea - COGITO_mtgs_110519 | ecosystem: Environmental > Aquatic > Marine > Epipelagic | place: Germany:Helgoland, sampling site Kabeltonne...
AAGTAAATAACAATCGTTTGTTTGTTATTGATACTAATAATGATAGTAATAAATCTCAAAAATCTATGGTAGTTCTCCATGGATATCCTACTTCATCATTGGATTACTATAAAGTATTACCAGAATTATCTAAAAGCTACAGAGTAATTTTACATGATCACCTAGGTTTTGGTTTTTCGGATAAACCAAAAAATGTTGGTTATTCATTAGTTAAACAAGCAGATATCGCCTTAGAATTATGGCGTCAGTTAGGTTTAAAAAAAATATACTTATTTGCACATGACTACGGAACATCTGTGGCTACTGAAATTATAGCTCGCTACAATGCAAATGAATTGGACATAAAAATCGAACAGTTAATTTTAACTAATGGTAGTATTCACATTGAATTATCTCAATTAAGAACTATTCAAAAACTTCTAAAACATAAGTTTTTGGGGAAATATGTTGCTAAACTCACCAACTTTCCCATTTTCAGAAAAAACATGAAAAACATTTATTTTGACAGCTCTAAAGTAACAGATAATGAACTTAAAGAAATGTGGGAATTAATTGAGTTAAATGGAGGGAGAGAAGTCATACATAAGCTAACCCAATACATTAATGGGCGATATTTATATTGGGATCGGTGGATTGGTGCGTTAAAGGAAACTCGGGTGCAAACTAAAATTATTTGGGCAAAAAACGATCCTATTGCCGTTCCTGCTATTGCTAAATTACTCGCAAAAGAAATTCCAAACAATATATTATTTTGGATGGAAAATACGGGGCATTTTTTAATGTTGGAGAGCCCCAAAGAGTTGTTGGAATTAATTTTAAAAAATAACTATAATAATAATTGAAATTAGTTTTCCAACTTAGAAGCCTTTCTTGTTCCTTCGTACAATTCATACTTCACAAACTTGCAATCTAAATCAGCATTTTTCAATTCAATTCTTTTTGATGTCCTTAGACCCACATGTTTTAAAGCTTGCATATCTGAGGTAATCATCCATGCTGTTGAGTTTGGGTAATTGTGTTTTAAAGTATCTCCAACTTTTTTATAGAACTCATTTACATCTATATTTAAACGCTCACCATAAGGAGGATTAAATAAAATTGTTGTATTACCAAAAACTTCTTTTGTGGAATTGAAAAAATTAACGTGATGAACCCCTATAAACTCATCCAAATTAGCATTGATAATATTTTGTTTTGCTTTTGATACTGCAGAAGGGGCTTTATCAAACCCCATGATTTTGAAATGAGAATTAGTAATTTTTTTTAGAAGTGCGTCCTGTATGGTAAAGTAAAGATCTTCATCGTAATTTTTCCAACGCTCAAATGCAAATTGTTTTCTATTAATATTTGCAGGTATTTTACAAGCTATCATACAAGCTTCTATTAGTATGGTTCCAGAACCACACATGGGGTCTATAAAATTCTCATCACCTGAATAACCAGAAAGCAATACCAAACCAGCAGCTAAAACTTCATTAATTGGTGCAATATTAGTAGCACTTCTGTACCCTCTTTTATGTAATGAATCTCCAGATGAATCTAGAGAAATTGTACACCAATCTTTCTGTATGTGAACATGAATTTTAACATCAGGGTAGTCTAAGTCTACATTAGGTCTTTTACTGTATTTATGCCTGAAATAATCTGCAACTGCATCTTTAGACTTTAAGGCTATATAATGAGAGTTACTAGTAAAATTTTTTGAATTAACTACAGCCCCAATTGCAAAAGTACCCTCAACATCTAGATATTTTTCCCATTTAATTTTTTGAATAGCCTCATACAAATCTTCCTCATCATAAACTTTACAAGTTCTAATGGGTTTTAAAATACGAATAGCTGTCCTTAAAGCAATATTAGCTTTGTACAAGAAACCTTGATCACCTCTAAAAGTAACACTTCTTATACCTTCTTTAATATCTTGGGCTCCAAGTTTCTTTAGTTCTTCAGCTAAAACACCTTCCAAACCCTTTAGAGTTGTGGCCGTCATTTTAAAATTAGTATTCATATTTCAAAGGTTAGGCTGCAAAAATACACTTTAATAACTCTTTTTTGATATAAGAAATTAGAAAAAAATTAATTCATTTATATTCCTGTAGTAGAACATTATTTCTGAAAGAAAAGTTTATTTTTGTAATCACTATTTAAATATGAATAAATCAGATTGGTTCACAGATTGGTTTAACACCTCTTATTATCATACACTCTACAAAGACAGAAATGATAAAGATGCCCAATTATTCATGAGAAATATTATTAATTTTTTAAAAATTCCGTCATCTTCTCATTTACTTGATTTACCCTGCGGAAAAGGTAGGCATTCAATTTATTTAAATTCTCTAGGCTATAAAGTAACCGGCGCAGATTTGTCTGAAAATAGCATACAAGCAGCAAAAAAATACGAAAATAACACCCTAAATTTTAAGTTAAAAGACATGAGAAAACCTTTTAACATTAAATATGACGCTGTTTTTAATCTTTTTACAAGTTTTGGATATTTTGAAAACGATATGGATGATATCTTAGTTTTAAAAAACATACATAAAGGCTTACGTGAAAATGGTTTATTAGTTCTTGATTTTTTAAATGTTGTAAATGTTGAAAAAAAATTAGTAAAAAAAGAAGTAAAAATTGTTGATGAAATTACATTTAATTTACAACGAGAAATTAAAGATGGTTTTATCTTAAAGCATATTACATTTACAGACAAAGGAGTAAACCATTCATTCTCAGAAAGAGTTAAATACCTTACCCTTAAAAAATTCGAATTGTATTTTTTTGAGGCTGGATTAAAAATTAATCATATTTTTGGTGACTATCATTTAGCTAAATTCAATCCAGAAACCTCGGAAAGGTTAATATTTGTAGTATCATGATGACGTATTTATTGTTATTAGCCTCAGTTTTATTGGGCGCCTTAGTAGTTTTAATTTTAAAACCATCAAAAAAAACTGTTCGTTTGTTGTTAGCCTTCAGTGGTGCGTATCTTTTATCGGTTGCAATTTTACATTTATTGCCAGAGGTTTATAATGGTTCGTCAGATAATAACATTATGGGTATATGTATCCTATCAGGTGTTATTTTACAATCTGTATTAGAATCTTTTTCAAAGGGAGCGGAACATGGTCATATTCATATCCATACAAACGGAAGAACTTTTCCGAGATTATTATTTGTTAGTTTATGTGTACATGCATTTTCTGAGGGCTTACCAATTTACCACTCTGGAGATAATTTACTTTGGGCGATCATTGTTCATAAAATACCAATAGCCATTATTTTAACTATATTTCTAGTAAATAGTAATTTTTCAAAAAAAACAATTGGAATCTTTTTAACTGTATTTGCTCTAATGAGCCCTTTAGGAGTTTTACTTTCTGATAAATTTATGTTTTTTGAACTCTATAACTCGGAAATTACAGCAGTAATAATTGGGGTGTTTTTACACATCTCTACGATAATTTTATTTGAAAGTTCAGAAAATCATAATTTCAACTTGCATAAGTTTTTAGCCATTATAGCTGGAATATTTTTGACTATTTTCACGCTTTAGTTAGCAACTTCATTAATAAATTTAATTCTCATTAATCGAAGTTCTTCATCATCATATTCTCCATCAAACTCATCTAAAGCTTCTTGAATATTATCAGATTCTGCCTCCATGAAATACTCGTAGATATCTTCTTGTTGATCTTCATCTAAAAGATCATCTAAAGAATAATCAATATTTAACTTGGTTCCTGAATAAATGATTACTTCCATTTCTTTAATTAATTCGTCCATTTCTAATCCTTTAGATTTAGCTATATCAATTAAAGGTAACTTTCTGTCTGTATTCTGGATGATGAATAATTTTAATCCTGAATTTACACCAGTACTTTTCACAATTAAATCATCTGGTCTAACTACGTCAAATTCAATAACGTATTTAGAAATTAAATCAACAAATTCTTTTCCAAACTTTCTAGCCTTCCCTTCTCCAACTCCATGAACCTTAGACAATTCCTCTAAATTAGTTGGGTATTTCAAGGCCATATCATCTAAGGAAGGATCTTGAAAAACTGCAAACGGAGGAACACCCTGCTTGACTGCTACTTTCTTTCTGAGACTTTTTAAAAATTTAATTAATTTTTCATCAGCCGAAGCTCCTGAACTTGGCTGATTTGTTATAATATCTGAAGTATTCTCTTGAGAATAAACATGATCCTCAGACATTAAAAATGATGAGGGTTTATTCAAAAACTTTTCTCCTTCTTTAGAAAGTTTTACAACACCGTATTGTTCAATTTCTTTACGAATAAAATTTACTACTAAAACTTGTCTTAATAGAGCCATCCAATAGGATGCATTCTTTTCCTTACCTATACCAAAAAATGGTTTTAAATTTGTTTTGTGTGAATTTAGCAATGCATTTTCCTTTCCAATTATTGCATTTACTATATCTTTTGATTTGTATTTTTCCTTTGTATCTCTTACAACAGATAAGAGCTTAACAACATCAACACTTGCCTCATGTTTTTTCTTTGGATTTTTTGTGTTGTCATCCATTTGAGCACCATCACCGTTAATTTCGTCAAAATATTCACCGAAATAATGCAATAAATATTTTCTTCTAGACATTGACGTTTCCGCATAACCAACAACTTCTTGAAGTAAAGCATGGCCAATTTCTTGTTCTGCAATTGGTTTGCTAGCCATAAATTTCTCTAACTTCTCTATGTCTTTGTATGCATAAAAGGCCAAACAATATCCCTCACCATCATCTCTTCCTGCCCTACCCGTTTCTTGGTAATAGCTCTCTAAACTTTTAGGAATATCATGATGAATTACAAAGCGAACATCAGGTTTGTCTATTCCCATACCAAAAGCTATCGTGGCTACAACTACATCACAATCTTCCATTAAAAACATATCTTGATGCTTAACTCTAGTCTTAGCATCTAAACCAGCGTGGTAAGGAACTGCTTTTATATTGTTTACTTGTAATACTTGTGCAATCTCTTCAACTTTTTTCCTGCTTAAACAATAAATGATTCCTGATTTACCCTCTCTTTGTTTTACAAAACGAATAATATCTTTTTCTACATCTTTTGTTTTTGGTCTTACTTCATAAAATAAATTAGACCTATTAAATGATGCCTTAAATGTTGTTGCATCACTTATTCCTAAAGTTTTTAAAATATCTTCTTGTACTTTTTCTGTTGCTGTTGCTGTAAGACCAATTACTGGAACATTATCAATCTGTTCTATAATATGTTTCAAATTTCTATATTCTGGTCTAAAGTCGTGGCCCCACTCAGAAATACAATGAGCTTCATCTATAGCAACAAAAGAAATAGTTTGTTGTTTTAAAAAACTAACATACTCTTCTTTTATTAAAGATTCTGGAGCAACATATAAAAGTTTTGTTATGCCTTCCTGGATATCACTTTTAACTTGAGCTACTTCAGATTTATTTAATGATGAGTTTAGCACATGTGCAACACCATTGTGTTCAGATATACCTCTAATGGCATCCACTTGATTTTTCATTAATGCTATCAAAGGAGATATCACTATTGCAGTGCCCTCATTCATTAACGCTGGTAATTGATAACAAAGAGATTTTCCTCCCCCAGTTGGCATTATTACAAAGGTGTTCTTTTTTTGAAGTATGCTTTTAATAACTTCTTCTTGCAAACCTTTGAATTGTGAAAAACCAAAAAATTTTTTTAAAGGTGAGTGTATGTCCATTATAAAATGTTATTCGTTTAGCTCTTTTTTTAGCTAACTATACAATTTTGTTGAGGTCTCTTATTTTTGTAGTAAATTTGTACGCTCGTTTAACAACTTAAATATAAGACTTTTTTTTATTTTAATATTATAATTAAAGTTATAAGTTTTTTAATTAAAAATCTCTACAAAAAGTAGTTTTTATGAGTAAGAACCAAAAAAATAATTAATGACTCAAGAGAAAGAAATGTCATTTTTAAATCATCTAGAAGAACTTAGGTGGCATTTAGTAAGAAGTATTGTTGCAATATTTGTAATAGCAATCGTTTTATTTACATTTCAAGAATATGTGTACAATGAGTTTCTTTTAGCACATATAGACCCCAACTTTATAACATACAGGTTGTTTTGTGATTTATTTTCTGTCATTGGAATTGAAAGTAATTTTTGCAGCTTAGACTACCCCAATACATTGCAAGTACTTAAGCCTACACAACAATTAATGAATTCTATATGGTCTTCATTTATTTTAGGATCAATAGTAGCTTTCCCATATATTTTATGGGAGTTTTGGAAATTTATTTCTCCAGGACTACATATAAATGAAATTAAAAAATCAAGGGGATTTATATTTACTGCCTCAATTTTATTTTTTATTGGGGTTTTATTTAGTTTTTATATTATAGCTCCTATTTCTGTTAATTTTTTATACACTTATCAGATAAGTGATAAATTAGTTAATCAATTTACCATGGAAGCTCACATCGGCTTAATAACCAATATGCTTTTAGGAGTATCTATTATGTTTGAGCTACCAGTTATTGTTTATTTCCTTACAAAAATTGGTTTAATAACTCCCGAATTCTTAAAAAAATACAGGAAACACGCACTTGTAGTTGTTTTGATTTTAGCTGCTATTATAACCCCGCCAGATGTAGCCAGTCAAATTATTGTTGCTATTCCAGTATTAATACTCTATGAAATTAGTATCAAAGTATCAAGTAGAGTTATAAAAAAACAACAAAAAAATGCAAAAAAATAAAGTCCAAAAATTCAACGATTATCGTTCAAAAATGAACGATAAAATACTGAGCAATGACAATAAAGTCATTAAAAGAATTTTTAATTTAGACACCAATGCCTTTAAAAAAGGTCACTTACCCATAAAAACAAAAGAGTTAATGGGTTTAGTGGCTTCAGCTGTTTTACGTTGTGATGATTGTATAGCATACCATCTAGAAACCTGTTATAAAGAAGGAGTTTCTAAGGAAGAAATCATGGAAACATTATCTATTGCAACATTAATAGGTGGAACAATAGTTATTCCTCATTTAAGAAAAGCCTATGAATTTTGGGAAGCTCTAGAAGAAAAAGTTGATTAAAGATCTATTTATGAACTTATTAAGACCAAAAAAATATCTAATGATTACATTTACTAAAATTTATACACCATAATTAATGATTTTAAGAGCTGAAAATATTGCAAAAAATTATAATGGCAGACAAGTTGTTAAAGAAATTTCTTTAGAAGTAAAGCAAGGAGAAATTATTGGCTTATTGGGCCCCAATGGTGCAGGTAAAACCACCTCTTTTTATATGATAGTAGGTATGATAAAACCTAATGTTGGTAATATTTATTTGAATAATGAAGAAATCACCAGTTATCCAATGTACAAGAGAGCTCAAAAAGGTATTGGATACCTAGCTCAAGAAGCTTCTATCTTTAGAAAATTATCTGTTGAAGACAATATAATGTCTGTTCTGCAATTCACAGATTTATCTAAAAAAGAACAAAAAATTAAACTAGAATCTTTAATTGAAGAATTTAATATTGGTCATGTTAGAAAAAATAGAGGAGATTTATTATCTGGAGGTGAAAGAAGGAGAACAGAAATTGCAAGATGCTTAGCTTCAGACCCTAAGTTTATATTATTAGATGAACCTTTTGCAGGTGTAGACCCTATAGCTGTTGAGGATATTCAGAGTATAGTAGCCCATTTAAAAGATAGAAATATTGGTATTTTAATAACTGACCATGACGTTCAGGCAACTTTAGCTATTACTGATAGAACCTATTTAATGTACCAAGGGAGTATTCTTAAAGAGGGAATACCTGAGGACTTAGCAGAAGATAAATTAGTTCGTAAGGTCTATCTTGGAAAAGATTTTGAATTAAAAAGAAAAAAGATTTTTTAACTTGATGTATTCGTTTTATTAAAATTATTGAACATCGATAAAAGAATGTAACTCACAATTACAATGGGTACTGATAAGTATTCAACAGTTACTACTAAAACTATGGAGAGTGCTATTAAAATATATTTAAACAAATTCTCTCTTATACCATAATTTTTGAATTTTAAAGAAAATAATGGAAGTTCTGAATTCATTATAAAACTAAAAAAAACAGTAACTCCTATCAAAAAGTAATTGTTAGCAATCAAATCTTTTGCTAAATCAATATCTGTATACATTTGAACCAGAGGTAAAGAGACTACAAACAGACTCATAGCTGGTGTGGGTAAACCTATAAAAGATTCAGATTGCCTAGTATCTAAATTAAATTTAGCCAATCGATAACAAGCTGATAATGTTACAAGTAAGCCTATTAAAGGTAGCCCCATTGAGATTTTGAATTCTGTATGTATTTCATATGACATTTGTTGATTATTTCCTAACAAAACAAAAAGTACAATACCCGGAACTACGCCACTTGTTACCATATCCGCTAAAGAGTCTAATTGCTTTCCAAATTCACCAGAAACTTTTAAAATTCTGGCAAAAAAACCGTCAAAAAAATCAAGAAAAACACCTAATGCAACAAACAATGCAGTCATTTCAAAATAACCACCTACAGCGAATATAGTTGCTAAGGTTCCAAATAAAAGATTTCCTAAAGTGATTATGTTTGGAATGTGTTTTTTAAAGCTCATGTGAAATATATCATTAGCTAAAATAGTAAATCCTTTCATGTGATTTTAAATATCATCAATTTTTAAAGATATTTGTTGAAATTTTGCAATATATTTAATTTATGCCATTACTTAAATCTACTTTTCTTCCCTCCTTACCATTCAGAAATGGTCATTTTAATACTATTTATAGACCTTTATTTATGAAAGAAGGTCATAATTATAAAAGAAAAAGAATCAATACTTGGGACAATGATTTTATAGATTTAGATTTCTCTGAAGTTAACTCTAATAAAATAGTAGTTCTTATTCATGGTCTTGAAGGTAGCTCAGAATCTAAATATATATTATCGGCAGCAAAAGAATTGAACAAATCTGGATACGATACTGTTTCTTTTAACCTGAGGGGTTGTAGTGGAGAAGACAACAATCTTCTGACTACCTATCACAGCGGTAAAACAGAAGATCTTGAATATGTGATATCATATTTGATTGAAAATTACAACTACGAAAAGATAATGGTTGTAGGTTACAGTTTAGGAGGTAATATAACCTTGAAATATTTTGGAGAATTTGCACTATCTATTCATAACAAGGTAGCTTGTGCTGTAGCAGTATCTGTCCCAATTGACCTTGCTTCTTCTAGTAAAGTAATGGGTGGTTTAAAGAATAAATTATACATGGAAAAGTTTCTAAAATCGTTACGGCTCAAGGTTTATGAAAAATCACAAAAATTTCCAGAATATAAGTTAGATATAAGCCAATTAATGAAAGCAAAAACATTTAAAGATTTTGATGGTCTCTATACAGCTCCAGTTTCCGGATTTTCTAGCCCAGAAGACTACTGGGAAAAAGCAAGTTCTAAACCATATTTACCTTCAATTAAAAAACCTGTATTATTAATTTCTTCAACAGATGATCCATTTTTATCGGAAGAATGCTATCCATTTAAAGAAGCAAGAAAATCCAATAATTTTTATTTAGAGGTAACAAAATATGGCGGTCATGTTGGATTTATGTCTGAATTTTCGCAAAATAAAAATAGCTGGTTAGAAAAAAGAATTATTAAATTTCTATCAGACAATGATTAGCTAATGCAATATCTGTTAAAATGTAAAGTTATTTCAATAATATATTAAGATATTTGTTTAAATAATCTATGAATTCATTGAAAAAAATTTACACATTAGTTTTACTATTTGTTTCGCTAATTGTTAATGCTCAAGCCTTTCGCAATTATTCTAATGAATTTTTGACTATTGGTGTAGATGCAGCTTCACTAGG
>Ga0115563_1004193_pt1 | contig 9885 bp, 10 predicted proteins | sample COGITO_mtgs_1105_2_FD_87198 | JGI IMG/M metagenome (GOLD analysis project Ga0115563, IMG submission 87198) | Pelagic marine microbial communities from North Sea - COGITO_mtgs_110519 | ecosystem: Environmental > Aquatic > Marine > Epipelagic | place: Germany:Helgoland, sampling site Kabeltonne...
GACTGGCTTTATGCCTGGTTATGGAATCCTTATCTCGATTTTATTTTTTCGTTGCCGATTGTGATAGCTCAAACTTTTAAAGCTATTATCAGCACGTGGTTAGGTTTTTGGATATTAAAAAAATAAGGTAAGCAATGGATTTTAGAGAAAACACCAAGTTAAAAGTTAGAATATGGTTAAATACTTTAGAGGGCCACTAGAGGAATATTATGTCTACACAAATAGCAACTTTAAGCCAAAAGAATAACATTTCAACTATCAAGCTTGATGATGGCAAGGCGAATGCATTCTCTTATGAGATGCTCACCAAGTTTAATGAATTATTGGCGGAGGTTCCTAGAGATTCAGGCTGTCTGGTTATCACAGGAAGAAAAGGGCTGTTTTCCGGTGGCTTTGATTTAAAGACATTGGCCACAGGCGACATGGACAAGATCCATAAGATGGTAACCCTTGGCTACAAAACACTCTTAGATCTTTATGCCTTTGATAGACCAATTATTGCAGCAGTTTCTGGTCACTCCATTGCCCTTGGCTTATTTGTGACTTGCTGTGCTGATTATCGGATTGCCATAGATGGACAATACATTTGCCAGGCAAACGAAGTCAGAAACAATATGGATATACCCACTCAAATTATGGAGATATTAATAGCTAGAGTGAATAAGAACTATTTTTATCCTGCTGTTTATCATTCTGATGCTTACTCTATGAGAGACTCAATTGCGGTGGGCTATATTGACGAGGTTGTATCAGAGGATTTATTTATGGACAGAGTAATGGCGAAAGCTCAGGAACTGTCCTCTCTTCCTCATCCCTTTTACGTCAACACAAAGAAATTTGCTCAAGGCGAGGTTATACAAAAAATTGCAGATGCAATAGAGAAATACGAAAAAATAACGGCAAGTTAAAATTCCTTTAAACTAACTTTAATGAAACAAAATAAAACATTTATTCCAGATCACTTGATTGCAAATAGACCAAAGATTTTAAAGCTGATTGGTAAATTAGCCATGAAGGTTACGGGCTGGAAAACAGTTGGTCATTTCCCGAAAGATGAGAGAGTGTTATTGGTGGCTGGGCCTCACACCTCAAATTGGGATTTTGTTCTTGCGATGTCCTTGATCCTTAGCCTTGATGTTAACTTCCACTGGATCGGCAAACACTCTGTTTTTAAAAAGGGCTTTAGAAGATTGCTAAGAAAAATGGGAGGCATTCCTGTTAACAGAGCAAACCCTGCAGCTCTTAAACAGGAAATTCAAAATGTAACTGAGAAATATAAAGGCTTTCTAATTGTTATCGCCCCCGAAGGGACCAGGCAGAAAGTTAAAAGGCTCAAGTCGGGGTTCCTAAGAATTGCGCATGAGACTAATAGCCAAATTATGATGGCAGGAATTGATTTCTCAAACAAAACTATTGAGCTTGGCGATTTTTTCAGCCCAACTGGTAATGTAGAGCAGGATTTAGAAAGCATCAGAGAGTATTTTTCAAACTTTTCAGGCAAAAGACCTGAGTTTTTTTAAAGAAAGCAAAGCCTGGGGGCCAAGGGATGTTTAAAAAATTATTACTTTCATTCGTTTTGATTATTGGCGCGCTGCTTTCAATAGCCTTTATCAGAACTCTCATGCACTCTGCCCCAGAGTCACCAGTCAATGTGGGTGTAACAGCTGACATTGATGGAGAAGCTGCAATCAATAATCTAGCTGCATCTATTAGATTTAAGACCATTTCTCATCAAGATAAAGAGAAATTTTCACCCCAAGAATTTGAAGGTTTTATTAAATGGGCCGCTGATACTTATCCTGAATTTCATTCAGCAATGCAGCTCGAGATGCTTGAGTACACTTTGCTTTTTAAATGGGAGGGCAGCGACAGCAGCCTCGCGCCCATTTTATTAACCGCGCATTACGATGTAGTTCCCGTGATCCCAGGCACCGAAACTATTTGGGAAGAGGAACCTTTTGCTGGAGTAATTTCAAACAATAGAATCTGGGGCAGAGGTGCCCTAGATGACAAAAGCGGTGTCGTTGGCATGATGGAGGCAGCAACTTATTTACTTAAAAATAACTTTAAGCCTACCAGGACTGTTTACTTTAGCTTTGGCCACGATGAAGAAATTGGTGGCAGTGGAGCGGCCCAGGTTACAGAAAAACTGAAACAAGAGGGTGTTCAACTGCAATGGTCTCTTGATGAGGGCTCGTTTGTAAATAGAGGATTTTTTCCTGGCGTGAATAAGTTAGTTGCGCCTATTAACGTAGCTGAAAAAGGTATTATGAATCTATTAATTATTGCAAAAGCAAAAGGTGGGCACTCCTCCACACCTCCCAAGAAAACAGCCGTGAACATTCTTGCGGATGCTCTCATCAAGCTAGAAAATGAACCGCTTCCTGGAAGTCTAGAAGGCTTAAGCGCAGTCATGTTTGATGAGGTCAGCAAACACATGCCATTTGGCTATCGTTTTCTTTTTGCCAATAGATGGCTCTTTGGAGGGTTGTTAGACAGCCAGATGTCCTCTGCCCCAGTAATTAATGCAATGATTAGAACTACCACGGCGCCAACGATGCTAAATGGAAGCATTAAAAGCAATGTTTTGCCAATTGAAGCCACAGCACTTATTAATTTTAGACTTCACCCCAGAGACTCTATTGAAAGCGTCACTGAGCACGTCAGAAGAGTTGTTGGATCTGATCAAGTAGAAGTGCGAACTTTGGAAGGCATGGAGGCTTCAGGTGTTTCTTCTTGGGAATCTCCTGGCTATGAAATCATCGCATCTTCTTTGAGCAAAGTTTACGGCGAGGTTATATCAGTTCCAGGCATTATGATTGCAGCCTCTGATACACGCCACTATTCAAAAGTTGCAGATAATTCTTTTAGATTTAATCCGTTTAGCATCGCTCCAGAGGACATGACAGGATTTCATGGAACAAACGAAAGCATTGCCATAGATAGTTTTGTTGCTGGCATTAAAACCTATGTTGATATTATCAATAAAGGATCGAGCAACTAATTAGCAACGAAGCAATGGGTAATGGCTAATACTTTTATGGCAATCAACTCAAAATTTAAAATGTTAGTATTTAGTCATGACGATGCTCATGATGATCAGCTTCAAAAAATTTATGATCTAAATCAAGCCAATACTCCAGAAGTTGGATCGTTAGAATCTAAGAAGCATTTAACTAAATTAATAGAGCTTAGCGCATATAATTTATTGATATTAAACGGTGATGAGGTGATTGGATTTATTATTTGCATGAGAGAGGGCTCAGAGTATAGCTCAGAGAATTATAGATTTTTTAGCAAAAAACTTAAGAAATTTTTATATGTAGATAGAGTTGCAATCGACAACAAATATAGAAGAGAGGGGCTTGGCAAGGCTATTTATGATGATATTTTTATCCAAGCTAAAAAGGAGAGCCTCCCCATTGCGCTAGAGGTTAATACCCAACCCATTAATCAGCCATCATTAAATTTTCATGAGAAGTTGGGCTTTGATCAAGTTGGAGCGAAAGACTTTGATGATCACAGCGTTGCTTACTTTATAAAATAACTTTTTATGAAATTTTTAAAATACTTCCCAATCCTTTTGCTAACCTTAGGTGCTTGCAATGGACCCGCCCCATCAAAAGTTCAGCTGAGTGATTTTCATGACGACGTTTCAGTAAAAATATCTGGTGCGCGTCTTATTGATTTGCCAATGGGGATGCAACCCTTGGAATCAAATCTACTTAATGCCAATGAAATTACTGTGGCAGCTCATGGGGGTTCTAGCGAAGGGTATGAGTGGGTTTATCCGCTTAAGACTTTAGACACATCAACGAATGAGGTATTTTTTTACAGATGGCCGGACAATGGATGTTACAAAGATTCTGGGGACAGGTTAATTGAAGAATTAGAAATTTTTTTAAACCAAAATATTCAAATTAAAAAAGTTACCCTGATTGGTCACAGCTATGGAGGTATTTTGGTAACGCACCTCTTAAATAATTGGAAAAATACAGTTACCCTTGATGCACACATTATTGCCTCGCCGCTTCAAGGCAACACCTCCTTGAATACATTATGTGGCTATAAGCCTGGGGTAAATCTCAAGCCCATGGCTAATTTGTTTGAGTGGAGAACGCAACAAGATCTTGATAGTGCATTTAAAGATCTGCCAACGAATCCTCAAAACATTGAAATATTAGGAAGTGTTGTTACAGTTTTGCCGGACACATACAAGGGCCATCGACTGGGACATAACTGGTCAATCAGCTGGGTTGCAGATCAATTAAAGAAACCGTAAAACTCCTATTTAATATCCTATAGTCTTCCTGTAAGCTCAACAAAAAACTAAAATACATCATGCCATTACCTAAAATTCTACAAAATAATCTTTCAATTCCAGTCATTGGGTCACCTCTTTTTTTGTGCTCTGGACCAGAGCTCGTGATTGCTCAGTGTAAGGCTGGGATCGTTGGATCTTTTCCTGCATTGAATGCGAGACCCCAACCAGTTCTTGATGAATGGATCATTAGGATCAAGGAAGAGCTTGCTCAAGCGAAATTAGATAACCCCGAGCTTCCGATTGCACCGTTTGCAGTCAATCAAATTTGCCATGCTTCAAACGATCGATTAATGGCAGACATGGAATCATGTGTTAGACATGAAGTACCAATTATTATCACTTCCTTGAGACCCCCTGAAGAAATTGTTACCGCAGCTCATTCATATGGCGGTCTTGTTTATCACGATGTGATAAGCGTTAGACATGCAAAAAAAGCAGCAGAACAGGGCGTTGACGGGCTTATTTTAGTTTGCTCTGGTGCAGGCGGACATGCTGGAACCTTGTCACCTTTTGCGTTGGTTAGAGAGGTAAGAGAATTCTTTGATGGTACCATTATTCTTTCTGGAGCTATCAGTTCAGGCAGTGCTGTGGCATCCAGCTTGGCACTCGGAGCTGACCTGGCTTACATGGGCACGCGATTTATAGCAACCGAAGAAGCCAATGCAGACAAGGAATATAAAGATATGTTGATAGAAAGTGCGGCGCATGACATTGTTTATTCATCTTTATTTACTGGGGTTCACGGAAACTATCTTGGGCCATCCATTGAAAAGGCTGGACTTGATCCAGTTAACCTTCCAGAGGCAGATAAAACTTCTATGAATTTTGGCTCTGGCGGAAATACTGAAGCCAAAGCTTGGAAAGATATATGGGGATCTGGTCAAGGGATAGGCTCTATAAAAGATTCGCCAACTGTTCAAGTCCTTGTTGATCAACTCAAGCAGGAGTATCTAGCGGCGACCGAAGACTTTAAAGCAAAATCAGTTTATTAACCTATTTGATATTTACAGGTCTCCGTCCTTTCGATGTTCGCTTCTATCGACCTCAAACTTTTCACCGTACCTTGCTTCTAGCTTATCTTGGTTTTCTTTGATCACTTCATAAGGGTCTAGCTTTAAAGCCATACAGGCAGTAGCCCAGTACCACATGATGTCACCTAGCTCTCTTTTCATATGGTAAATGTTATCTTCAGATGCCGGCTTACCTTGAAGAAACATCTTTTTAACTATTTCAACAAATTCACCTGTTTCACTCCCAAGTCCCAGAGCTGCAGTCAAGAGCCTTGCAGATTCAATGGGCGAAGAGGCATCAATCTCTTTCATTCGCTCATCCAAGCTTGATTGATTTAGACTCGGCTCACTTGTAACTTTTGTGACAAACTCCCCATAACTATTCAAAAAATTTCTCGCTTCTTCGCTCATACTCCTCTCCTATTAATGTTGCCCTGTTATTGGGTTTTTTGACCATTCCACCGATTCTAGATAAGTCGACTCAGTGGCCTGCTCTAAATTTAAAACTCTTTGATTTTTAAGATCCATCCCACTCATGCTCGCATAATCCTCAAGAGATCTTTGAGATCCAAGACCCATAGAGCCCTCAATCTTCCCAGCAAACAAATCATCCAGTCGGTCTAGACTTTTTTGCTCTAATTCATGCCATTTAGTGGCTCGATTTGCATCATCTTCTGGGTCCCAATGCAGTTTTCTAGGAAGGTTACTAACATCTGTATAAAGATGAAAAAGAGGAATATCAGGAATATGAAAAAAAGAAAAGCCATGTGTAAAGGCTCTTAGCGCCATCGACAACTCTTCGCCATAAAAATAATAATTCGGATCATAGGGAATTTGTTGCACAAACTTTCCGCGAGTAAAGATGCAGCCTGCGGCCATGAGATAGGCGTGAGTGATTTCTGTGTGTTTAGTTGGAATGCCTATTTGGCGTGAAAATGAGCCGCGAGAAAATAGGCTATCTTTTCTATAAGTAATAACTTGGGTGTGCTTATCTCCAGTGTTGAGTTCAAACAGACCCTGATCAAAATCAAGCACCTTAAAACTTCTGGGGTAGGAAGTAATAATGGGATTAGCGAAATAGACATCGGTTGATCCAACAGCTTCAATTTTTAATAAAGCTTCTGTGAATAACTCATCCCAGTTTGGCAGGAATTGAGTGTGAGAATCAATCTGCAGGAAATAGTCTTCCTCTTGATAGCAAGTTTGAGCTCTGTGCCTTGCCCAGCACGGACCTTTTGAAAATAGGGGATCCACATGGTCATATCTCACCTGTTTTGCAAAAGTTAAATCCTCTATATTTACAGGATGATCTGATTGATCGCAAATGCTAAAGATTAAGTCATCTTTATTTTTGGCATTGTTATAGGCACTGAAAATTGTTGAAACAAGAAGCGGGTCTTGATAGGATGCGATCGAAATAAATATGCTCATTTTATATACCTTAGGCTCCCTGTTAGCATACAATTATTTCACATCATGAACGAAGAATACCCAAAAAAAATCGCTGAAAATGTCACCATGTATTCTGGTGATCCAATACTCTATGTTGTGACTAACTTTGTTAGCGACATGGAATGTGAGGCATTTATTGAGGCTTCTCAGGGCAAACTTCAGCCATCCACAGTGATCAGTCCCGATCAACACATTCAACATGAAAGCAGGACCAGCGAGAACTGCTGGATTGAACATAATGCCAATGATATCGTCCATGAAGTCAGCAAGCGACTATCAATTTTGACGCAAATGCCCATTCGGAACGCGGAACAGTATCAATTGGTCTACTATAAAACTGGAGCTCAATACAAACCACATTTTGACTCCTTTGACTTTCAGACTCTGGATGGGAAGAGAAATTGGAAGCCTGGTGGCCAACGAATGATTACAGTATTGATTTACCTCAACGATGTTGAGGAGGGCGGCGGTACCGGTTTTCCAGAGTTAGGCGTCACGGTGACTGCTAAAAAGGGAGACGTGGTGGTCTTCCACAACACTCTCACTGAGACGCCAGCTGCATCACACCCAAAAATTCACCCCAAATCACTGCATGCAGGCATGCCAGTTATCAAGGGAGAAAAGTGGATGGTCAATCTTTGGTTTAGAGAGAACCTTCGGTACTAATTATTTAATCTTTAAAGAATTCTGACTGGTGACAATATTAAACAGGTGATCTTGTGCTTCGGGCTTTAGCTGTGCCACACCTACTGCTAATACATCTATGATCGCCATGTAAGCAAGCCTTGAGGTCATTGGTCGAGTTAATCGAGCATTTTCTCCCACATCAATATCGAGCGCTATGTCGCAGATTCTTGAAAGCGGGGTTCCTGAGGGCATGAGTCCAATCACAATCACACCAAAACTTTTAACCGTTTTAATGCTCTCTACCAAGGCAGCCGTATTGCCTGATTGGGATATTGCCACCACCACATCTCTCTCGTTGAGTGAGTTAGCAGACATGAATTGAATGTGCGGGTCTGAAATACAAGACGAAGGAATCTTGAGTCTAAAAAATTTATGCTGCGCATCCATCGCCACAGGCACGGAGCCCCCGAAGGCATAAAACTCAACTCTCTTTGCATTGGCCAAGGTCTCAATCGCTTCTTCTACGACTGATTGATCCAATTGAGATCTCACATTTAAAATTTCACTGATGGTGCTATCAAAGACTTTTTCAGTGACCTCTTGAATGCTGTCATTGGGGTCAATTTCATAGGAATGAAAATAATCATCTGCTGCTAATTGTTGAGCCAGTGTGAGCTTAAATTTTTGAAAGCCATTAAATCCTAGTGCCTGACAAAACCTAATGAGCGTTGGCTCACTCACCCCAATAGCGCCTGAAGCTTGCGCCGTTGTGAGCTCGATAATATCCCCAGGCTTATTTAAAACAAATTCGGCAACCTTGACCTCGGATTTTCGAAGCTCAGGCAATGCATTTTTGATTTCTCTTAATAATTTAGTTTGCATAGAGGTTAGAATATGCTTCTTAGATTAAAAAATGAACCCCCCATGGATGTTTCTCACATACTAGAAAATTTAAACGATCCCCAGCGTGAGGCCGTCACATCTGAAGATAAGAGTTTGCTTGTTCTGGCTGGTGCAGGCTCAGGCAAGACCAGGGTCTTGGTGCATCGCATTGCTTGGAAAGTAGAGGCCATGGGCATCAACCCGTCTTCTATTATTGCCGTCACCTTTACCAACAAAGCCGCCAAAGAGATGCAATCCAGAATTCAGGAATTATTGCAGTCTCCAGGCGGGGATATGTGGTGTGGAACCTTTCATGGCTTGGCACACAGAACCTTAAAAAGGTTTTACAAAGAGGCAGGCTTAATCTCAGGCTTTACTATTTTAGACAGCGACGATCAACTCAGAATAGTGAAGCGTCTAACCAAAGAAGCGGGACTTGACGATGCAGCCTGGCCGCCCAAGCAAATTCAATGGCAGATCAATGGCTGGAAAGATGAAGGCATTAGAGCCGATGATGTATCTGACAATGGAGATTTTTATGCTCAGACCGTCAAAGGTATTTACAAGCATTATGAAGATGCTTGTGCCAACGACAGTCTGGTAGATTTTGCCGAGCTGCTGCTCAGAGCCTATGAGCTGGTTAAGTCCAACAAGACAGTCAAAGAGTTTTTTCACAATCGATTTAAGGCCGTCTTGGTCGATGAGTTTCAGGACACCAACACTATTCAATACAACTGGCTCAAAGAGATTGCATCAGAGACGGCAACCATCACAGCGGTTGGTGATGATGATCAATCTATTTATGGTTGGAGAGGCGCTAAGGTAGAAAATATTTCATCATTTGAATCTAGTTTCGAGGGCTCTAAGGTCATTCGCCTCGAGCAAAACTATCGCTCAACCAGTGTAATTTTAGGCGCTGCCAATGCTTTGATAGACAACAATCAAACTCGCTTAGGCAAAAACCTATGGACTGATTCCTTGGAAGGTGAGCGCATCACTCTTTATCAGGCATACAATGAACAAGATGAGGCAAGATTTATCGCAGGGGTTCTCAAAAGCTGGATGGAAGGCGGAGAGTTATATAGTGATGCGGGTATAGTCTATCGCTCCAATGCACAATCAAGGGCTTTAGAAGAAGCGTTACTGAGAGCGAATATTCCTTATCGAATCTATGGTGGTTTGCGTTTCTACGAACGCATGGAAATCAAAAATGCCATGAGCTACCTCAAGGTGATTTTTAACCCCCATGATAACCCTGCCTTTGAGCGATCGATTGCCAATCCCACTAGAGGCATCGGTGTTAAGTCACAGGCAAAAATCAGAGATACAGCCAAGGCTTACAATCTCTCCTATATTAAAGCGGCAGCAAAGCTCCACGACGAAGGCAACATGGGCGGCAAAGCCGGGCAAGGTCTCAACGCATATTTAGCTCTGATCAGCGAGTGCATTGGTTTGCTAGATACCATGCCGTTGTCAGAGTTGATGGAGATGATCATTCAAAAATCTGGCCTTTATCAATATCACAAAAAAGAAGCCGGCGAAAAAGGTAAAACCCGAATAGAAAACTTAGAAGAGCTGGTGACCTCTGCA
>Ga0115563_1004207_pt1 | contig 9866 bp, 5 predicted proteins | sample COGITO_mtgs_1105_2_FD_87198 | JGI IMG/M metagenome (GOLD analysis project Ga0115563, IMG submission 87198) | Pelagic marine microbial communities from North Sea - COGITO_mtgs_110519 | ecosystem: Environmental > Aquatic > Marine > Epipelagic | place: Germany:Helgoland, sampling site Kabeltonne...
ATGGTTTCTCCGGCTAAAGAATCTTCATCGGCCAAGTTTTTAATCTCATTGACCTTTAAAAGCTCGTCTGCACGTAAACTCTTTTTTAGCTCTTGATCACTGAGGCTAAAGATTTTTCCCAATTTCATATTGGGTAGCAACTTGGCAATGCGATCGGCTTCTCCAAGAGGGAGATCCAACACCCTGGCCGTATCGCGAATGGACGACTTTGCTGCCATGGTTCCGTAGGTAATGATTTGCGCCACCTGATTGGAACCATATTTTTCAATTACATAGTCCATTACACGGCCACGTCCTTCGTCATCAAAGTCAATATCAATATCGGGCATGCTTACCCGATCCGGATTCAAGAATCGCTCAAAAAGCAAGTCGTATTTGATGGGGTCAATATTGGTGATTTTCAAACAATAAGCAACCACAGAACCGGCAGCAGAACCCCTTCCTGGACCAACAGACACATCCATATCTCGTGCAGCAGCAATAAAATCTTGGACAATCAAAAAATAACCCGGATAGCCCGTATTGGCAATGACATCCAATTCAAAATCGATGCGTTCTTTTATATCGTCTGTGATTTCAGGATAGCGTCCTTTTGCGCCTTCATAGGTCAAATAACGCAGGTAATTGTTCTCGCCCTTTTTTCCGTCGGGATCAACCTCAACCTGATAGGCTGCTGGAATATCGAACTTTGGAAGGAGGACATCTCGTGCAAGCACAAAGGGTTCTATCTTATTGACAAGCGCCTGAATATTGAGTATAGCCTCTGGCAAATCTTGAAAGATTTCCTTCATCTCTTCTCCCGACTTGAAATAATATTCTTGGTTGGGGAAGCCATAACGGAACCCTCGCCCTCGTCCAATGGGAGTAGCTTGTTTTTCACCTTCCTTTACACACAATAAAATATCGTGTGCATTGGCTTCTTCTTTAGAGGTATAATAGGTGTTATTTGACGCTATCAAGGGGATGTTATGGGTCTTAGAAAACTGCACCAATACTTCGTTGGCCCTGTTCTCTCCTTCTTCCCCGTGACGCATTAATTCAATATATAAGTCGTCTCCAAATTGATCATGCCACCATTGTAAGGCCTCTTCTGCTTGTCGATCTCCAACATTTAAAATTTTGGACGGTACTTCTCCGTAAGTGTTTCCAGTAAGCACAATCAAATGTTCTTTGTACTGCTCTACCAGTCTACGGTCGATTCGCGGAACATAGTAAAAACCGTCTACATAGGCGGCAGAAGTGAGTTTAGCTAGGTTGTGATAGCCCTGCTTGTTTTTTGCCAGAAATACGATTTGATATCCATCGTCTCGGCGGGTGTTGTCTTTATGATCTTCACACACATAAAACTCACAACCCACAATGGGCTTTATTTTCTGATCTTCTTCTAGCTCTTCATTGTGCTTACTGATGGCCTTTATGAAATGAAAAGCACCCATCAAATTCCCATGATCAGTAATGGCCAACGCGGGCATGTGTTCCTTGGCTGCTGCTTCGACCAACTGATTAATGCGAGAAGTCGCTTGCAGGACAGAAAACTGCGTATGATTGTGTAAATGCACAAATGGGGCATCTGCCAACAAAGGGTCAACATTTGTCGATGTAGCTGGTGACTGGGGGGTCGCTTTCTTTTTTAGTTTTAGGGAGGCTTCCTTCAGGTTTTGATGACGTAAACCGATCAAATCAAAAGGGGTGGAGACTTCTTTTAACGCAAGGGTTTGCACTGCCTGATTCTCGAACACAGCCGGATGCAACACATCTTTCCGGAAGAGTTCTAATAAAGCCCGGGAGGTTGCCTCTACATCGGCGGTCGCATTGTGCGCCTCTTCAAAGCTTTCTTGAAAAAGGAAATGATACAATTCCGATAGTGTGGGCAGTTTGAATTTCCCCCCACGACCTCCAGGCAGTTGACACAATTGAGCCGTTTCTTCTGTACAGGTATCAATGAATGCTTTCTTTTCCAAGACGTCTGCCAAACCTGCACGAAGGTATTCTGCCCCCATAATGTTTCGGTCAAATGAAACATTGTGTCCCACCACATAATCAACCTCGTCTAATGCGTTATGGAATTTCTCCAGCACCTCATCCAGCGGAACACCTTGCGCTTCTGCCAAAGCCGTAGATATCCCGTGAATTTGCTCCGAATCGAAAGGAATGGTGAAGCCGTCGGGTTGGATCAAATAGTCTTCATGACTGATTAAAGCCCCCGCAGTGTCATGAATTTGCCAGGCAATCTGAATACAACGTGGCCAGTTTTCACTGTCGGTTAATGGCGCATTCCATTTTTTGGGCAATCCCGTGGTTTCGGTGTCGAAGATTAAATACATTCTAACGAAAATAAGAAATTCTTCCCCCCCTTAGCACAGGAATTAAGGGGAGTTATTAACGATTGTAATGGATTAAATTGAACCTAAAAAGCAGATGAGATAAGAAACAGATACTTTATATTTGCAAAAAAAAAGCGATCGAGCCGTTGTTTACAGCCTTTGCTGATTCTCCTTCTCAAAAAAGCCTGGCACAGGTTTTTTTGCAGGAAAATACATCCCTTTATTTAAAAGGTGTTGTGGGTTCTGGCCTCAACTTTCGTTTGGCGGCTGCCTTCGATCAACATCAAAAAACAGTTTTATTTGTATGTGAAGATCGCGAAAAAGCGGCCTACCACCTCAATGATTTAGAACAACTTTTGGGACAAGAAACGGTGCTCTTTTTTCCGTCGAGTTACCGAAAACCCTATCAAACCGAAACGACAGACAATGCCAATGTGCTGTTGCGTTCTGAAGTCTTGAACAAGCTAAGTAATTCTAAAAAAGAACGGCTAATTGTGACCTACCCGCAAGCACTTTTTGAAAAAGTCGTTTCTCAAGCTACCCTGCGGAAAAATACTCTTGAGGTGGTCAAAGGCAGTCAACTCTCCATTGATTTCGTCAATGAAGTTTTGTTTGAGTATCAATTTGAGCGAGTAGATTTTGTCTCACAGCCCGGAGAATTTTCGGTACGCGGAGGTATTATTGATGTGTTTTCGTTTGCCAACCAACACCCCTATCGCATTGAGTTTTTTGATGAAGAAGTCGAAAGTTTAAGGAGTTTTGATGTGGCGACCCAATTATCTATTGAAAGCTTGGGAAAAATCAAACTTCTGCCCAATACCAGCGAAGGGTTTAAGCGCGCAACTCGAAAAAGTTTGATCGAACTTATTGCACCGAAAGGCGTCTTCGTTGCTCAAAACTTGGATGGAATTGCTGCCCGACTAGAAAATTATTACACCGAAGCGGAAAAACATTACGCAGCCCTCTCTGGAGAAACACAGCACCTCCCTCCAGACACCCTCTTCCTTTCCAAGAAGAATTTTCTTGAAAGTGTCGAACTTCTTTCCTGGGTTGGCCTACTCCCTTCCACCAAAAAAAAGACACAGCAAACCGTCTTGGTCAAACAAAGTCCGCAACCTGCCTTCAATAGAAAGTTTGATCGTCTCATAACTTACCTCAACGAGAATCACGCGAAAGGGTATCAGAACTTCATTTGCTGTGCCTCTGCAGAACAAGCCAAACGCCTCAATACCATTTTTGCTGAAATGGAAGAAACCGTTCATTATAAAACCATAGTGCAGCCGCTTTTTGAAGGCTTTGAAGACATTGAAGCCAAGCAGGCTATTTTTACTGATCACCAGATTTTTGAACGCTACCACAAGTACCAACTCAAGTCGGGCTACACCAAAAAACAAGCCCTAACCCTCAAAGAACTAACGCATCTAGAAGTAGGCGATTATGTTACACATATCGATCATGGAATTGGCACCTTTGGTGGATTACAGAAAATTGACGTTGAGGGTAACCAGCAAGAAGCGATTAAATTGGTTTATGCCGATCGAGATATCTTGTATTTAAGCATTCACTCGCTTCATAAAATATCGAAGTTCAACGGCAAAGACGGAAAGGTTCCCAAGATCCACAAACTAGGATCTACGGCATGGAAAGTCCTGAAACAGAAAACCAAGAAACGGGTCAAAGAAATTGCTTTTAACCTGATTGAACTTTACGCCAAACGAAGACAAAAAATTGGAACAGCCTGTGCGCCAGATAGCTATATGCAACTCGAATTAGAAGCTTCGTTTTTGTTTGAGGACACCCCCGATCAAAGCACAGCAACCGCAGCAGTTAAAGAAGATATGGAAAGTGAACGTCCCATGGATCGCTTGGTGTGTGGAGATGTAGGCTTTGGGAAAACAGAAGTTGCCATTCGTGCAGCATTTAAAGCGGTTGACAATGGTCGTCAAGTGGCCGTTCTTGTTCCCACTACCATTTTAGCTTTTCAACACCATCGGAATTTTGCCAAACGTTTGGAAAACTTTCCACTCCGAGTAGACTATATCAACCGTTTTCGTACTGCCAAAGAAAAGCGTTTGGTATTGGAAGATCTCAAAGAAGGAAAAATTGACATCCTTATAGGCACCCACCAACTGGTCGGCAAAGGAGTAGCGTTTAAAAATCTTGGTCTTCTAATTGTTGACGAGGAACAGAAATTCGGCGTCTCGGTTAAGGAAAAATTGCGCTCCCTGAAAACCAATGTCGATGTACTAACGCTAACCGCAACCCCCATACCGCGAACATTACAGTTTAGTTTAATGGCTGCACGTGATTTATCGGTGATCGCAACACCACCACCCAATCGCTATCCTATCGAAAGCGAAGTCATCCGATTCAATGAAGCTGCCATACGCGACGGCGTTTTATATGAAATGCAACGCGGTGGTCAGGTTTATTTTATCCACAATCGTGTGGAAAACATCCAAGAAGTTTCTGGCATGCTGCAACGTTTAATTCCCGACGCTCGTATGCGTGTTGGACACGGCCAAATGGACGGAAAAAAGCTAGAAAAAAACCTCTTGGAATTCATGGATGGGAAATACGATATCTTGATTGCGACAACCATCATTGAAAATGGATTGGATGTACCCAACGCCAATACCATCTTTATCAATAACGCGCAAAATTTTGGGTTAAGTGACCTACACCAGATGCGCGGACGTGTTGGTAGAAGCAATAAAAAAGCCTTTTGTTATTTCATCACTCCGCCGCTAAGTGCGATGTCAAGTGATGCCCAAAAAAGGATTCAGGCCATTGAGCAATATGCCGAATTGGGTTCGGGAATTAAAATTGCCATGAAGGATTTAGAAATCCGTGGTGCGGGAGATTTATTGGGGGGAGAACAAAGCGGATTTATCAATGATATTGGTTTTGAAACCTACCAAAAAATACTCAAGGAAGCAATTGACGAATTGAAAGACAACGAGTTTAAGACCCTCTTAACGCCTGCTGAAAATGATGAACCAACTTCCTTTGTCAAGGAAATTCAAATTGATACAGATCTTGAGGTACTTTTTCCCGACGATTACATCAACTCTGTAAGCGAGCGCCTCTCGCTCTACAATCGATTGAATGTATTGAAAAATGAAGCAGAATTAATGGCTTTCCAACGAGACCTTGAAGATCGTTTTGGCCCACTGCCCTTGCAAGCAGACGATTTAATCAACAGTGTACGCCTTAAATGGAAAGCACAAGGAATAGGCCTAGAACGTTTGATCTTAAAAAAAGGACAATTGTCTGGTTACTTTATCGCCGATCAGGAAAACGCCTATTATCAAAGTCCACTTTTCTCAAGCGTCTTGCAATGGGTCCAACTAAGTGAAGGTAAGATAGAATTGAAAGAAAAAGAAACGCGACAAGGGCTACGACTACGACTGGCAATCAAAAACATTAATACGATTCCTGAAGCTTTAGCCTGCTTTCCAAACCTATAGGTCTTTCAGGTCTTTAATGGCCTTGAAGGCAAGGTTTACATGATCTTCATCGACCAAAATGGTAAACTCGTTGGAAGTAGAAATAACTTCAAATATGTTTATTCCTTCCCAAGACAAACGCTGAAAAATAAAGTAGTAAATCCCTGGTATGGTAACATTCTCTGTTGGAAGTTTAATAGAGATAGAAGAAAGTCCCTCCGTTTTTTCATTGAGCGTTTCTTCCTTAAAATAAGTGTCGATTTGTTGCGCCATATTACTACTCACAATAATATTGGATTCTGTTACCCCCCGGGAGGAGGTGTAAAACACCTGTGGGCTTTCATTAACCTCAGCCAAGAAATTTGCTTGGGCACTGAGCAAGGTTTCAGAAATTTTAAAACTGTAATCAATGAGATTTGAGCGAACCGTAATATCGCCTATTCCCTGAAGTACTTTAACAATTTTGTGGGTAGACAAAAACTCTAAATTATCCGATATCCGTTTCAATGCCATGACAATTGCACCACTTCGGGCGGGCTTCTGCAATGCTTCTTCTATTTCAGGTTGAATTTGTCGGGCCAAAGAAGTCAGGTTAATGATTCCTTGCGCCATCGCTGTTGATAGATAGGGCTTTGTTTTAATGTAATGTTCCACGACAGAAGCTATTGTCTTCATCTTGTATTGTTTACGGCAAATATAGTTAATTAAAAAACTAAATGTTATAAATAAAACATTTTTTTAAAAAGGATAAAACGCGTCTTCAATGTGATTCATGCTCCATTCTTTTTTAACAACAGTAAAAGCAATAATATCAAAGCGTACCTCAACATCTAAATTGCGTTCAACAACAAAAGCATCAAGAGCCATGATCAACCGTTTTATTTGTTTGGGTGAAACGAAGGTTTCTGGGTCGCCAAAAAAAAACAGAAGATCGCGCTTTAACTTCCACTGCCACTAGCAAGGATTCTTTTTGTACAATGAGGTCAACCTCAGCTTTGCGGTAATGGAAATTTTGAGCTAGAACTGTAAATCCTTTCGATTTAAAATAGACCGAAGCACGCTGTTCTGCTTCTTTGCCAAAGGCATAGGATGTAGACATGGGTTAAGTTTGGGTTCAACTTTATAAAAATAGAAGTTTTAAGGACAGAAAAAGTCTTATTTTTGCCTAAAATTTATTTCATGGCGCTTACCGCAAAACGATATACAGTTACAGCCGCTCTTCCATATACCAACGGACCCATACACATTGGTCATCTTGCTGGAGTTTATGTGCCGGCAGACATATATGTTCGTTACCTACGTTCACAAAATAAAGATGTAGCCTTTATTTGCGGTAGTGATGAACATGGAGTAGCCATTTCAATTCGCGCTAAAAAAGAAGAAGTAAGCCCAAAAGAAATCATTGACAAGTATGATGCAATGATTCGAACTTCCTTCGATCAATTGGGAATTTCATTTGACAATTACTCACGTACATCAGCCGAAATACATCACAAAACTGCGGCAGAATTTTTTAAAAACATGCATGTCAATGGCAAGTTTATTGAAGAAACCACTGAACAATTATTTGATGAAGAAGCGCAGCAATTTTTAGCCGATCGATTTGTCACTGGAACTTGTCCAAAATGTGATCACCCTGAAGCCTATGGCGATCAATGTGAACAATGTGGAAGCTCGCTAAGCGCTACCGAATTGATCAACCCAAAATCCACACTCTCGGGTTCTGTTCCCCAACTAAAAGCAACCAAACATTGGTTTCTACCTCTAGATCAGTATGAAGATTTTATTCGTGAATGGATCTTAGAAGGACACAAAAATGACTGGAAACCCAATGTATATGGGCAGGTTAAATCTTGGGTAGATGATGGTTTAAAGCCCAGAGCTGTGACCCGTGACCTAGATTGGGGAATCCCTGTACCGGTAGCTGGAGGGGAAGGAAAAGTGCTCTATGTTTGGTTTGATGCTCCCATTGGATACATCTCTTCAACCAAAGAATGGGCCGCCCGTGAAGGAAAAGATTGGGAACCCTATTGGAAAGACAAAGACACTGAATTGGTACACTTTATTGGGAAAGACAATATTGTTTTTCATTGTATCATTTTCCCAGCCATACTTAAAGCATCCAAAGAATATATTCTCCCCAAAAACGTTCCGGCAAATGAATTTTTGAACCTAGAAGGCAACAAAATTTCTACCTCAAAAAATTGGGCAGTTTGGCTACACGAATACCTCGAAGAATTTCCTGGACAAGAAGATGTGCTTCGTTATGTATTAACTGCCAATGCACCCGAAACTAAAGACAATGATTTTACTTGGAAGGATTTTCAAACCCGCAACAACAGTGAATTAGTTGCTATTTTCGGAAACTTCATCAATAGAGCAGTTGTCCTTACGCACAAATACTATTCAGGCCAAGTACCACAAAGCGGTCAACTTTTATCCCAAGATCAAGCGGTATTGGACGAATTAAAATGCTTCCCCTCCCGTGTAGGTAAATCCATTGAAAAATATCGTTTTCGAGAAGCGAGTCAAGAAATGTTAAACCTTGCCCGTTTAGGAAACAAATACCTTGCCGACGAAGAGCCGTGGAAACGCATCAAAGATCAACCCGAACGTGTTCCTACCATCATGCATGTAGCCCTTCAAATTGCGGCAGCATTATCGTCAATTTGTGAGCCCTTTTTACCTCACAGTGCTCAAAAACTACGTGGAATACTCAACATCGATTCGCCACTGACTTGGGAGACAATTGCAAACGAATCAACCTTGCTAAAAGCCCAGCATATCATTGGGGAACAAGCACTATTGTTCAGTAAAATTGAAGACGACGTCATTGCAAAACAATTAGAAAAATTGGCGAAAACAAAGGAAGAAAACGAACAACAAGAGGTCGAACTTCCACCAATAAAAGAAACCATTACATTTGATGATTTCAGCAAACTTGACCTCAGGGTTGGAACCATTACTGCTGCCGAGAAAGTGAAAAAGGCTAAAAAATTATTACAGCTCCAAGTAGAATTAGGTAATGAAACACGTACCATTGTGTCGGGCATCGCTGAAAGCTTTTCTCCCGAAAAAGTTGTTGGACAACAGGTTACCGTTTTAACCAATCTAGCCCCTAGAACCATTCGTGGTGTCGAGAGTCAAGGCATGCTCCTTATGAGTGAAAATACCGAGGGTAAAATGGTATTTATCTCGCCCGATAAAGGAGGAGAAAACGGCTTTCCTATTCATTAATGCTTTCCATCGCACATCACCCTATTTATCAATTGCCTCTGCCAGCGGGGCATCGGTTTCCCATGGAAAAATATGATCTCTTGCCGCGGCAACTCTTGCACGAAGGCACCTGCACCGCTGAAGATTTTTTTGTTCCTACAAAAATAGATTTATCTGTTATTGAACGTGTCCATACACCCGCTTATGTAAAACGCTTATTAGACTTTGCTCTGGATAGAAAAGAAATTAGAAAAATTGGTTTTCCCCTAAGTGAACAACTCATTGAGAGAGAAATAATTATTGCTGGTGGAACTCTTGAAGGATCAATAAAAGCACTCGATACGGGAATTGCCATGAATATAGCCGGAGGAACACATCACGCATTTAGCGGAAAGGGAGAAGCCTTTTGCTTGTTAAACGACCAAGCCATTGCAGCACAATATTTATTGGATCATCAAAAAGCAAAAAAGATTTTAATTGTCGATCTGGATGTCCATCAAGGCAATGGAACCGCAGAAATTTTTAATAAGAATTCGGGCGTTTTCACCTTTTCAATGCACGGAGCTAAAAACTATCCTTTTCGCAAAGAAATGAGTGATCTTGACATTGGTCTTGAAGATGGAACCACAGACGAAGAATACCTTACTGTTTTACACCAAACACTCCCCCGACTAATTGACGAACAACAGCCCGATTTTATTTTTTATCTCTGCGGGGTAGATGTTGTTGCCACTGATAAATTGGGGCGTCTAGGCATGAGTATTGAAGGCTGTAAAGCAAGAGATACTTTTGTCATAGAAAATTGTAAACAAAGAGGAATACCCATACAATGCAGCATGGGCGGTGGTTACTCCAAAGACATTAAAATCATTCTAGA
>Ga0115563_1004213_pt1 | contig 9857 bp, 8 predicted proteins | sample COGITO_mtgs_1105_2_FD_87198 | JGI IMG/M metagenome (GOLD analysis project Ga0115563, IMG submission 87198) | Pelagic marine microbial communities from North Sea - COGITO_mtgs_110519 | ecosystem: Environmental > Aquatic > Marine > Epipelagic | place: Germany:Helgoland, sampling site Kabeltonne...
ACCGGGCTGATCGCCTAAAGACTCTTGTCACTAACGGGACGATCACCCAAGCTCAAGCTGACGCACTTTCCAATAAAGGTGGCCTGCGGACCTTGATCAAGTCCGGTGACATGACTCGCGAAGAGGCAAAGACGCTGCACAAGCAGATCAAAGGTACTGATAAGCCAAACGCAGACTCAACATTTGCTTCCGTAATGAGCGAACTCGTTGCAAAGGGAACAATCACCCAGACTCAAGCGGATGCAATAATCGAGAAGGCTAAGACTACAAAAAAAGATGCAGTCAAGTCAGTCGGCCAAGAAAACCGGGCTGATCGCCTAAAGACTCTTGTCACTAACGGGACGATCACCCAAGCTCAAGCTGACGCACTTTCCAATAAAGGTGGCCTGCGGACCTTGATCGAGTCCGGTGACATGACTCGCGAGGAGGCAAAGGCGCTGCACAAAGTGATCAAAAGCGCTGTTGGCGGCACCAAAAGCTCAGGTGCTTCCGAGTAATCTCTGAAAAATGTCAGATTCGTAACCATTAGAGTGCGGGGAGCAGTAACGTTCCCCGCACTCTAGTCGTTGAGCGAGCAGAAAGTAGAAATATGCAATCGCCTTTAGTCTTAGTGGTAGATGACGAAGATGGCGTGCGGGATTTAATTGTTGACGCCCTGAGCATGGTGACCATCAAGACGATTACTGCCAACCACGGCATGCAAGCATTGAATCTGATTCGCGAAAATTCCATTGACTTGATTGTGCTCGACGTAAACATGCCGGTCATGGATGGATTCGCCGTATTGGAAAAATTACGATCATCAGGGAATAGGGTTCCGGTTATCATTCTTACCGCGCGCCTTGACCGTGAGGACATCAAAAAGGCTTTCAACTTAGGTGCCGACGACTTTGTTCGCAAGCCTTTTGGAATCGAAGAATTAACACTCAGAATTAATGCAGTTCTCAAAAGATCCACTACCCAACTAGAAGAGCCTTCGGGTTTGAATAGCGGTACGCTCTCAATGGATATTGAACAGCACTTAGTAGCCATCGAAGGTCAAGAAGTTAATCTCTCAGCGACTGAATTCCGTCTTCTGCAACTCTTCTTGGAAAACCCCAACAAGGTTTTGAGTAAAGACCAAATCTTGAATGAACTGTGGGGCACAGATAAGTTTGCTGACCGTAATGTTGTTGAGACCTACGTCTCCTATTTACGCAAAAAACTTGGAACCGCCATTAGTCTGCGAACAGTTCGAGGTGTCGGATACCAATGTGTGAGTGCACAGTGAATGCGGGCACATCGTGAGCTTGCGTTTTCGCATTACATTGCTGACCGCCGTGCTGATCGCCTTTACGTCAACAATTATTGGCTTTGCTACCTACATTACGGTTTCATCCGTTCAACTTGATCAAGTAGATGCGACTCTTAAAGCAAGTCTGGCCAATGTAGACATAAGTCCCGGAGGGCTGGCTAACGATTTTCGGGCAGCTGAACGAGAACAAAGAGCAAAGAGAGATAATTTACCGCGTCCCGTTGCGTTTGCAGGAGTAAACTTTCGCGGAGTCATAACGGAAGTTCGCCTTTCGGGACTACCACAAGATCCAGATCCATTTCCCACGATCCCAGCAAGCGTGATGACCTCTGGTTTAAAGAAAATAGTCAGCTTCGTCGATCCTGAAACTACTGAAAGTTACAGACTTGCATCGCGAAGTTTGCCTCGTGGTGGAACGGTCATTGCGCTCACGTCACTGTTTGATTACCAAAATTCCTTAAACTCAATTGCCTGGCGCACCGTGGTAATTGTCCTGTTTTCTACCCTGGGTGGTGCAATTATTGCTTGGTTTACGGTGCGACGGTCGTTTCGGCCAGTCAATAAAATGGTTCGCACAGCCGGGGAAATAGCCGCCGGTGCCACGAATCAGCGCATGCCCGACGGGACCCCCGGAACAGAGTTGGGTGTCCTGAGCGATTCCATGAATTCAATGGTTGATTCGCTCACACTTTCCATGAAGCAATTGGAACAATCCGAGAACCGATTGCGTACATTTGTGTCTGACGCATCCCACGAAATTCGTACCCCCCTTACCGTAATCCGAGGCTATATTGAACTGCTCGTAAGCAGTGAAGGAAATCTTCCACAATCAAGAAGTGACTTAGAAGTTCGGGCGCTGAGTCGGATCAACTCTGAGTCATTGCGCCTAGAGAGATTAGTCACTTCATTATTGGCACTTGACTTGGCCGAAACATCCCGCACTTCACCCGAGGAGTTCTCTCTCACATCACTCATCAACGACTCATTTGGGGATCTCGCTCAGTTGTCTCAACGCCCGGTTGAACTTGACTTGCAAGACGTATCAATGACCGGAACTGAAGGGGGCTGGGCACAGCTTCTGGCCAACCTCGCTCAAAATGTTTCACGTTACACACCAACGGATGCGCCGGTTGCTGTTCGCCTTAAACACACCGATAAAGGCGGTGAAAGCTGGTTCACTCTCACCGTAGACGACGGTGGCCCAGGCATCCCAATTCACAACCGAGAAATGATTTTTGATCGCTTCACCCGACTAGATCAAGCCCGGGATTCAAGTACTGGCGGTTTTGGGCTTGGCATGAGCATTATTAAATCTGTTGTCGTGGCACACCAGGGCGAACTAGCACTCGATGACAGTCCGCTCGGTGGCTTGCGTGTGGAGATTTCAGCCCCCACTAGACCCCGTCAGCCCTGAGTTTGCGCAAGTGACTCGCTTCCGCAAATGACAACATACTGGAGTTCCCATCTGGAAACCAGGCCAGTGATGTGAGAGAACACGGGGGTAACTCCATACGAAATATTGACTCAAGCGGAGCACCCGTTGCGATGCAGGTCATCAGTTTGGTCGGTGAGACGTGCGAGACTATCAGGACTGTTTGGCCGGGAAATTGCTCCACAACGGCCATGCGGCCACGGTTTACCCGTTCCCGGCACTGGGTAAGAGACTCCCCGCCAGGCGGTGCCACACTCGTATCTGCCAACCATTCGTTGAGCTCTACCGGCCAACGTTCCCGAACGTCAGCAAAGGTGTGCCCGTCCCAGTCACCAAATGAGCACTCAGCGAAGTCGGCGTTCTCAGTTACAGGCAATCCAGTGGCCTCGGCCACAATCTGGGCAGTCTGGTGGGTGCGCAGCAGCGGCGAGGAAATTATGTGTGACACGACCCCACGGGCCTTCACTTCGGCCGCAAGCGCCTGGGCCTGAGCGATCCCGATCGGGGCAAGAGGCACGTCCAATCCACCAGATCCGCTGAATCTTCTGTCCAGTGAATAACTCGATGCACCATGGCGGGCCATCAGTGTTGTCACTGGGGTTCCTCGGTCTGCCCAACCAATCATCACATTTGGTTGTGTGTGCAATGTGTCTTCAGTAGTTTCGCGCGCTTGCAATTCCGGCACAGAGTCCAAGAGACCCTCGCGTGCTACTCCATTCATTTCAGATACGTACCGACGTGTAATGCGCACAGGGGTACTTCCATCAAATTGGTCTAATGCCTCATTGACTAGAGCATCTGCTGCGCGGTTTTGTTCGCGGGGCACCCAGGTATATGAGACCTGGCCGGCCGGGATTACCGCGCGCGCCACTTTAGCGAGATCCCGCATGTCCGGATGTTTAATTTGCCAACGACCCGACATTTGCTCAACCACCAACTTGGAATCAAGTCTGACTTCAACACGTGCATCAGCATCAATCTCGACGGCGGCTTGTAATCCCGCAATTGCCCCACCGTATTCGGCTACATTATTTGTTGCAGTCCCCACGGACTCGGCAATTTCAACAAGCACCTTGCCGGTAACGGAATCGCGCACAAGTGAACCAAAAGCTGCCGGACCGGGATTGCCACGACTACCGCCGTCAGCTTCAACGATCAGATCACGCGTCATGAACTAAATTCCTGAATCAGCGGTTCGGATCAAAATACAGCGGCATTCTTCGCACTGAATTACCGTCTCTGGTGTCGCTGAGCGAATCACATTGAGTTCCTGGGGTGGAATTGTGAGGCGGCACCCCTCACATTGACCACGGTGTAATTTGGCAGCGCCCATTCCTTCATGTCCTTTACGAATTTTTTCATACAAGGCGAGAAACTCAGGGGGCATATCAGTTGCAAGTTGCACACGCTCGGCATGCACGCCAACTAGGTCTGCGGCCAAGGTCGCTAGTTCTGCATCCAGAGTCGCGGTCACAGTTTCGAGTTGGTGTGAAAAATCAGTTTTTTGTTGGGCGAGCACCTGCACTGCCGCTTTGGCTCCCTCAACGCGTTCCATGATTTCAAGTTCAACGTCTTCAAGGTCGAGCTGACGCTTGGCAAGTGATTCGAGTTCATGTTGGAGATTGGTGAGCTGCTTGGGGTCGTTGATCGCACCAGAATCAAGCATTTCCTGATCTTTTGTGATCCGCAGACGAACTACATCCACATCACCGTCGGATTTAAGTGCTTCCCGTTGCAGGTCACTAAGAATTACTTCGGAGGCAATGTGCTGGTCGCGAGCACGAGCGAAATTCGCTTCGAGTTGCTTTTTCTGCTCAATTGCCGGGAGCGTGGACCGCTTGTATTCGAGTTGGGCCACTTCAGTGTCTTTCCCTTGAACGGCTAGAAGTTGCACTTGGATCTGCAGATCAATGTTCAATGCAATCTCCTAATAAAGCGGTTCTGACGGCTCGTGAGTTTTCAGTCGCGGGAGGAATAGTGTCCAGTCCACGGATCCGTTCGCACTGCAGAGACCAATGTACTCACACTGCTACCCAGTTCACTATGCACCAAGGCGGCAACCGCCAGCACCCACGGCCATTCGGTCGCAAAATGGGATGCGTCAATCAGCGCGCACTCTCCCTGCCGGTGGTCTAGGACTCGGTGGTACTTCAGGTCTGATGTGACGTAGACATCGGCAAGAGCGGCTGCCAGCGGAAGTAAGAAATCACCCGATCCCCCACACACGGCGACCATGTCGATTACCCTGTTGGGGTCGCCCGCAACCCGAATTCCACCCGCGGTGCTGGGTAAGGACTCGGCGACCTGTTCAGCAAATTGTGCCAACGTCAAAGTCTTGGGCAGCCGACCAATGCGGCCGGCTCCGGTAACCGGCGTGACACCGGGCTCAATGGGTGCGCATTCAACTAGGCCAAGTGTGTGTGCCAGCGCGTCGGACACTCCAGGGTTAGCGTGGTCGGCATTGGTGTGGGCGTTGAAAAGGGCGATTCCATGTGAGATGGCGTCATGAACAACCCGTCCACCCAATGTGTCGCGAGAAACGCCATGTACTCCGGTGAGGAAGAGGGGGTGGTGGGTGACCACCAGATCCGCCCGGACTTCTATTGCCTCATGGATTACTTCCATTGTGGGGTCTAGGGCAAAAAGTACCCGAGAAACCGTCGCTGCGGGGTCTCCGCAGATCAAGCCAACACTGTCCCACGCTTCCGCCGTGTCCGGTGGGAAGTGTCGATCGAGCAGATCGCACACATCGAAGACGTTGGCCATATCAACAGGTTACCCAGCGGGGCTACCTAGCCAGCCAAGCAGGCTGGCTCATAGAGGGACTCCGGAACCATGGCATCACTGGGATAGCTGCCATCGCCATAGGTGCCACAGACATCTGCCGCACTTTTAGAGATCCAGAACTGGCCTTCAGCTTCAAAAATCATCATGGCGGGCGCTCCCATTTGACCTTCAGCTGGATTTGCTGCTGCAAAAGCCCAGCCGTCTGCGCACGTGTAGTCAGTGACCACGTATTCGGCGAAAGTGGGGTCCCCAGTTACCGCTTCTGCGATTGTTGTGTCATTGCACTCCACCGTGCCACCGTCAGAAAAGCCACTCGAACAACCTACGAGAACGATGGAAGCCACTCCAAGCAGTGCAATTCCGATAACCCCAATTTTCATGACTTACCCTTCAGGATTCGTATGCGTGAATGTGTACTTCCGTGCCCTCATGGTAAGGCCCGCAAACCCAATTTCTGAGTAATGAAACCTAACGCCAACGCTGAGTTGACTCTTTCTTACAGGTGAGGAGATACACCACAACCGAACACGCGGTCGCCACCAAGATTAAGACCCCATCAGAGCCAAGCATCGGGTCAAGTACGTGCGAGAGACAACGCCTTTATATTTCATTGTTACCGTTGTTGTGAGCCTACCGATTACGGAATATCAATCTTCCCATCCCGCCGTCTCTAGAAAAATTGAATTGCAGTGTGCTGCCAGGGAGCGATGACAGGCGCGGCAGCTGCCTCATGTAATCTTTTGGTTTCCGGGCGAGTAACTCAGTTGGTTAGAGTGCATCCCTTACAAGGATGAAGTCGGGGGTTCGAGTCCCTCTTCGCCCACCATAAGTACGGCTTCTTGCCATCCGCTTTGTGGACCCTCTTGACGATTCCTATTTTTGCGTAACGTACATTTACAAAGTGAGAAGTCCCCGGCGATTAATCGCCATGGCCGGTGCCGTTGCCATCTCCTTGACGGTGCTGGGCACCGCACAGGCTTCCCCCACTCCCGTATCGCCACGCATTTACGGTGGGACGTTGGTTCCTGGGAATCCTGGTGTTGCTGCTGTCGCGATTTTCGATGGCGGCTCATGGGGCAAGAGCTGCAGTGCGGTGGTGTGGAAGCCGCGGGTGCTGCTGACCTCAGGGCACTGCGTGACTGTTGCAGGGGGCACAGCCAGAGTTCCCAGATTGGCAATCTTCCCCCCTGGTGCGCCTGCCGTGCAATACAGCAATACCGGTCCGCAGGGTGCGAGCCCTGTGAACGTGATTGGAATATGGACGCCGAGTGGGTATGTCAATGCATCAAGCAGGGTTGAGCCAAATGACTTTGCGGTACTTCAGCTTGACCAAGACCTTGGTCCCAGCATGTATTCTCGATTGGCAACCTCGGCAGAGATGTCACGCTGGGCATCCACCCTGTACCCAGGAACAATCATGGGTTACGGACTTAATAGCCCCGCTGGACGCGACATTCTTCCAGTTGCGGCCGGCGTTCCCATTGACCAATATGATCCCAATTTCGGCCTAGGTCCCGTTTTCTCCGTGCAACAAAACGCATCCGTGGGTGTCTGCAGTGGGGACAGCGGCGGTCCAACTTATGCGACTAACGCCCTCGGCGAAAATTTGGTCCTCGGCGTAAACTCCGGGTCAGCCGGCGGCTGCGTTACCGGCCATACCGGTGCGTACTTGATGGTTGGCTTTAGTGCAATTGACTATCTCGACTTGGTGAACCAAGCTCTAGTAGCCGCCGGTTATCCCAGTATTCCCTCAGCACCGACAAATATTGCATTATCAGCGGTCAATAATTCGGTTGTAGTGAACTGGCAGCCGCCCACAACCTCGCCTGACACCGTTGTCAACTACGAAGTGTCCGATCCCACCGGGGCCGTTGTCTGTGCCGCTTCGGCGCTTACCTGCACGGTCACCGATCTACCCGACGGTGAGCATATTTTCACCGTCCGCGCCCGCAACGCACAAGGGGAAGGGAATGCGCTGCCGGCGAGCGCCAGTGCCGTGACAACTGCGCCCACTCAAATGGCTCCACCTACAGTGACCAAGAAAAAGATCAAGTTCCGCACTTTGGCCGCAAGCACCTCCGCAGTGGTGGACCGGTACCGGGTTGTTAATGCCAAGGGAAGGCAGATCTGCACGATTATTGGCTTCAACCCCAATGCCAGGTCCCTGTCGTGCCCCCTCCCCAAAAAGCCCGGAACTTATCGATTCCGGGTGATTGCTGTGACACAGATGGGACAAACTCCACACTCTGGTTTGAGCCGGAAAGTTAGGATTTCATGAAGGAAAATCACCCCCGGTAACATTTACATAACGGCTATGTCGTATTATTGTCTTACCGGAGACCCCGGGAATACATTAATACAAAAAGGACGTGACTTAGATGCAGAGATTCGGCCGAGTTCTCAGCCAGATTTTCAACTCACACTCAGATCGCTCATTCCAGCAAGAGTGGAGTTTCCAGCGGTCACAGGCCATGAGCCCATCACACCGCGACGAAATTGACGCAATTTTTCGCCGCCACCAAGGCTGACTGAGTTCACACTCAGGTCATAAAAAACTCGCAAAGACCACTTTGCGAGTTTTTTTATGCCGCACATCCTTTGGACCCACACTTTCACCGATTCACCGATTCACAGGTGCCGATGAAACTTCACGACACACATCACATCAAGTGTTAATCCGATACGCAGCCGGAGCATCAGCTGGCACATAAGGATTCTTAGGAGCAACAGGATTCACTTTTTCATATCGCGCACCTAGTGTGGGGCGAGTGTCCGCCTCACCCCGATTGGGCCACAGCGCCATGGCGCGTTCGGCTTGAGCCGTAATGGTTAATGACGGATTTACACCCAAATTTGCCGTGATGGCCGAACCGTCCACCACATGAAGACCCGCATGCCCAAACACCCGGTGATACCCATCAATCACTCCACTTGCACTATTACTTCCAATCACGCACCCTCCCACGAAGTGGGCGGTCAGTGCGGCATCGAAACTCTCAAACACACTTCCCCCGGGTCGACCGTCAATGATCTCCGCAGCCCGCTCAACCACGTCTTGGGCAACCGGGATGTAGGTGGGAGCAGGGGTCGATTCGGAGGCCACCGTGCCAAGTGACCAACGGCCAAAGCGATTTCGCTTACCTTTGAGTGTTAACGAGTTGTCCACAGTTTGCATGACTAAGGAAATCACACTTCTCTCACTCCAGGATCTCACGTTAAGCGCCAATGCAACGTCTCCAGGATTTTTAAGCATCTCCTTGATCCAGATCGCCCAACGTTTCTTACCCGGTTGCGGTCTAGTCATGATTGTTTGCAATAAACCCATCGAATTAGAACCTTTTCCGTAACGCACCGGTTCAACGTGGGTCTGCGGATCAGGGAAAAAACTTGAAGTGATGGCAACCCCTTCGGTGAAGTCGGTCGTAAAAGTGTCAGACACGGCTCCCAAAATTGATTCAGAGTTGGTTCGCGAAAGTGTGCCCAATCTCGGTGAAAGGTTAGGAAGCACTGCATCATCTTTCATGCGGTGCAAGAGTTTCTGGGTGTTGTAAGTGCCAGCAGCAAAGATGACTTCGCTTGCGGTGAAACTGCTCTCGCTTTTCGTTCCAGTTTTACGCACGGAGATCCGATAACCGCCCTGCGCCATAGGTTCAACTTTGTACACGGTCGACATCGGCATAACTGTTGCGCCCGCTGCCTCAGCCAGCCCAAGGTAGTTTTTGGGTAACGTGTTTTTCGCGTTATAGCGACAACCGGTCATGCATTCACCGCATTCAATGCAGCCCGTGCGCTCAGGACCGACTCCACCGAAATAAGGATCTGGGGATTTCTTTCCCCGACCTTCACCAAAAAAGACTCCCACGGGGGTGAGCCGGAAAGTCGTGCCAACCCCCATCTCTTCGGCGATCTTCTTCATCACCAGATCCGATGGCGTCGTGGTGGGGTTTTGGGTCACGCCCAACATGCGTTGAGCTTGGTCGTAAAAAGGTGCAAGTTCTTCTTTCCAGTCAGTGATTTCGCCCCATTGTGGATCTTGGAAAAAGGAGTCGCCGGGAACGTAAAGTGTGTTTGCGTACACCAGACTGCCGCCGCCAACACCTGCGCCAGCAAGGATGGTGACTCCTTTGAGCAGATGGAATCTTTGGATCCCAAAGAATCCCAGCTCTGGCGCCCATAGAAAATTCTTGAGATCCCACGAATTCTTTGCATAATTCTCTTCGGTGAAACGCCGACCTGCCTCGCACACGGCAACCGAATAACCCTTTTCGCTCAAACGCAATGCCGATACTGAGCCACCAAAACCTGAGCCAATAATTGCCACATCAAAGTCGGGACTTTGCTGCT
>Ga0115563_1004228_pt1 | contig 9839 bp, 10 predicted proteins | sample COGITO_mtgs_1105_2_FD_87198 | JGI IMG/M metagenome (GOLD analysis project Ga0115563, IMG submission 87198) | Pelagic marine microbial communities from North Sea - COGITO_mtgs_110519 | ecosystem: Environmental > Aquatic > Marine > Epipelagic | place: Germany:Helgoland, sampling site Kabeltonne...
ATCACCCTCGCTGTGGCGCTCTAGACTATTAAACCGTTCATGGTCATCTATGCTCACATAGTGCCAGTATTTCGATTGCTCCCAAGTTGGCAGGTGGCGGATAGTATCTGGCCACAGGGATAGCTTGCCAAGATCGGTGTCAGCCGTAATGGCTTTTATCGCCGCCGCGGTTTTCGAGCTAATATGTTTCTCGGCAATAGCAACAACAATGCGATGACCATCGGCCCCAAAGGACAGCGCCTGACTGCTGCACAGCATAAGACAGCTGCTGGTTAGCCAGATCAACAGCCGTGATTTCAACATCCTGCTAAATCCAATCCGATAGTCACTCAGCTTACTCAATATTCTGAATCTGTTCGCGCATCTGCTCAATCAATACCTTGAGTTCTACCGAGACCTGAGTGGTTAATGCTGAAATAGATTTTGAACCCAGGGTATTGGCCTCGCGGTTTAATTCCTGCATCAGAAAATCCAAACGCCGGCCAATGGCGTCAGTGCTTTGCAGAGCCAGACGAATCTCACTGATATGGGCCTCCAGGCGGTCGAGCTCCTCGTCAACATCGGCGCGGTTGGCCACAATCACCATCTCCTGCTCCAGGCGATCCTCATCCAGCTGAGTTTTGAGATCCTGGAGTTTTTCCTGCAATCGCTGGCGCTGTTGGTCGAGAATGCCGGGCAGCTCGCTGCGTACCAGTGCAATCTGGGTTTCGATACCGCTGAGACGCTGCTCAATCATATCCGCCAACTTGTCGCCTTCCCGCTGACGGCCTTCGAGAAGCTGTTCAACCGTGGCTTTAAAGGTTTGGGTGGCGGCCCTGTGCAAGTCCCCGGTGTCAATTTCCTGATCCTTGAGAATACCGGGCCAGCGCATAATATCCAGCGGTGATACTGGTGCTGGATTTTGCAGTTCGGCGGCCACCTTTTTGGCGATATCAATGGTGCGCCTGACCAGCTCCATATCCGCATTGATTGAGGCGTCGCTATTATTGAAATTGACCTGCAGCGAGCAGTCCACCTTGCCGCGGGTCAGGGTTTTGCGCGCGATTTCTCGCAGTGGCATTTCAATTTCACGCATTGTCTCAGGCAGGCGAAAGCCGGTCTCCAGAAAACGATGATTGACTGAGCGCAGTTCACAGGTCACCGAGCCCCAGCTGAATTCTATGGTATTTCTGGCAAATGCCGTCATGCTGCGGGGCATAGTTTTCTCCAAACAAATTTTTTAGGTCTCCATGTTAACAAAGGCGGCCAACGGGTTGGTAGATTTGCTACAATCGCGCACAATTTTTTATTGCCCATTTTCAGGAAACCAATATGAACAGACCCAGTGGCCGACGCCCGGAACAGCTTAGACAAGTAAAGATCACTCGCGACTACACCTGCTATGCTGAGGGCTCTGTGCTGATTGAGTTTGGCAATACCAAGGTTATCTGTACCGCCAGTGTTGAAGCTGGTGTGCCCAGGTTTTTGCGCGGTAGTGGTCAGGGCTGGGTAACCGCAGAATACGGTATGTTGCCTCGCTCTACCAACAGTCGAATGGGTCGCGAAGCGGCTCGCGGCAAGCAGAGTGGGCGCACACAGGAAATCCAGCGCCTGATTGGTCGCTCCCTGCGCGCGGCGGTTGATTTAAAGCAGCTGGGTGAGCACACCATTAATATTGACTGTGATGTAATTCAGGCGGACGGTGGCACCAGAACCGCCTCTATTACCGGTGCCTGTGTGGCGCTGGTCGACGCTATCCGTCATTTGCAGCGTAAAAAAGCCATTACCGGAGACCCTCTGGTGGCTATGATTGCCTCAGTTTCCGTAGGGGTCTACAAGGGAACAGCAGTGTTGGATCTGGATTATCCAGAGGATTCCAATGCCGAGACTGATATGAATGTGGTGATGAACAGCGATGGCGGTTTTATCGAGGTTCAGGGGACTGCAGAGGCAGCACCCTTTAGTGCTGAAGAGTTAAACCAGATGTTAGATCTGGCCAAACAGGGGATTGCCGATCTGGTGCGTGTGCAGCAGATGGCACTGGCTCAGTAGAGGAAGCGATGATGAATAATTACAAAACTCAGTTTATTGATAATGCCGTCGATAGTGGCGCACTAAAGTTTGGTCAGTTCAGGCTTAAATCTGGACGTATATCACCGCACTTTTTCAATGCGGGAGAGTTTTACCGGGGCAAGGCTCTGGCCGCTCTGGGGCAGTGTTACGCGGCAGCTATTGTTGAGTCGGGCATTGAATTTGATGTGTTGTTTGGGCCGGCTTACAAAGGCATTACTCTGGCGGCGGCAACATCTATAGCGCTTGCCGAGCAACATGAAATAGATGTGCCATACTGTTTTAACAGGAAAGAAGCCAAGTCTCATGGCGAAGGTGGCACCATTGTTGGCGCACCTCTGCAAGGCAGGGTGTTGGTTATTGATGATGTGATCACCGCTGGCACTGCCATCAGAGAGGTGATGGGGATGGTACAGCAGGCAGGGGCCCAAGCTGCTGGTGTTGTGATTGGCGTAGATCGCAAGGAACGAGGTAACGGACATTCCTCGGCGATACAGGAAGTTGAGCAGCAGTTCGATATTCCAGTGGTCAGTATTATTGATATTGACGATATCCTGACTTACTTGGAGGCCAAGGCCGATATGCAGACACTGGTCGAGCAGATTAAAGAGTACAGGAAAGAGTACGGCGTATGATTAGAGCGGGACTGGTTCTGACAGTGCTATTGGCCGGTGAGGCCATGGCAACAGAGCTGTACCGCTACTATGACAGTGCGGGCATTTTGGTGACCGCAGATACCATTCCGCCATTGGCCGCCGCCGATGGCTATAAAATCGTCAATACTCAGGGTCAGGTGCTAAGGGTTGTCAAAGCTCAGGCTCCAATCGATACGGATGCCCAATCCAACGCACTGGACCAGTACTTGCTGGCCAGCTTTAGCCGAGTCGACGAGGTCAGCCAGCGCAAACAACGAAAGCTGGCCCTGCTGTCCAGAGATACTGCCAATTTACAAAACAGCTTAAACAGCCTTATAGATAGGCAAGAGCAATTGTTGACCGAGGCGGCCAGCAGTGAAATGGCAGGTGAGCCGGTCTCCTCTGAGCTGGTTCAAAAGATTCAGCAAGCTCAGCTAGAGCGAGCAGAGCTGGACAAAATACTGGCAGACCGCCAGCGTGACCTTGCGGCTATTAAAGCTCTGTATATTAGTTATGAGCAGCGCCTGGCCCAGCTGCTGGCCAACCAGTGATTTGTCAGCGCAGATTAATCAAACATCTGCGCGGTCAGCAGTGACCAATGGTCCAGCCAGTGCTCGGTTGGCAGCTGGGTAAAGCCGCTGCGCACAAACTGACTTATCTTACCCTCAGCGGTAACCAGCATAAGATTGGCGGCAACGCTGACAGGCACAGTTAATTTTAAGCCGTCTCTTATTTCAGCTTCACGCAATGTCTGCTTGAGCTGCGACTCCAAACGATCAAAAAACTGCGCCATGCGGTCATGTAGTCGATCTGTTTCGCCCGTTAGCGCATCGCCATTGAGGATTCTGGTGATGCCAGGGTTCTTTTCACTAAAGGCCAGTACCAGGCTGAGAATGCGATAGCATTGATTTACCGCATCGGGCTCATCGGCAACAATGGTGCGCACCCTTGCAAAAATGGTCTCTTCAATAAAATCGATCAGTCCTTCATACATGCGCGTCTTGCTGGGGAAATGGCGATACAGAGCAGCCTCGGATACGCCAATTTCGGCAGCTAGGGCCGCAGTGGTAATGCGCCCTCCCCGAGAGGATTCCAGCATACGCGCCAGTGCCTGCAGTATTTCCTGTGCTCGGGAACCTCTTTTGCCTGCCATCAGGGTGCTCCGTTATCTTCTTGATTGGTGATTAATGTACCTACGCCTTCGTCGGTAAATATTTCAAGCATCACTGCGTGGTCGACGCGGCCATCGATAATATGGGCACAGGGCACCCCTGACTTGACCGCATCCAGTGCGCAGCCAATTTTTGGCAACATACCGCCGTAAATGGTGCCGTCTTTTATCAGCTCATTCACGCGACTGACACTGAGGCCAGTCAAAATCTCTCCCTGTTTATCTTGCAGCCCTGCAACGTTGGTCAGCAGGATTAGCTTTTCTGCCCCCAGGACCTCGGCAACCTTGCCCGCTACCAGATCGGCATTAATATTGTAGGAGGCGCCATCAGTGCCGACTCCTATGGGCGCTATAACAGGGATAAAGTCTCCCTGCACCAGCATATCAATAACCGACTTGTTGATGGATTCCACTTCACCCACATGACCAATATCAATAATTTCCGGCACTGACATTTCTGGCGTCTGGTGGGATACCTTGAGTTTTTTGGCGCGAATAAGCTGCCCATCTTTTCCAGTTACGCCAAAGGCCCTGCCGCCAGCGCTGCTAATAAGATTGACGATTTCTTTGTTGATGGTGGCGCCCAACACCATTTCAACCACATCCATGGTCTGACTATCGGTGACACGCATGCCATCGACAAACTTGGATTCAATTGATAGCTGGTCAAGCAGGCTGCCAATTTGTGGGCCACCACCATGCACAACTACAGGGTTAATACCCACGGCTTTCATGAGCACTATATCCCGGGCAAAGCTCCCTTTAAGGCGGTCGTCGACCATGGCATTGCCGCCATATTTAACCACGACGGTTTTACCGGCAAAGCGCTGGATATAGGGCAGCGCACGGGAGATAACCTGCGCAGTGGTCTGGGCTTCTTTACGACTTAGTGACATAGCTATATGTAGTTTTCCATGTTGTTAATAAAAGGTGACAGCTCATTGCTGAATCGCTGCTTAATCTCTTCCAGACTCTGGCTGTCGTCCGCCTCAAAGCGCAGGGTTAAGTTAGCCGAGGTGTTGGAGGCTCGTATTAAGCCCCAACCATTGGGATATTCTACCCTTAAGCCGTCCAGAGTAATAATCTCTCCACCAGCAAACTGACAGCCAGCGGCCAGAGTGGCCATCAGGTTAAACTTCTCGGTTTCATCTATGGGAATCAAGATCTCTGGTGTGTAGCAGCTTGAGTCAAACTCGCTGATAATACTGTCCAGACCGCGGCTCTGTTCCTCGGCGCAGAGAATTTCCAACAGTCGCACTGCAGCATAGAGCCCGTCATCAAACCCGCCCCAACGATCATTAAAGAAAATATGCCCACTGTATTCGCCGCCCAGGGGTGCGCGGTTTTGCTGTACGGCCTTTCGCACATGGGAGTGGCCGGTTTTACACATAACCGGTCTGCCAGAGTACTGGCGCACAATCTCGGCCAGTCGCTTGCTGCTCTTAACATCAAACACAATATCTGCGCCCGGATTGCGAGCCAGAATATCGCGGGAAAATATCATCATCAGGCGATCTGGCCAGACGATTTCACCGCTGCCAGTAATCACCACCAAACGATCGCCATCACCGTCCAGAGCAAAGCCCAGATCAGCATTGACCTCTTTAACCTTGGCGATCAGTTCCTGAAGATTGTGTTCATCGGCGGGATTGGGCTCGTGGTTTGGAAATGCGCCATTAACCTCACAGTGCAGGGGAAAGGCCAGACAGCCAAGGCTGTCGAATAGCTGCATAGCCACAGGGCCGGCCACCGCATTGCCTGCGTCGACCACTATTCGGAAGGATTGGTCGACGGCGCTTTCCGCCACTATACGCTGCACATAATGTGGGACTATATTACAGGGGCTAACAGGCTCGGGATTGCTTGTCGCAAACCTGTGTTCCAGCAGCATTGGCTTTAGTAGCTGCAATGTTCTGCCTGAAATTACCTGGCCCTGAATAATAATCTTAAAGCCGTTATAGCGTGCAGGATTATGGCTGGCAGTGACCATAACACCGCAGCTGGATTGGCCGTCATTGTGAATGGCAAAATTTAAGATTGGCGTGGTCACCTCCCCCAAATCTATCACTCTGCAGCCGGTGGATTGCAGGCCAGACATTAGCGCTGCCGCCAGTTCGGGAGAGCTCAGGCGACCATCGCGACCCACATACATAGCGCTGTGGTTATTTTTTAAAATAATGGTGCCCAGAGTTTTGCCCAGTCTGGAGGCAAATTCCGGGCTGAGTTCTGAGCCAGCGATACCGCGAATATCATAGTCGCGGAACACAACATCCGGAACAGAAAACGCCTCCGGTTTATCTGCTGCTGGCGCTGGTTGGCTGCTTGGCTGCTGGCTGGGCATGATCTGCTGAGGGGGCTGAAGGGCTGTTTTATGCTCCTCCAGGTTGGCGGCAAAAAGAGCATCTTCATCACTATCTGTTTCGATAAAGATAGCTGTCTGTCTGGCCTGGTTCTTAACGCGCATATTGATCAGCATCAGAGTCAGTAGAATCAGAACCAACAACAAACCAGCAAATAACCACCAAAATGGAGGCAGACTTCGATCAATGGTCTGAGTCAGAGTCTGGGAAGGCGTAAAAGCTATTTTCCACAGCCTATTTCCGGTTTTAAAAAGCTCTGGCCTGGGCTCTGGTGCCGCAGGGTCGATAGAGGCAGATCTCTCGCCCAGTGAAATCAGCGCAACAGCACCCCGATTGGGTACCAGTTGCAGAAACTCCACAGTGCCATTGGTGGTATCTGCAACACCGAGCGCCGAGGCCAGCCCTTCCATGGACAGGCGTAGCAGGATAACCCCACCCACCCCGTTAGTCGCGCTCTGGTCGGGCACAGATCTGCCAATCAATAGCTGCCATCGATCATTGATTTTTGCCGCCCTCGGCATAACCTGGTTGCCGGCCAGAGACTGGGTTACCATCTGTTTGGCGGCATAGCCCAGGCTATCAGCATGGCGCTGTTGCTTGGGGTCGACAAAGTAGACGGTGTCGCTGTCTGTGAAAAAACCGTCGGTGGAAAGGGTATCCGCTAGTTCTAACTCCAGCTGGTCCAGGGCAGATTGATTGCCAACAGCAAAATTTTCCATAACCCGGGGCTGGTTGGCAATGGTTCCCAGTTGCCGCGCGTATCTGGCCATATAGATATCTACCCGATTAGCGGCCGTATTTATATTGGTTCCATAGTGTTTTTCGGCGGCTTGAAGTCGGGGTTCTACCACCAGCTGCTGCCACATAAAAGCAGTAACAAGCGCCAGCACAACCAGCCCCAGGGCAATGCTGCGCAGGATAAGCTGGTCTTCACGGATTGCTGAGATGGCTTGTTTTACATTCACTGAAATGAATAGCCTAGTATAGGAGGCTGTAACTAGAGTTTATGGTGACTAACCATGTGCTCAAGAATATCCCTCGCTAACTGAGCCTTGCTCCTTTTGCTAAACACTGTGGTTGAGTCGGCATCAATCCAGCTGACTTCATTGTCTTCGGCATTAAAACCAACGTCTCCGCGGGAGACATCATTGGCAATAATGGCATTTAAATTTTTGCTCGCTAACTTATCTTTGGCATAGGACTCAATATTCTGAGTCTCTGCGGCAAACCCCAGAACAAAGCAATCAGTCTGTGCGGCCACAGTGGCAACAATATCCGGGTTTTTCTGCAGACTAATACTGATCTGATCGCCCTGCTTTTTAATTTTCTGCCCGGCTACCGTACTGGCCCTATAGTCTGCAACCGCGGCAGCGGCGATAAAGATATCGGCATCTGCCGCTGCCTCTAACGAGGCTCTGAGCATCTCTTCTGCAGATACCACTGCTCTGAGCTGACAGCGCTCGGGTGGAGCAAGATCCACTGGCCCGGAAATCAAGGTGACCTTGGCGCCAGCCTCAACGGCAGCTTCGGCAAGAGCATAGCCCATTTTCCCTGAGCTGTGGTTGCTGATATAGCGCACCGGGTCCAGTGCCTCGCGAGTGGGCCCGGCGGTAATCACCAGTTTTTTGCCCGCCAGACGTCCGGTCTGAAATAGCCCGCTGACCAGCTGAACTATTTCGTCGGGTTGTTGCATTCTGCCGGGACCCACATCACCGCAGGCCTGAATGCCTTCATCTGGACCGATAATTCGTACCCCGCGCTCTTGCAGTACAGAGATATTGGCCAGACTGGCAGCATGGGCCCACATAGCCTGATTCATTGCTGGCGCAACCGCCACTATGGCCGGCGTGGCCAGATGTATGGCGCTGAGCAGACTATCGGCTCTGCCATGAACCATATTGGCAATAAAGTCGGCGCTGGCTGGCGCTATTAACAGCAGATCTGCCCAGCGAGCCAGTTCAATATGACCCATGCCTGCCTCTGCTTCAGAGTCGAGAAGCTGGCTGTGGACTGGATTGCCTGACAGGGCCTGCATGGTCAGAGGGCGAATAAATTCTTCAGCTGCGGGCGTCATAACAACGCGCACCTCGGCACCCTCATCTTGCAGGCGCCGAATAACCTCAGCACTTTTATAGGCGGCGATACCGCCGGTGACACCAAGAATTATTCGTTTGTTTGACAGGCTGCTCATTAATCGTCCAGACAGGCCGTGGGAAGGGCGCTAAGATAACATTTTGTCAGCCACATCTGTAGCAATAAATAAGGACTCACTATGGCTATAAGCCACTGGCCACTGGAAGAGCGGCCCAGAGAGAAGCTTTTAGCCCAGGGCGCGACGGTTCTGTCCGACGCTGAATTACTGGCTATATTTTTACGCACCGGGTTGCCCGGGGTCACTGCAATTGACCTGGCCAGAGAGCTGCTGACTCATTTTGGTGGGCTGGGGCCATTGTTAGGTGCCGACCAGCGGGCATTCTGCAGCGCCAAGGGTCTGGGGCCGGCAAAATTTTGTCAGGTTCAGGCTACTCTGGAGTTAACCACCAGATATCTTCGTGAACAGCTGCATGGTAACCCCATCTTTACCAGCCCTTCCCAGGTAAAGGACTATTTAGCGGTGCAGATGCGGGATTATCAGCGCGAAGTTTTTGTGGTGTTGCTGCTGGATACCCGACACCAGCTATTGGACTATCGCGAGCTATTTCAGGGCACTATTAATGGAGCCACTGTGCATCCCCGAGAGGTTGTTAAGCTGGCGCTGACAAAAAATGCAGCAGCGGTGATTGTGGCTCACAACCACCCGTCGGGGAATGCGGAACCCAGTAAATCGGATATTGCGATCACTCGCCGATTAAAGGAGGCGCTTAACCTGATGGAGATACGCCTGCTCGATCATTTTGTGGTAGGGCGAGGTGATGTTATCTCTCTGGCAGATCGAGGGCACTTACAGGCTTAAACTAGAGAGTTTTCTAGTGATTCTGCGGTTTTCGTTTGATTCAACATTGGCTTTCTGGTATAAAACGCGCCTCCTTGCGGGACGGTCCCGTCAATGGATTGATAAATCATAGAATTGTTTTGTTTATTGGGGCTTTCCCCAAGGCAAATATTGGAATCAGAGGCAGCATCAATGTCCAGAGTATGTCAGGTCACAGGCAAGCGCCCAATGGCTGGAAATAATGTATCTCATGCGAAGAACAGAACACGTCGTCGCTTTGAGCCAAATCTCCACACTCACCGTTTTTGGGTTGAGTCCGAGAAGCGTTTTGTGAAGCTGCGTGTATCTACCAAAGGTATGCGTATTATTGACAAAAATGGTATTGAACAAGTCTTGGCTGGTCTGCGTGCCAATGGCGACAAGGTCTAAGGAGACTACTAATGGCTAAATCAGCGAGAGAAAAAATTCGGTTAGTGTCCAGTGCAGGAACAGGGCATTTCTACACAACAGATAAGAACAAGCGCAATATGCCCGAAAAGATGGAGATCAAGAAGTACGATCCCACTATCCGTCAGCATGTGATCTACAAAGAAGCCAAGATCAAGTAAGCTGGCCCTAGGGTAGCGCCAAAGAATCCTGCCAGCCGGCGGGATTTTTTTTGCCCGCCGATAAGCGCCAAGCGAGAAAGCGCA
>Ga0115563_1004236_pt1 | contig 9823 bp, 6 predicted proteins | sample COGITO_mtgs_1105_2_FD_87198 | JGI IMG/M metagenome (GOLD analysis project Ga0115563, IMG submission 87198) | Pelagic marine microbial communities from North Sea - COGITO_mtgs_110519 | ecosystem: Environmental > Aquatic > Marine > Epipelagic | place: Germany:Helgoland, sampling site Kabeltonne...
CCTTTCTACCCGAGCCTAGCCCAGGTCAATCTTCTTGGAAACAGATATGGAACCGACAGCGCCCGTTGCCCACCCGTGAAACGCGGATGAGAACTTGCCCGCGTCGGAACCTGCCACAACAATATGGATAAAGTCGGTGCTGGCGAACTTGGGCACGGATTTCAACATCGCCTCTGGCCCCATCTTGGCGGCGGCCTCCTCAGAAATGCCAGCGCCGGATTTGTCATCCACCAACATCTCTGACAAGGGCCGTGTTGTGACCTCTTGGATGCGGTCGCGCAGGCGTTCTTTGGAATACGCGCCCTCGCGTTGCATTGTTTTGATATGCTCAGGACAAACCACCAACAGCGCGTCGATGGGCAGGTTCCTGAGTTTGGGCAGGAACACCCCTTCGAGGCCCAAACCCAATGATCCGGCAATCTGGTCCGGCGCACGCGATGTCTGATCAACGATATGAACCGGTCCACCTGTCATGGCAAAGACCGTAACAACAGAATCCTCTCGCTCAAACCCGCGCTCGACATGCAGGGCGGGCCATGGCGATCCTTCCTCGTGCTCGGCAAAGCACATGGTGAATTTCATCGGGTTGCCAAGCGTCGAGCGTTCGACGCCCCCCGTTGACGCGCCGCCCACATTGCGCACCACCAACCGCAGCGCCCGCCCGATGGTTGCATTGGCCCGGTTGCCTGCCCCCAATGCACCCAGCCGCATGTTCATCCCGATCTTGTGGCGAATGGGGCCGTTGATCACCATCACAGGTGCCGCCCCCATCGTGGTCGCAGTCACCCCGTGAATATTGAATTCATCTGTGCACACCGCCTCGACTGCGGCGATAACCACAGGCAGGTATTCCGGTTTGCACCCCGCCATCACGGCGTTGATGGCGATCTTTTCGACCGTCGCCACGCCCATATTCGGCGGCACTGTTGCGATCACATCTTGTGGGTCGCGGTGTGTGCCGCCCAGCATCCGCAACACACGTTCCGGTGTTGGCGGGACCAAGGGCAGACCGTCGGAAAACCCCTGATCAAACATGAACTCGGCCACATCATCGCTGCTGGCCACATCTATGCGACGCGCATGGATCGGGCTGCCCTCTGCCTCAGCGCGCAACTTGTCATAGACGGCGGGATCAAGGTGTTTCGATCCGCAACCGGGCCTCCACGCGGGTAAGCTCGCCCAGTCAATCTGTACGGCGGAAAGATCAGCCTTGGCGCTTATGTCAGCAGAAAGCGCCTCCCAATCGGCGCGAATGAACCCCTCGAACTCTGACAGGACACTGCCATCTGTATCCACCCAAAACACTGACGGCACACTTTCGATGTCCCACGCGAACGCCGTCTTGCATGTGGTGTCATCAAGGACCGGCATGCTAAGCCCGTGGGCCTTTGCAAAGGTGGCGTTCGCAGCACCTGATTGGGCGACCAGCAAGACCTTTACCTTGGCACCATACGCTTTGTGCATTGCCTCAAGCACCGGTGCAGCGGTGTTGCAGGTTTCGCAATCCTCTTTGACAAAACAGACCAAAACCGGATCTTGTGCAGGGAACGCATGCACCTTGCCATCTAGGTCATTCAGCGAAAATGCGGGCTTGGTTTTGGTCATGGGTGTTCTCCTGCGGTTGGGTGTTTCATGTGATGCTGCGGTCCGCCGATTGTCCAGTCTTGCACATGGCGGAGGTGGATGGGAATCGAACCCACCACACGCCCCAAGGGCGCGTCCATGGTTTTGAAGACCAGGGAAGCCACCAGACTCCAGTCACCTCCGTCATGTGAGCCTACCAAGGGCGCGGGGCCGGTGAAACCTCATTCGCGCTGCTTTATGGATCGGGTGTTGCCTGCGCGCATGGTGATCTCTTGGGCGTCGAAATACTCCAGAACGGGCACGATTATTCTGCGGCTTGTGTTCAAGGCCGCGCGCGCTTGCGAGGTCGTGAAATCCAAGGGCGGCGGGAAGGCGGTGACGAGCATCTTTGTAGCAGTTGTCAGAGCGTCCACATGAAAGATGATGGTCTGACCGAGCGCGATATTCTCGAGTGCGACGAGCCTTCCGCCATCTATTAGTAAGTCGACAAGTTCGTGGTCCAAGGGCGATGTCAAAACGGTTTCACGCGCAGGCGGCGCGAGCGCGGCGGTTAGAAAGCTGTGTTCGATTTCTGACACCCACAAGCGTTGTGTTTCACTCAGATTTGCCACTGGATCATGCTGCTTCAGCGCAAGGCCTGTCCCGTTTGCCAGCACAGAACCCTCCTGCAACAGACAAGCTAGGGCGCAATCAAACAATAGGGTGGACTGCTTTTGCCTGCCGATCCCTGCAAGTGAAGCGAAGCGTCGCAACGGATGTGCCTTATGATAGCGCGCAAGACCCGAGAGGATGTCAGCCTTGCAGGCGTCGATATCCGCAGCGATGGCGATGTCACCATCGGTGACAGTGACGTATCCCGCCGCTAGCGCAGTCTGCAATTGCACCACATGCAAACGCGCCAGACGCGCAATGTCGGCTAGCGACGCTGTGCCACCCCGTGCCGCGCATAGGCTGTGTGCGATCAGATCCGCATCACCGGCCACGGCCGCTTGCAACACTCGCAAACGATGCTTGTCACCACCTCGTGTAGGCGTCGCATCGGCATCAAGGAACACCGCACCCGCGATTGTCTGGACCGGCGACAGGCGCCGGATAACGGCAAGCTGCCCCGCGAATGCCATCACCGGTTTGGCAAACCGAAATTGGGCAAAGCCTGACGCTCCGGGCTCAATCTGTTTGTGCGCAAACAGCCGGATCTGCGCGACTTCGCTTGACGTGCCAAAAAGCACACGAACGTCGTCAAGATGTTTCAGCGACCTGCCTGCTTCGGCTTCAACTTTCACGACAGCGTCCATGCAATTGGACGCAGCACTCGCCCCCTCTGCGGTCAGCACTGTGCCTCGCGGGATGTCAGCCACAGCAACATTTCGCAGGTTTACCGCGACCCGTTCACCCGCCGCGACCCCGGACCGCGCCACGCATCGGCTTTGCAGGCCCCGTACCACTGCCTTTTGACCGGTGCCAGACAGGTTGAAGGTATCGCCGACTGAAATTCCCGTGCCATGCAAAGTGCCTGTCACCACGGTTCCTTGTCCGGTGACAGAAAAAACGCGGTCAACCGGCAGGAAACTGAATAAGGGGGCAGGCATTGAATTCGGTGCCGACAAGATGGCCTGCATTTCCGAATGCAGCCTGTCCAAGCCATCACCGGAAACCGCTGAACACAAGATCATCGGCGCGTCATCCAAAACGGTCCCAGATAAGGCAACACGCATTTCATCAAGGCACGCCTCATGATCCTTAGCATCCAGCAGATCAGATTTAGTGACAGCGACGACACCGGTCCGAATGCCCAGAATTCGCGCGATTGCCAGATGCTCCAACGTTTGCGCCGCGACGCCTTCGACAGCGGAAACCACAAGCATCGCCGCACGCGCGCCACTTGCGCCGGCCACCATCGCCTGAACAAAATCCTCATGCCCCGGCGCATCAACGAAGTCGACCACACCGCCGGGATAGGTTGCATGTCCAAATCCGGGCACAATGGATAATCCACGGGCTTTTTCTTCCGGCAGTCTGTCGGTTTCCATGCCGGTCAACGCATGGACCAGCGTGGTTTTTCCGTGATCCACATGGCCAATCACAACGACGCAGCAGTTCTTCATGCGGCTGAAATCTGCGCCAATGCCTTGGCAATGACCACAATATCCGCATCACCCGTGGTGCGCATATCAAGCAGCACTTGCCCGCGTTCTATACGACCGATTATCGGTGTCTCGCTTTGCCTCAGAGCGGCAGCCAGCGCATCAGCAGAGAACGCAGCCAGCTCAATAGCAACCGCAAAACTGGGCAAATCCTGCGTTGGCAACGATCCCGCCCCGACAAAGGCCGCTGTTTCTTTGACCTCGACATGGATCAAATCCAGCGGGGCCAGCAAAGCGGCAAGTGCTTGGGCACGTCGGTGCACAACGTCCAAAGGCGTACTGAGCATCCTCAAAACAGGGATCGCGATAAGCGGGTCGTGTGGCGGTTGGTAAAGGCGCAAGGTTGCCTCGAGTGCGGCCAGTGACAGTTTGTCGATCCGCACAGCGCGCATCAGCGGGTGGGACTTCAAGGCAGCAATAATGTCGCGCCGCCCCGCGATGATCCCCGCCTGCGGTCCCCCGAGCAGCTTGTCACCGGAAAACACCACCAGATCGACACCGGTTTTGAGGATATCCGCCACCACAGGTTCGTCGTTCAAACCAAAAGGCGACAGATCAATCAAAACACCACTGCCGAGGTCTTCGATAAAGATCACATCATTTTTAGCAGCCAATTTTGCGATGTCCTGCCGGGCCGGAGAGGATGTAAAACCGACGATCTTGTAGTTGCTGGTGTGGCTCTTCAGCAGGACGGCAGTGCCTGCATCAATCGCGGTTTCATAGTCGCTAAGCCGGGTTTTATTCGTTGCACCCACTTCGCACAGCTGCGCGCCACTTTGGACGATAACGTCGGGCAAGCGGAACGAGCCGCCAATCTCGATCAACTCGCCGCGCGACGCGACAACTTTGCGCCCCGAAGCTGTCGCCATCAGGCTCAGCAGGACAGCGGCAGCGCAATTGTTGACGACCACAGCCGCCTCTGCCCCGGTCAACGAACATATCAGCTCTTCCACATGGGAATGGCGCGAACCGCGTTTGCCGGTCGACAGATCAAACTCCAGATTGGACGGGGCCGCCCCCGCTGCGCGCATGGCCTCAACCGCTTGGGGTGCCATCGGTGCACGCCCGAGGTTTGTGTGGATCACGATACCCGTCGCATTGATCACTGGCCTAAGCGAAGGCGCGCGCGCCGCCTCAATCACTGTGGCGATCCGGTCGGCAAAGCCTGCATCGTCAAACTCCGGGAGCCCCGCCCCTGCATCCGCAAGAAGGGCTGACCGCAGTTCGTTGGTAATATGGCGCACAGCAGCGACCGTTTCGGCACGCGAATAACGCGCCGCGACATCCTGTATCAAGGGCAAGTCCAGCAACGCTTGGATCTGCGGCAGATCTCTGAGGGTTTTCACCATCTCAACCTGCAGGCCCGTTGCTGTCGTTGACCAATCCGGGCGGCCTTACGCCGCCCGTGCATCAATTTCATCGGGTTCCCGCGCCTGCCAAGCGATGGCCAATGCCGGTGCTGCAACTGCAAAACCGATCAATGTGATTACGACTTGGCCCATGCCCAAAAGCCCGATAGGTGCCGCGACCAACAAACCGCCAAAAAACAGCAAAACGCGCATAATGCTGCTGATCCCGGTGGAATTCAGCGGACCAAGGAAGGCGACATAGCCCTGCAAAGCCGCAGAGATAAACCATACCCCGATCAAGGCGCACATCAGAACCAAAGCTACCTCAACGGGCGGCCCCTGTCCGATCAATGCAGGGTTCAGGACAAAGAAGAATGGTGTGATGTAAATGACCCCGCCCAATTTCATCGCCTCGAACCCGGTATGGAATGCATTGGCACCTGCCATCGACGCGGCAGCAAACGCACCCAAGGCAACGGGGGGCGTGATAAAGCTGACCATCCCCCAGTAAAGGATGAACAAATGCACCGCGAGTTCGTTCAACCCGGCCTGCACCAAGGCGGGCGCCAGCACCACGGCAAGAAAGATATAGCAGGCCGTAACCGTCATCCCCATGCCAAAGATGAACGACGTGACCGCCCCCATGATCAACAACATCGGCATGGAATTGCCCGCCATATAGACCAGCTCATTGGCCAGCGGGCCTGTCAAACCCGTGGCCTGAAACGCGCCCACGATCATGCCGATGCCCAATAGAACAGCGACCAGTTCAGACAGGGTACGGCCAACAGAAACGATGATATTCAGGAACCCGTTCAACGACACACGGTCATTCTTGTTGAACTGGTTGACGACCAACAGCAGCGCAACCGCATAAAACGGTGCGGTCGTTTCCCAGCGGAATGCCACCATCAAAAAGATCAACAGCGCGAATACCGCGATATATAGCCAACCTTCGCTGAGCGTTTTCATCACTCTGGGCCGGTCAATGCGCGGCAGACCTTTCAGACCACGCCGCGCGGAATAGGCGTCAATCTGAACGAAAAGGCCAAAGAAATAAAGCAGCGACGGGATCGCAGCCGCCAACATGATCTCAACATAAGGACGGCTGAGCCATGAGGCGATAACAAATGCCGTGGCGCCCATGATCGGCGGCATCAACACGCCACCGGTCGAGGCGCAGGCCTCTGTCGCAGCGGCATAGCGGGCGGAAAAGCCTGTTTTCTTCATCGCGGGGATGGACACCGCACCAGTGGTCAGCACGTTGGAAATCACAGACCCCGACATCGACCCCATGAAACCAGACGCAAAGATCGACACCTTGGCAGCCCCCCCCCGATAGCCACCCACCATCGCCATAGCGAGGTTGTTGAAAAACTTGCCACCGCCGGTGAACTGCAAAACAGCCCCGAACAGGATGAAACCGATCACCAGATTACCGAACGCGCGCATCGGGATGCCGAACGACGCTTCGGACGAGATCATAAAGAACGGGATCACGTCGGTGAAAGGCTGTGTAAATCCGTTCAGCGGATCAGGCACATGTTCTGCAAAAGTAGGATAAAGCGAAAAGATCAAAACGATGATGAAAAGAACCAAACCGCCGGCGCGGCGCGTCCCCTCAAGGATCAGCAGATAAAGAGCGATAGACGCCCATACGGCCCTGTCGGGGGCCGCATATTCCCACCCACCATCAAGGCTGTCGCCTGCGGTAACCACGAAAAAGCTGGTGATCAGCAGTGTGGCTGCGGCCAAGACCCAGTCGTACCACGGCACATCTTGTGACGGCGGGCCCCATGCCCGGAATGTGATGAACGTCAGGCTTAAGAACAGCCCGGCAAGAACATATAGATACATCCCTTCCAGCAGCGAATACCCGCCAAGCCGCAGGTTAAAAAGCTGGTTGATGGCCACACCGATGGCCGCCATCGTGAACAGAATAATCATCCAGCGTGCGGGACCGGCAAAGGTCAACCGCTCTACCTTGCGCTCAGCCTCTAACGCTGCATGGCCGCGATCCGAAAGGTCTGCTTGATCTGTCATGGGATGTCTCATTGCATTGGCCCGAACCGATCCCGGGCAAAAGGGTTCAGACGGGCCCAAAGGCCCGCCTGTCTCAACTTACTTTGTTAGATCATTTAGAAAACGACGGCAAAACCGCCCGCTTCAAGCGCTGAACGGCGCTTTGCGTCCCAAGCTTCTTCCCAGTTGTCAGGAGCTTCGGCTTTCAGTTCTTCCCACGCGGCCATCAATGCGGCCTGGCGCGCGATCAGATTGTCGTTGTGCGCTTGTGCTGCATCGTTCCACACGCCGACTTCCTGATAGTAGCGAATTGCACCCTCGTGATACGGGGCGACCCACTGGAAGTTCTGCTTGTCCAACGCCCAACCATTGATGCCCGGCGCGTTGCCTTTGTAGCTGTCAAAATACACGTCCATCGCCTTGGTCATGTTGTACGTCAGGTCAGCATCCTGCACCGCATAGGTCATCAAAACAGGATAGGCATAGCCCGCTGTTGGCGATCCGTCTGTGTCGTCGATCGTTGCGCCAACTTTGGCCAGCATGGGCGAAAAGAACGGCGCGATGGCCTGCATCCGGGCCAGACCTTCGGCATTGTTTGGATCAATCGGAGGCCAGTAAACGCCACGCGGACCAGATGCCGCTTCATACGCACGACCAGAGTTTGTGGACGCAAAAGCCGCATCAACGCTGCCGTCGATCATACCTGCCCAGCTGTCACCAAAGCCGCCAAATTCGACGACTTCGACATCGTCCCATGTCAGGCCGCCGTAGGCGAGATAGGCTTCGTTGTTGACGTTAAGTGCAGGTGCGCCTTTTACATAAGCGACGCGCATGCCTTTGAGGTCGGAATATTCAAACCCTTCACACCCCGGCTTGCCGGCTTTTTCGCAGGCCTCGGCCGCGACGCCCAATGACAGGCCGACAGTACCGCCGTTGTTTGCGGCCAATACGCGGACAGGCTGTGGACCCCAGTTTTCGGCGCCAAACTGGAATACGCCTTCTTGGGCCATGAACGATCCGCCGACACCATTGGCGGAAAATTGCACCTTACCCTGGCGCAGGGGCTCTGTGCGGGCGATGTCGTTTTTGCCCGGCAAAACCCGAAGGTTCACACCAGTCGCACCCTGCAAGGCCGCCCCGATTGCAACAGATTGGTTATATCCGGCGGATCCGGTGCCATAAGCCGTCCAGGTCAACTGGCTTGGCAGATCCGCATCCTGAGCAAACAGCGGGGCCGAGGCCAGACAGAGTGCTGCAGCAAGTGAAATTGTACGCATAGATAATTCCTCCCTAGGTGAACGTTGGGTTTGTCGTTAGCGCAAGCCAAGGTTCTGGGCACAGTGAACAGTTTGCGGTGGACAGGAGTCAATGGCAGGGGAAATTCAGCACTACCTTACGTAACGTAAACTTACCCGTTTGTTCCGCAGAGCGGAACAGGGGGCCACAAAAATTACCGATCACATCTGCGACCCGCCCCATCACAAGAATCTCTGCGTCGAACTCCTTTGAATTTACTTTACCTGAGGTTGAAATGTCGCTGTCCATTGCCAAGCGACTGCAATTGGGAAACTCTGCACCAGCAAACCACAGCGTTTAGGAGCGACCCATTGGCAGATGTATATGTGGCAGACAACGATCATCGCACCGCGCGCGCCGAGCTTGAAATACGCGCAGCACAGGGCGCGGCGGCACTGATTGCGATGGGCGCAGGGGCGGATGTCCCGGTTGCATTGATCATGCGCAACGATCTGGCCCAGCTTGAGATCATGCGCGCCACGGCGCAGGCCGGAACGATCATTGTCGCGCTGAACTGGCACGCCGCCGCCGAAGAGGTGAGCGCCATCTGCGATGACAGCGGCGCGCAGTTTGTAATCATCCACCGCGACTTGATCGCAGCATTGCGCCCGGCATTGGAGGGCCGCAAGGTCATTGCCGTGACCCCCGGCCCCGCCCTGTGCGCCGCCTATGGCATCGCAACCTCGGATGCAGCGGCAGACCCTGAAATCCCCGAATGGCGCAATCTTGTCGATGCACAAGCGCCTCTGGCAAACCGCGACGCGATGCGCCCCATGATGCGGTATACTTCGGGTTCCACCGGCATGCCCAAAGGTGTGCGTCGGCGCGGGTCCGGGCCGCGCAAGGACTTTGAGGACATCCTGCGCCGGGTCGGCGATGAAATGTTGCGCCTGAAACCCGGGTCGCGGTTCTTTACCGCGGCGCCGATATATCACTCGGCCCCGTCCACGCTGACAAGTGCGGCATTGGTGACACCGGATGTCTGCACGATCATCGCCCCAAAGTTTGAGCCCGAGGCGTTCCTTGCCACCATTCAGGCAGAGCGCATTACGCATGTCTATCTTGTGCCGACGATGATGAGCCGCCTGTTGAAACTGCCCGAAGAAACTAAGGCGCGCTACAATGTGTCGTCGGTCGAATATTGCGTATCCACAGGGTCGCCGTGGCCCCACGATCTGAAGGTGGCGATGATAGACTGGTGGGGGCCGGTGTTCTGGGAAAGTTACGGCGCGACCGAGATCGGATTTATGACCATGGTATCCTCTGAGGAAGCACTGGCAAAACCGGGCACGGCGGGCCAGATGCAGATGGGTTGCACGGTTCTGATCTTGGACGAGGACGGCAACATACTGCCCACGGGCGAGGTCGGCGAAATCCACGCGCGCATGGATGCCTTCGGCGGCTTCGACTATTCCAATGACCCCGCCA
>Ga0115563_1004264_pt1 | contig 9796 bp, 6 predicted proteins | sample COGITO_mtgs_1105_2_FD_87198 | JGI IMG/M metagenome (GOLD analysis project Ga0115563, IMG submission 87198) | Pelagic marine microbial communities from North Sea - COGITO_mtgs_110519 | ecosystem: Environmental > Aquatic > Marine > Epipelagic | place: Germany:Helgoland, sampling site Kabeltonne...
CGATGTTCCACCACGCATGAACAGAAAGGGAATAGCGGTTTGGGTCATGTCAGCGGCCACGGCAGGTCAAAGTACTCTTGCAGCAAACCGGGCGGGAAATCGCGGTTCAGCATCCACGCCATTGTGCAGATAAACGCAATGCCCGCAACTGTGTAGCCAAGTGAAAACACCACGCTAACCCGCGCGCGGATCATCATGAAGGCGAACAGGAACACGCCCAGCGCCAAGATAAAGCCAAACAGGGACGTCAGCACGAGCAAGGCACCAAACCAGCCCAGTGTCGGCCAAAGCCCGTGGGTCGCATCCGCATCCTCACCGCTGCGCTCGCGGTCTGCAAAGATGGTATCCGTCTCTGGTTTCAGCATCATACGGATGATCAGGAACGCACAGCCAACCAGACAGAGGCTTGCCACAAAGATCGGGAAAACGCGGTCACGGCTATAGCTGGGGATCGAGGCCGCATCGAACAACGCGTAGGCAATGTATCCCGTCACGATCAGCAAGAACACCAATGGCGCGCGCTTGGAGCCTGATTTCACGTCCCCTTCGGCCATGATGTGTTTGGCCTGACGCAAGCCGATGACCACGGACAACAAAGTGATCACCAGCAAGACGATGACGATAGGCGAAAAGATATAATCGATCCCATCACCAAAACCTTTGCGGAACCGCGATTGTGCGATCTGGATCGCTTGGTTGGCATATGTCTCGGCCGGGTTCGATAAAACAAAACCAATCAGGAATGCCGGGCGCGACCAGTCAAAGCGGCGCATCAAGATACCTAAGAACCCGATCGCAAACAGGGCCACAAGATCCATCAGGTTCTGACCCGACTGAAAGGCGGCAAAGCTGATGATCATAAACAGGAACGGCGCGAGCAGCACGAAACGCACGGTCGTCAGCTTGGCAATGCCGCCGCTCGCGGCGATGCAGATGACTGTGCCCACGACATTCGCAAGCGCCAACAACCATACAATCGCATAGGTGATATCAAGGTTGTTCTTCAGCATGGCAGGCCCGACTTCGATCTGGCCTGACCCCAGCAGGGCGATAGCCCCGATAAAGATCGCCATAGACCCTGAACCCGGAATGCCAAACAGCAAGGTCGGAACCAGCCCGCCGCCTTCTTTGGCGTTGTTCGAGCTTTCCGGCCCGATCACGCCGCGCACTTCGCCAGAGCCGAAATTGGACTTGTCCTTGGTCGTCTGAACGGCGTGGCCATAGGCAATCCAATCCACCACGGACCCGCCGAGGCCGGGGATCACTCCGACGATCACGCCGATGATCGAACAGCGCACAGACAGCCAGATATTGGCAAACCAGTCGCGAATGCCCGCAATCCAGCCGCCACCAAGCTGGGGGCGATCCGAAATCGCGCGATCCTTGCGCAGCAACGAAATAATCTCGGGGATGGCAAATATCCCGAGGCCCACAATGACCAATTTCAAGCCGTCCGTTAGGTAGGGAAAATCATAGGAAGACATGCGCAGATCACCTGACGACGCACCTTCGCCAATGGTGCCGATCAGCATGCCCAGACCTGCGGCCACAATCCCCTTGATGGCGACGCGGCCCGCAAGGATGCCAACCATCGACAGCCCAAAAATAGTGATCATCAGCAATTCAGGCGTGCGAAATTCCAGAACGATCGGGCGCGCGATCAGGATGAAAATGGTCAGAAAACTCGCGCCTACCAGCCCGCCAAACAACGACGATGCAAAGGCGGCAGACAAGGCACGCGCCGCCATCCCCTTTTTCGCCATGGGAAAGCCATCAAGGACAGTGGCCTGCGACGCAGACGACCCCGGTATCCCCATCAGCACGGACGCAAACGTATCAGAGGTGGGGACAACAGCCACCATCCCAATCATCAACGCAAGACCAAGGACGGGTTCCATCCCAAACATGAACGGCAGCAAGAGCGATAGGCCGGCGATACCGCCAAGGCCGGGAAATACCCCGATGCACAGCCCCATCAACACGCCCAGAACCAGATAACCCAACACAACGGGTTGCAGGATCAAACCCCATGCATCTCCGAATGCGGGCAAGGCCTCCATGATGACTTCCATGAAACTGTCCTCCACTTCGCTTGTGAAAACGCCCCGCCGAAACCGACGGGGCGTTCAAAAAGCAAAGCTTAGTTCAGCGACACGCCGTATTTTTCCTGCAACCAGTTCACGATGAACGCTTTGGCCTCAGGCGTCACTTTGGTGGCGCTTGCCATGGCTGTTTTGGCTGCTGCACCCGTCATCTGTGGGTACTTGCCCAAACGTGCGCTCGAAATTTCTTCGAAATCCGCGCGTGCTTTGACCGCTTCAAATGCTGCGGTGTAGGTCGCGATAGCATCCGCGCTTGCACCATTGGGAAGGAACACCATCTTTTGCGCAGGGAAGCCCGCGATAAAGAACGCTTTCCACGCATCCCACTTTTCGCCGGATGTCTCACAAGCAGGTGTTGCGTCGCACACTTCCTTGAAGGTTGGCATATCGGGGAATGTGGGGTCACGAACGATGTTGCCATCGTCATCCAGTGCGCCCCAGCTCATCATTGGAACGGCAGTGCCCGCTTCGACCAGCGGTGTGACGCCGGACAGGTAGGACGAGGATGTCTGATAGTCGATGTTGGCTTCGCCGCGTTCGAACATCAGGCGGCCATCGCCGCGGCCTTTGATACCCATGACGGATTCGACGTTCAGGCCCAGCATTTCCCATGCCAGTGTTGGCACGAGGTCAAGACGCGTGGCACCTTGGTTGCCATAGATAAAGTCCTGACCCTGCAATGGAGTCACATCCATGCCGTCCATCATCGAGGCCAGCTCTGGCGGCAAATACGCAACGCCACCTGTGCCAGAGGCCAGAACAACGTTCCAGTCAGCATATTCAAACTTCACGCGTGGATCGCCCAGAAGATAGGGGAATTGCGTGGACCCCGACGAGCCGAAGATCAGCGTGCCGTCGTCATAAGTCTGTTCCTGAAAGAAGTTCGCGCCTTTGGTCGACCCCGCACCCGGCATGAACTTTACGACGACTGTGGGCTGGCCTGGCAGTGCTTCGGACAGCAAGGGCGCGTAAAAGTTGGCCCATTTGGCGGATCCGCCAGTTTCCGAGAATGGGATGATCCATTCGACGGTTTTGCCTTCGAGATCGATACCGTGACCGCCCGCGTTGGCTTGCAGTGCGAATGTCGCGGCGGCAGCGGCCACAAGGCCAGACGCCACGCGACGCGTGGTTTTGAAAGTGGACATATGTTCCTCCCGGTTGTGTGTGACCCCTTCTCCCAAAGGGGTCGAAAACGAATCGTGCAGGGGTGTCCGCCCCTGTTGATGTCCACGGTGTGACCTGCGAACCTTGCACCAGACTTGCAACAGGCAGAAAAAAGACGATGCGCATCACGTTGGTCGAAGACAACATAAGCCTTGCCAAGGGGATCACCTATCGGCTCGAAGATGCCGGGCACGCTGTCAATGCACTGCACGACGGGAGTGCGGCACAGGTGTATCTGACCGATGATGCGTCGGATCTGGTTATTCTGGACATCAACCTGCCGGGCACCGATGGCCTGACCCTGTTGTCCGAAATGCGCAAACGTGGTGACACCCGCCCGGTCATCCTGTTGACCGCCCGCGCTGAAACAGAGGATCGCGTGCAAGGCCTTGATGCCGGTGCTGACGACTATCTGATCAAACCGTTCGAAATGGCTGAATTGGAAGCGCGTGTTCGCGCCCTGCTGCGCCGCCGCGCGGTCCCGCAACAACAACTGCGCGCCTTTGGCCCGCTCGCCTATGACCCAAGCGCGCGGCAGCTGTTTTCTGATGGCGCAGAACTGGAAATTCCACGGCGGGAATTGTCGGTGTTCGAATGCTTGTTGCTCGCAGATGGCCGGACAGTCTCCAAATCCGCAGTGCTCGACCATGTTTATGGCGTCGGTGCCGATACCGAAGAAACAGTGGTAGAAGTCTATACATCGCGCCTGCGCCGCCGCTTGAAACCGTTTGGGATTATCATCCGGACCCGGCGTGGCCTTGGCTATCAAATGCTGGTCGAGACAGAGGCATGAAACCCAATTCTCTGCGCGCACGCTTGATCCTGATTATCCTGACACCTCTGTTGGTGATCGCCGTCGTCACGGCAGCATGGCAGTTCCGAAATACGACGATCCGGGCGGCAAACATCTTTGACCGTGGTCTGTTGTCTGCGGCCCTTGCCATTTCACGCGATGTGGCCGTGTCCGATGGCGACGCGCTCAGCCCATTCACCCGGCGGTTGGTCAATGACACATCGGGGGGCGAATTATTCTATCACGTCTATGCGCCCGACGGTGTGTTTGTAACCGGCTATTCCACACCACCAATCCTTCCTTCCGAAGCATCCGAAGACCTGACAGAGCCGTTCTTTTTTGATGGACAGTACCAAGGGCAGGATGTCCGCGTGTTGCGGTTTCAGGACGTCACGGTCGTCAGTGGAATCGCAGGTGTGTTCAACATCACCGTCTGGCAAAGCGCCCAAGTCCGCAGCCATTTCGTCCGCGATGTGCTGACGCGATCTTTTGCTGTCATCGCGTTGCTCGTGCTCTGTGTCGCAGTGGTCGTCTGGTTTGGCGTCGGGCTGGGGCTGCGCCCCCTCCTTGATCTGGAACGCGCAATTGCCAAACGCACCCCAACTGAATTGGAACCCATCCGCCGCGAGGTCCCGGTCGAGGCACGGGGGCTGGTCACAACACTCAACAGCCTGCTGGATCGGATATCCCGGCGGATCAGTTCCAAAGATGAGTTTATCTCAAACGCAGCGCACCAGCTTAGAAACCCGGTGGCCGGGGTGCTGGCCTTGGCAGAAGCTGTGGAAAATGCCCCCAACGCCCAAGCGGCCAAAGCGCGTAGTCGTGAATTGGTACAGGCCGCACGCGTAGCCAGTGATCTGACCAACAAATTGCTGTCCTTTGAACGCGCCAGCGGCATTGATATGCGCGACACAGGCAATGTGGTGGATTTTGCAGCGCTGGTGCGGGATGTTGGTGCGGCCTATGTTGCGTCCAACATCAGGCCTGCGGATGTCAGGTACGATATGCCCGAAAACGGGGTGTACGTGCATGGAGAAGCCGTCATGCTGCGCGAGGCGATCCTGAACCTGCTCACCAATACAAGCACGCATGGCGGCCCGGATATGACGGCGGTGGACCTGAGCCTGTCCGTTCAAAAGGAAGCTGCAGTGCTGACCGTCACCGATAACGGCGCTGGCATACCCGCCGACAAACATGTCGAAGCCATCAGCCGCTTTGGACAGGCGGGCGGCGGGCCGGGTTCCGGCTTGGGGCTGCCCATCGCGCTGCGGGTTATGGAAAACCACGGCGGGTCGCTGGAAATTCTGGACTGCGACACAGGTACATCAATCAGACTATCCTTGCCTTTGGTCAAAGGCACCAAGGACCCCTAGGGCGCAAGGCATCCTTGCCCTGCGCCCCAACGTATCAGTCTTTGGCATAGCCAATCGTTTGCAATGCCTCTTTGATCTCGTCCAGAATGGCCGGATCATCAATGGTGGCAGGCATTTTGAACGGCTGGTTGTCTGCGATCTTCACCACAGTCGCACGCAGGATTTTGCCTGAACGTGTCTTGGGCAAGCGATCGACGACCAATGCAAGTTTGAACGCAGCCACAGGCCCGATCTGATCGCGGACACGCTTGACACATTCAGCCACAATTTCGCTGTGCGGACGGTTCACACCCTTGGTCAAACAGACCAGCCCCAGCGGGGCCTGACCTTTTAGCGGGTCGGCAATGCCCACAACAGCGCATTCGGCAACGTCAGGATGGCCCGCCAGCACTTCTTCCATGGCACCTGTGGACAGGCGGTGTCCCGCCACGTTGATCACGTCGTCCGTGCGCGCCATGATATAAAGGTAACCATCCGCATCCATCATCCCGGCATCGCCCGTCTCGTAATAACCGGGAAAGGCGTTGAGGTACGATTTCTTGAACCGCTCTTCTGCGTTCCACAGCGTGGGCAGCGTGCCGGGTGGCAAGGGCAGCTTGATCGCGATGGCACCCAATGTGTCTGCCGCGACCGGATGGCCCGCCTCGTCCAGAATTTGCACGTCATAGCCGGGCATCGCAACTGTAGGCGATCCAATCTTGACTGGCAGCGCCTCTAGCCCAGCTGGGTTGCCCGCAATGGTATAGCCCGTTTCGGTTTGCCACCAGTGATCATAGACTGGCACGCCCAGCAGGTCTTGGGCCCACTCGATCGTATCCGGGTCAGCCCGCTCGCCCGCCAGATACAAGGCACGCAGACCAGACAGATCGTATTTGGCCCGCTCCAGACCCTTGGGGTCTTCGCGCTTGACTGCGCGGATCGCCGTGGGGGCGGTAAAAAACGATTTGACGCCATGTTCCTCGATGACCCGCCAGAACGTACCGGCATCTGGCGTACCGATCGGCTTGCCCTCGAAAACAATGGTGGTGTTGCCGTGGATCAGTGGCGCGTAGCAGATGTATGAATGGCCAACGACCCAACCAACGTCTGACGCAGCCCAAAACACCTCGCCCGGGTCGACTTGATAGATGTTTTTCATCGTCCAGTTCAGCGCAACCAGATGGCCCGCGGTTGGGCGTACAACGCCCTTGGGCGCGCCCGTCGTGCCGGATGTGTACAGAATATAAGCCGGATGATCGCCAGACACAGGGACGCAATCCGCCGGGGCAACGCCGGTTTGAAACTCATGCCAATCGACATCGCGCGGACCCAGGTCACATCGGGCCTGATCGCGTTGTAAAATAACACACAGCTCCGGGGTATGGTCGGCCAGTTCTATCGCACCATCAAGCAAAGGCTTGTAGGCCACGACACGGCCCGGCTCGACGCCACAGGAGGCAGCGATGATCGCCTTGGGGCTGCAATCATCGATACGGACAGCAAGTTCATTGGCGGCAAACCCGCCAAACACAACAGAATGCACCGCGCCAAGGCGGGCACAGGCCAGCATTGCAACCAGCGCCTCTGGAACCATGGGCATATAGATGATCACGCGGTCACCCATGCCGATCCCTTTGGCGGCCAGACCGCCAGCAAAGGCAGCAACTTGGGTCTGCAACTCAGAATATGTCGTCTTGGAGGCCGCCCCGGTAATGGGGCTATCGTAGATGATCGCGACCTGATCACCACGACCTGCCGCTACGTGGCGATCAACGGCATTCCAGCATGTGTTTACCTGCGCATCGGCAAACCACTCATAGATGTGATCACCACGATCAAACAGGGCCTTGGTAGGGGGTGTGACCCAATCAATAGCGTCTGCTGCGCGCATCCACCATGCCTCAGGATCCGCTTTCCAGCTGTCATATTCCGCGCGATAACCCATTGTGTCCCTCCCTCAAGGTCTTGGGGTACAGAAATACGCCCTGACAGGGGGGATGAGCAAGGGGCTAACCCCAGTGCTCGACAGCAACTTTACAGATTAAAGCTCGGCTTTCATCCGGCTTTCCACAATAGCAGCAACACAATCCGCGTCATCGGTGGCCGAACAGCTGACCGTATGAGGTTTGGAATAGATATAGCGTTTCTTAAACGTACCGTTTTCCGTGGCAAACTCACGTTCAACCGACCGAAGCGTCTGACCCTTGTAAACAAAGGTGCCCTCAACCTCATTCACCAGCTCTGAACAGGCGGTTATGGCAAACAAGGTGACAATTCCAACAACATATTTGGTCAAATTCCATACTCCTCTGGTCATTTTTCTGCAGGCAGATAGAAAATTTACATCTGACACTTGGATATAGGGACGGAGAAGGAACTTCACAGGTTCATTCCCTCTGTTTTCAAAAAAACCCGGAGGCCGCCGCGCCAGCGGCGGGGGGCTGCGCCCCCGTACACCGCGAAATATATCGGCGCGCCCTTAGCCGTAGTGCGTGACTGGCGTGCCAGCAATGGCCGACATGTTCAAAATCCCCCGCGCGGTGATCGACGGGCTGACAATGTGCGCGCGGTTGCCCATGCCCATCAGGATCGGACCGACTTCCAAACCGCCGCCCTTCATCTTCAGAATATTGCGCACGCCCGATGCAGCATCTGCATGGGCAAAGACCAGCACATTGGCAGGGCCTTCCATCCGGTTGTCCGGGAACAAACGCGTGCGCAATTCCGGATCAAGGGCAGTGTCGACATTCATCTCGCCTTCGTAACAGAAATCATGGCCCGAGGCATCCAACATGCGAATGGCTTCGCGCATGCGCCAGCCCGACCCATCCCCCTGATTGCCAAACTGCGATTGCGAGCAAAAGGCGATCTTTGGCTCGATCCCAAAACGCCGCACGTGACGCGCAGCGCCGACGGCAATTTCAACGATTTCGGATGGTTCGGGATGCAAATGTACCTGCGTATCCGCAATAAACAGCGGCCCATCCTCAAGGATCATCATCGACAGCGCGCCGACGGGATGATGACCATCCCGGCCCAGCACTTGGTTTATGTAATTCAGGTGCCAGCGAAATTCGCCAAAGGTACCGCAGATCAGGCTATCGGCCTCGTCGCGATGGACCATGACCGCACCGATGGCCGTTGTGTTTGTGCGCATGACGGCGCGCGCAATGTCGGGGGATACGCCACGGCGGCACATCAACTCGTGATACGTGCCCCAATAGTCGCGGTAACGGGGATCGTTTTCGGGGTTCACCAACTGGAAATTTTCACCCAGCCGCAAGTTCAGCCCAGCCCGTTCGATCCGGGCTTCGATCACTTCGGGGCGACCAATCAGGATTGGCGTCTCGGTTGTTTCCTCGATCACGGCTTGGGCGGCCCGCAAGACACGCTCGTCCTCGCCTTCGGCGAAAACGATGCGCCGTGTTTTGGCGCGCGCGGCCTCGAACACAGGGCGCATCAGCAGGGCAGACTTAAAGACGGAACCATCCAATTTAACCTTGTAGGCCTCAAGGTCCTCTATCGGGCGGGTCGCGACGCCCGTTTCCATCGCCGCACGGGCCACAGCCGAGCTGACAATGCCGACCAGACGCGGATCAAACGGTTTGGGGATCAGATAGTCGGCCCCAAACGTCAGTTGCTCGCCCTGATAGGCGGCGGCCGCTTCGGCGCTGGTAGTGGCACGGGCAAGGGCCGCGATGCCGTCAATACAGGCAAGCTGCATCTCGTCATTGATGGTAGTGGCCCCCACATCCAGCGCGCCGCGAAAGATGAACGGGAAACACAGGACGTTGTTTACCTGATTTGGGAAATCACTGCGCCCCGTGGCAATGATTGCGTCGGGCGCAACTTCACGCGCGAGGTCAGGCAAGATCTCCGGTGTCGGGTTGGCCAGCGCAAAAATGATTGGGCGCTTGGCCATTTTGGCGACGTTTTCAGGGCTTAGCACACCGGGTCCAGACAGACCCAGAAACAGGTCTGCACCCTCCATCACATCGTCCAGCGTCCGCAGGTCGGTGGCCTGAGCAAATGCGGTCTTGGCCGGGTTCATATCGACCTCGCGCCCTTCATAAACCAGCCCATGGATGTCGCACAGCCAGACGTTTTCGCGCTTCACTCCCATCTTCAACAGCATGTTCAGACAGGCAATACCTGCCGCCCCGCCCCCGGTGGATACGATCTTGATATCTTCAAACCGCTTGCCCGACACATGCAGTGCGTTTTTGGCGGCGGCCCCCACCACGATCGCAGTGCCGTGCTGATCGTCGTGAAATACCGGGATATTCATGCGTTCGCGGCACAGCTTTTCCACGATAAAACAGTCTGGTGCCTTGATATCTTCCAGATTGATGGCACCGAATGTCGGTTCAAGCGCGCATACGATA
>Ga0115563_1004270_pt1 | contig 9794 bp, 7 predicted proteins | sample COGITO_mtgs_1105_2_FD_87198 | JGI IMG/M metagenome (GOLD analysis project Ga0115563, IMG submission 87198) | Pelagic marine microbial communities from North Sea - COGITO_mtgs_110519 | ecosystem: Environmental > Aquatic > Marine > Epipelagic | place: Germany:Helgoland, sampling site Kabeltonne...
CTCCCATATCGCCCAGGTCACTACCTCCAACCAAGCAATAATCCAATGGATATGGCTTGGCCTCTCCCTGTTGTCCGCAGCTGACAAGGAAGGTAAGTGGACTTAAACTGAGAATTATTAATAAATGGACTTTTTGTTTCATAACTCCAACTCTACTCGTACGATTTTCAAAAGGTCAAATGGAGAATCTCAAAAATATTTTTAAAAAAACTGGCAGTTAAACCGTTGATTTTTATACCTATCGGTAGCGTTATAGGTAGCAATGGTTTCTAATGGACATAATACCTCAAATAATGAGGCTTTTTTAAAGCTCTTTCTAAAGCATGAGAGTGGTTTAAGATCTTACATTCGTTCCTGCGTCATCAGACCAGAGGAAGTGGACGAAATCATGCAGGAAGTAAGCTTGGTTGCCTGGAGAAAATTCGAGACGCTTGAGCAACCGGAAAAGTTTGGAGCATGGGCATGTTTGATCGCACGGTTTGAGGTTTTGAAGTTCAGAAGAAAGAAGGCTCGGGATCGATTGGTCTTGGACGAGGATATTATCACAAAAATTGGCATCGATGCCGAAGAGCAGTTGACCCGTAGGCAGTTACAATTGTTTGCCTTGGATAAGTGCCTGAAAAAGTTAAAGGCTCCTGAGAAAGTATTAGTTCAGCAAGCTTACAGCCCCAAGGTATCCAAGAAAGAATTGGCGAAAGATTTTGGTAGGACCGAAGGAGCCTTTTATCAAAAACTCGCACGTATCCGTATCAAACTTCGTGATTGTATGAATCGGAAAATGATCGCCTTGAATACAGGAGTCTTAGAATGACTGAAGAAGAAAAAGAGTTAATACTCGGGTATCTGGACGATCGTCTTTCAGCCTCTCAATTTGGTTCCTTACAAACCTTGTTGAGAGAAAATAAGGATGCCCGTTCTTTTCTTTTAGATTTGGGCACGATTGATACCAAGCTGGATGATTTCAGTTTATCTGTTGATCAAGAGAACAAAGCTTCCCGACTTATTTCTTTTTCTTGGCGTGAATATGCTTGGTCAGCTTCAGCCTGTTTGCTGATTCTTTTTTTGTGTTCATCGGGATACTTTCTTTTTTCAGAACCTAAAATTGCCACCATCCAGTCATGCGAAGATGCAGCCTGGGAAAGTGATTTACCTACGACTCCAGGATCTGAGCTTATTCCTGGCACTTTGAAACTTCGCACGGGTCTGGCATCCATAGAACTTCGATCTGGAGTCAGTTTTGTTTTGGAGGGGCCGGCAGAAGTTGAGCTTATCTCTGCAATGAAAACCCGGTTGGTTGCTGGTATGGTCATGGTGGAGGTTCCTGAACAAGCTATTGGTTTTGTGCTGGAAACACCGGATGGTTACGCGATTGATTACGGTACTAGTTTTGCTGTAGTCGTAGATCCGATAAAAAATGTTTCCTCATTTGAGGTTATAGACGGTGAAATTGGGGTGCATCACCCAGTAAGCGGGTCAGAAGTCCGTTTGGTTGATAACCAAACTATATCGATTGAAAAGGGAATTGTATCCCCCATGAAAGAAGGAGAAGGCGAAAAAAAGATACCTGCTAGTGCTGAGATAAAAAGAGTTTTTGCAGGTAGGAACTCAACCAGTATTATTCGTAACGATCAGCGTGACCTTTACTTGTCCAATGATGTTTTGTTAGTCAAAAGTACCGATATTCTTCCTTCTTTTGACCGTCGGGCATTACTTGAATTCGACATAAGTGATGTCGATCCTACTCAATATAAAAAGATTCGCCTTAGCCTCAATTTAGTCCCAGCCAATGGATTACGTTCCCACCTTCCCGAAGAAAATATTTTCGCGGTGTATGGGATCAAGGAATCCTGGGGAGAAGGCTTGCTCTGGGCGAAAGCACCTCCAATTGAACAAGCTGAACAATTAGGAACCTTTTCCATCCCTCGAAGCAAGCAGTTCGGCAATTATGGAATTGAGACTGATGCATTAAAAAAGTTCGTACAATCAGGGCATGGTAAATTATTGATTGTCCGCGAAACTTTTGAAACTCGTCCATCAGGAATGATTCACGCCTTTGCTAATCACAATCATCCATACTACGCGCCACCAGTATTGGAGTTTTATTAAAAGTCCAAAGTTATGAGAAGATTTTTTCAATGGGTTCTTGTTATCTGCTTTGTTTCATTTCCCTGTTTGTTCGGGGAGGAGCAGAAATTAAAGTTTAATCGGGACATTCGTCCCATTCTCTCTGATGCTTGTTTTCATTGCCACGGTCCGGATGAAGCGGACCGGCAGGGTGGTTTACGATTGGACCTTGAGGAATTTTCTCAAAAACCAGGCAAGTCTGGTTTTTCGGCTATCGTGCCCGGAGATTTGGAAGAAAGTGAAATGATCTTTCGTATCCATTTGCCTGAGGACGATGAGGAACACATGCCTCCTTTAGGTAGCGAGAAATCGATTACCCCTGAGCAAAAGAAAGTCTTGGAAAGATGGATCGAGGAGGGTGCTAATTATGAAAAACATTGGTCTTTTGAAAAACCAATAAGACCGGGCGTTCCAGCTGGTGTAGCTGAGCATCCGGTGGACTCATTTATTTTGAGAAAGTTACAGAGCGAGGGAATGACCCTGAATCAACCAGCAGACAAGGAGACTTTGTTGCGCCGTGCCAGTCTGGACCTTATTGGTCTACCGCCAACGGTTAAGGAAATCGATTCATTTTTAGCGGATGGTTCTGAGTCTGCATACGAGCAACAACTCGACCGTCTATTGGAATCGAAGCATTTTGGCGAGCGGATGGCTCTGGAATGGTTGGACTTAGCCCGATACGCAGACAGCAATGGATTCCAGAGTGATGGAAGCCGGGATATCTGGATGTGGCGGGAGTGGTTGATTGGTGCATTTAACCGTAACCTTCCTTTTGATCAATTTACCATTGAGCAATTAGCCGGGGATCTCTTGCCCAACCCATCGGAAGACCAAGTCATCGCCACTGGCTTTAACCGTAATCATCGGCTTAATGGAGAAGGGGGAAGAATTGAGGAAGAGTGGTTTGTGGAGACTGTGATCGACAGAGTGGAAACAACTGGGTCAACCTGGATGGCACTCACCTTAACTTGTGCCCGTTGCCATGATCACAAGTACGATCCCATTTCCCAGCAGGAATTCTATGAACTCTTTGCGTTTTTTAATTCAGTGGAAGAATCGGGTGTACTTCACCCAAGAGGCAAATTTGGAGTCAACACCCCACCAATTTTGAAAGTACTCAATGAGGAGCAAAAGCAGAGGAAAGTGAATTTACAAAAATCAATTCAACAAGCGGAAGTTGCCGTCAAAGAAGCTGAGAAAAAAATAGATTCTGCTTTTGAGGAATGGAAAAAAACAGAGCGAAGGAAAGTCCTGGAGGGAAAACAGGAAAACTTATGGTCCCCATTTGAGGACAAATCTGCTATTTCCAAGCTTGGGAGTAAGATAGGTAAACAAGCGGATGGTTCCTTGCTCGTAGGAGGCAAAAACCCGCAAGGGGATGTTTACCATCTGAACGGAGATCTCAACCTTTCTCATGTTGGCGCTTTGCGTTTGGAAGTACTACGGGATGAGACTCTTCCCTCTGGGGGGCCGGGCCGGGCAGGTAATGGAAATTTTGTACTCACTGGAATTGAGACAAAATTTATATTCGAGGATCAGGAAAAAAAGCCCGTTTTTATCGAATGGGATCGTGCCAAAGCAGATTACTCACAACCTAAATGGCCGGTTGAAAATATTCTTAAAAATGCCAAACACTTAAACAGGGCCAATGCATCCGGGTGGGCGATTGGCACGTTTGAAGAAAAAAACCGTGTGCCTAGAGAAGCAATCTTTTTAGCTAAAAAGCCGGTGGCTGTGCCCAAGGGAGCTAGCTTACAAGTTTCCCTCTATCATAAGTCCAAATATTCGGATCATAACATTGGTAAATTTAGGATCTCATTGGCCTCTCAAAATTACGCGGATTTAAATCAGAAATTTATGCTTCCATCCCATTTGGTTTCTTTACTTGATTCATTGGCCGAGAATTCATCCGTGGATCAAAAAGTTCTCAAAAAGCATTTTCGGGAAAATACCCAGACTCCATTAAAAGTTGCTGAGATAGAGGTTAAGAAGGCTAGAGAGAAGTTTAATCAATTTATGGATAAGGTTCCTTCTACCTTGGTCATGCAGGAAAGAAAAACTCGGCGGGACGCTCATATTTTGCACCGGGGAGAATACGATCAAAAGAGAGAAAAAGTGGGTAGGGCATTACCAGCGGCATTGCCTCCATTACCCAATGGTGCCCCCATGAACCGCTTGGGCTTTGCTCAGTGGTTGGTGACTGGTGAACATCCACTCACGGCTCGGGTCTGGGTCAATCGTTTATGGGAGAGACTTTTTGGTGTGGGGATCGTAAAGACTTCCGAAGACTTTGGTTCGCAGGTTGAATGGCCGTCCCATCCAGATCTTCTCGATTGGTTGGCCGTTGAATTTGTTCAACCCACTGCTTTACCAAATCTAAACGGGATTTCTGCTCACTCATGGGATATGAAAGCGATGATCAAATTCATTATGCTGAGTAAGACCTATCAGCAGAGTTCATCTGCCAGTGAAAGTCTTTACCAGAAGGATCCTGATAACCGTCTACTCGCCCGGGGCCCAAGACTTAGGTTGCCCGCAGAAATTATCCGGGACCAGGCACTCGCTTCCAGTGGTCTCCTTGTGCCAAAGATTGGTGGTCCCAGTGCCCGGCCCTACATGCCCGAGAAAGTATGGGATGAAACCAGTACCTTTGGAAATCTGCTCAATTATAAAGCAGATCAGGGGGACGGGTTGTATCGGCGCAGTATTTATACAATTTGGAAACGCACCGCAGCCCCGCCCTCCATGCTTCTTTTCGATGCTCCCAATCGTGAAATTTGTATGCCTAAGCGTTCACGAACCAATACCCCTCTTCAAGCTTTGGCTTTGCTGAATGAAGTTACCTATGTGGAAGCAGCCCGTGCACTCGCAGAGAAAATGCTGAGTATTGAATCAGCCAAAAATTCCGAAGACAGATTGATTTTAGGTTATAGGTTGGCCACTGGTAGTTCGCCGAATGCGGAGACTTTATCCATTTTACAAGATGGGCTTAATAAAAGACGAAAGAGGTTCTTGGAAAACCCAGAAGCAGCAAAGAGTTTGATCAACCAAGGATCTTCTACATCTCGGTCGGGGCTGGATGAAGTCGAATTAGCAGCCTATACCAGCACAGCTAATATTTTGCTGAACCTTGACCGTGTAATCATGAAAAACTAAGAACAATAATGAATGTATTTTCACAATTACTTGAACAAAAGCCTGCTAGCTTAGCGGCTCAGGACTTTTTAAACCGTAGAATTTTTTTACGCAATGGAGCCGCTGCACTAAGTGCGGCAGCACTTGCCGGTTTACTACCTAAGGGAGGCCAGGCTTCTTCACCATCAATAGCCTCGTTTCCCAATTTTGCCCCCAAGGCGAAGCGGGTGATCTATCTATTTCAGTCAGGTGCACCCTCCCAGATGGATTTATTTGATCCTAAGCCGATGATGGAAAAGGAACGAGGCAATGATCTTCCAGAATCGATACGCAAAGGCCAAAGATTGACAACGATGACCTCGGGTCAAAAAAGTTTCCCGATTGCACCAAGTATTTTTAAATTTGCCCAGCATGGCCAATCAGGCCAGTGGATAAGCGAGCTCTTGCCCCATCTTTCTAAACAGGCGGACGAATTGTGCTTCATTAAGTCGATGCACACCGAAGCGATCAACCATGACCCGGCGATGACTTTCTTTCAAACTGGGCACCAGCTTGCGGGGCGTCCAAGTTTTGGTTCCTGGCTGAGTTACGGATTGGGGGCATCCAATCAGGACTTACCGGCCTATGTGGTCTTGTCCTCCTTTGGGTCAGGCCGTCCCAGTTGCCAGCCCCTATATGACCGTCTTTGGGGTGCCGGATTTTTACCCACCCGTTACCAAGGGGTGAAGTTTCGTAACAGTGGAGATGCGGTGTTGTATCTGTCTGATCCTCCGGGGATAGACCGTGCAATGAGGCGGGGCATGCTTAATGACTTGGCCAAACTTAACCGTATGGATCATAAAACGGTTGGGGATCCCGATATTGACGCCCGTATTTCCCAATACGAGATGGCCTTTCGAATGCAGGCAAGTGTGCCTGACTTACTGGACTTTTCAACGGAGCCTGAAAGTGCAATTAATCAGTATGGACCGGATGTCCGTAAGCCCGGTTCCTATGCCGCAAATTGCCTGCTTGCCCGACGCATGGCCGAGCGGGATGTCCGCTGCATTCAATTGTTCCATATGGGCTGGGATCAACACGGCAACCTACCCAAGCAGATTCGTGGTCAATGCCGCGATGTGGACCAGCCTACGGCTGCTTTGATTTCCGACCTTAAGCAACGAGGCTTACTGGATGATACCTTAATTGTATGGGGCGGCGAGTTTGGCCGTACGATATATTCTCAGGGTGCATTGACAGAAAACAATTATGGTCGTGATCATCATCCTAGGTGCTTCACCATGATGCTTGCAGGAGCTGGGGTGAAGAAAGGATTTTCTTATGGAGCAACTGATGATTTTTCCTACAATATTACAAACGACCCTGTCCATGTGCATGATCTTAACGCCACGATCCTTCACCTGATGGGCGTGGATCACAAAAAGCTTACCTATAAGTTTCAGGGCAGAGATTACCGATTAACCGATGTTCATGGACATGTGGTCAAAAACATACTTTCTTAAAATTTCATAAAATAAAAAATTATGAATCAGTATTCAAAACGACGTGAATTTCTTCGAGTAATCGGCGGGGTAGGGGTTACCTCCCTTCTCTCGCCCAGTTATTTAATGGGTGCCCGTCCAAGTTCGGCCTTGAGCCGGTCGGGCGTATTGGTGGAAGCTTCCGGCTTTGCTGAATTGGGAGGCTGGAAGTTAGATACCCAGCACTACCTACAAATGGGAGGGAATTACCTTCTTGCTCATGGCATGGGTCAACCGGTACAGGATGCCATTACCACGGTAAGCCTTCCTTTAGCTGGCACCTGGCATTTGTGGGTACGCAATCGTGACTGGTGTAAGGGAGATTGGGAATCGCCAGGCCGTTTTCAAGTATGGGTGGATGGCAAACCGGTAAAGGAAACTTTTGGTCATACGGATGAGTCCTGGCATTGGCAAAAGGGTGGATCCATCGACATTAAAAAGGCAGGGGATATCAAAGTGGCCCTGAAAGACTTGACTGGATTTGATGGCCGCTGTGACGCTCTTTATTTCACTCAGGAAACCAATCCTGTGTTACCCAGTAAAGACCTTAAGGAGTTATCTGACTGGAAGGATGAGGTCTCGGGAAGAGCCAAGGAGAAAATCGAGGAATTTTCTTTTGATGTCGTAATCGTTGGAGGAGGCATGTCCGGTTGTGGTGCCGCTTTGGCTGCTCGGTCGCAGGGGCTCAAAGTAGCCCTAATCCAGGATCGTCCCTTATTCGGGGGGAATGCGAGTGAAGAGGTACGAGTACATTCTTTGGGTATCCATGGATACGGTACCAAAATCTTAAAAAAGATAGATACCGCTCACTATCCCAATGGCCATGCTAAGGCAAAAAATGATCAGGAAAAGCGGGAACAGGCCATGGCTCAATCTGGCGTTGATCTTTTTGCTCATCACCTTGCCTGTGGTCTGGAAAAGGAAGGTAATCAAATTGTAAGTGTTGAAGCTAGGGAAGTTAATTCGGGCCGGATTAAACGATTTAGTGCCCCTTCTTTTATTGATGCCACTGGTGATGGCTGGCTAGGATATTGGGCAGGTGCGGATTATCGCTACGGCCGGGAGGCTGCCTCTGAGCACAATGAGGGGTGGGATAAGTATGGAGACCTTTGGAGTCCTGAAAAACCAGACAATCGGGTAATGGGGACAAGCGTGCTTTGGAACAGTGTGCGTTCCAAGACCAAACAGGACTTCCCCAAGGTTCCATGGGCTTTACCCGTGGCAGGAAATCATGCTGCGATCAATGGGGAATGGTACTGGGAATATTCAGAGAATAAGTTAAATCAAATTGATGATGCTGAGGCGATTCGGGATCACATGTTACGGGCTATTTTCGGAAGTTTTTCCAATGCCAAGAAAAACCCAAAATATGCGCCTAATCGTTTGGCATGGGTGGCTTATGTCGGAGGGAAGCGTGAATCCCGGAGGATCATGGGTGATCATATTTATGACATGCATGATGCGGTCGAACGCAGAGAATTTTCGGATGCCGTGGTCGTTGAGAAAAGAGAGGTGGATGGTCATTTCCAGCGAAAACTAAAGGGTTCAAAGCAGGATTTTCTATCTGCTGCTATGTTTCGACATACCGGTGGTCACTATTACATCCCTTTTCGTAGTTTTTATTCTAGGAATCTTACCAACCTAATGATGGCGGGTCGTTGTTTTAGTTGCACTCATGTTGGGCTTTGCGGACCTCGGGTGATGAATACCTGTGGGCAAATGGGGATCGCTACAGGTTTTGCTGCAGCCTTGTGTAAAAAGCATAATGCCAACCCCCGAGAAATAGGAAAGTCTCATATATCGGAACTAAGAAAGTTAATTGGATTTGATGGATCCAAACCTCTTGGTAATCCAAGTAAGCCCGGCCACTGATGGGTGAATGAGGCATCTAGTAAATTTTGGCCTACTCTTTAGCTTTCTTGCCCTGGCTATTACGGGCGGGTGGGCTTACTTTCGCCCTTTTTCCCTTACAGCTACACAGGTTCATTTGCTTGCAGGCTTTATCACTCTGGCTCTAGTGGTTTTGCACTTGTCCGCCCGCCTTCCTTACTTTCGTAACCGAACAAAAAAGGGGCATGGTAGGGATGGGTTTCGCAAACAACTTCTTATTTTACTGATTCTATTTGGAGGTCTGCTCTATGCAGCGGTTGAAAATATTCCTCCCGTTTCATGGTTGATTGATGGGAGTTATGAGTCTCGGAACCGAGCGGAGATCGTTCGATCTTCGAGCCTGGCCGCTTTTTCTAAACCAGCACCTCATCGAAAATTGATTATTCGTGATTGCCGGGAGCAAAACTCTTCGGGTTTATCTGTTCTACTTCATTTCCCAGAAAACCTGAAGACCATGCCATCGGTTGCGGTTTGGGCGGAGAGTACTACTGGGTCGATGATCGAGACCCTCTATTTAGAGCAATCCCTCGCCTATTCTCCTACTCCTTTGTGGGAAGATTACCAGACTGAGAGGCACCACATTCTGCCCCTGTGGCGTCACCGCTATACCTTGATTTCTGGAATCGCTCCATCGGGGGATGTCGACTCCACCTCCGGCGCCACCCAGTCTCACCAATACGCACTGGATCCTTACTTAGTGAAGGGCCAGGGAAAGGAATTTGTACTCTGTGTCGAAATTAATGCACCTTTTGATTCCAACCCAAGCTTTCCTGATAAATTATTGGGTCAACCCTCTTTGATCTACACCTGTTTGATTGAAGTAGACCGTGATGATCCTTACTACCTTCTCGAACTTACCGGGCATGGGGGAGGCGATGCGATTGAAACCGGTAACTTTCAATATGATTTTGATGGGATTGGATCTGCTCTACACCTGCGAGATCTTTTTCTCACTAAGGTTGAGAAATGAATTTACCTGTTCCCTTTTGCGGGGTTGAATGGGGAAATGAAAATATCGATTTTACTAACTATTTCTTTCCTGGTTGCCTGCTTTTTTACTTACGGTCAAAAGCCCTGGATCTTAGAGACAACTAAGCAATGGGATTCTGCCCTGATTAAACAAAA
>Ga0115563_1004277_pt1 | contig 9786 bp, 9 predicted proteins | sample COGITO_mtgs_1105_2_FD_87198 | JGI IMG/M metagenome (GOLD analysis project Ga0115563, IMG submission 87198) | Pelagic marine microbial communities from North Sea - COGITO_mtgs_110519 | ecosystem: Environmental > Aquatic > Marine > Epipelagic | place: Germany:Helgoland, sampling site Kabeltonne...
AAAAATTGAAACCCTTCTGGCTGCTATGAGTTTTCTGGTGATCGCGATTCTATCGATTCGCAAAGTGCCGGGGGCGATTATTATTGGCATTCTCGGTATCACCAGCATTGCTGCGTTTATGGGGCTGGTGCAAATTAACGGCTTGGTTGCAGCGCCCCCGAGCCTGGCGCCGACCTTTATGCAGTTGGATATAGTGGGTGCTTTTGATGTGGCCATGATCAGTGTGATTATCGCCTTTCTGTTTGTGAATCTATTTGATACTGCGGGCACACTTTTGGGTGTTGCCAGTCGCAGCGGTTTGATCGACAAGCAGGGCAATGTGCAGAATATTGATCGCGCCCTTAAAGCCGACAGTAGCGCCAGTGCAGTGGGTGCCTTTTTTGGCTGTGCGCCGGTGACAAGCTATGTGGAAAGCTCCGCTGGTGTTGAAGCCGGTGGTCGAACCGGTCTTACTGCGGTTGTAGTAGGCAGCTTATTTTTGTTGGCGATTTTCTTCTCGCCTCTGGCGGCAGTCGTGCCAGCCTATGCCACCGCGGGTGCGCTGATCTATGTGGCCATTCTGATGCTCTGCGGTATGGAAGCGTTGGACTGGTCCGATATGAGTGAGGTGTTGCCGGCACTGGTGACTATCGTGATGATTCCGCTGTCGTTCTCTATTGCCAATGGTATAGCGCTGGGTTTTATCACCTATGTGGCGGTTAAGTTGTTTGCCGGAAAGCGTTCGGATATCACTCTGGGTGCTTGGTTTTTAGGGGCGATTTTCTTGGCTAAGTTTACTTTTTTATAAGAGGCTCTTCTATAAAAGCTTAATTAATCCAAATACCATTGGTCACCTGGCAGTCGATACTGTCGAGGACCATATGGATTGTCAGGCCAAGGCCAATCAGTCGCGTCTTCGGAATAAAACACAGCAGCAGATAAAGCCCGATAAACCACAGCTGATGCAGCGGATGAAAGCCAATGCTGCAGCGGTTGGGGTCGTAGATCGGGTTGGCCAGCAGATGGTCGATATCCACCAGCATGGTGGCCATAAGAATAAAATAGGCGAACTGCCACTGGCCGCCAAGCCATTGTTCACGGGCTCTTGGATTAAGCGTTAGTAGCCCGACCAATAAAGCCGGCACTGCAAAGTGTAAAAAGAGATGAAACAACGGTCACTGCCTTTATGTGGCTGATGGTGCTGAGGCTTCCAGTTCAGCGCGAATCTGGCCATGACGCTTAGCGTCGATATCATAGTGAGAAAAGATATAGGCCGATAGCAGCACAATAACAGATAACCCGGGACCAACATATAAGGCCAGGCGGCTGAGCATATCCGGGGTGACATCGGCAATGGTGGAAACCCGGTCAAAGCCGACAAACTCAACGGTTAAGCCAGCGATAAAGGCGCCAATGCCAAAGGTCACCTTAGAGGTGAACATCATCGCCGAATTTAAAATACCCTCCTGACGCATGCCTGATTTTAACTGCACTTCATCGGCCACATCTGGCAGCATTGATCCGATCAGATTGAGGTGGGAGATCACAAAAGCCTGATGCAAAATCACAAAGCCACTGATGGCCAGCACTAATGCATTGGTGCCGTTGGGTGGCATGATGCCATAGAAATGTAAGATCGCCGGCAGTGGCCCAATCACTGCGGTGGCAACTGACAAGTAGACAATAGTTTTCGGCTTGCCAAAGCGTCGCGCGCCAGCCAGTGAAAGCCAGGCCGCGGGAATCAGTGAAATAAATACGCAGATCATGGTCATGCCGATTTGCACGCTGCTAAAACCATAGAAGAAATTATTGATATGCAGTATCAATGTGCTGCCAACACCGCCAGCAATGGCGCCGATTAATGTGCCGCCAATCAGAATTCGAGCGGAGCGCACATGGAGTAAATTCCACAGATCGCTAAAGGCTAGATACCAGGCTCGCTGTTGTTGCACCGGCGATGCTTGAGCTAGCTGTGGGATAAGGGATTTGGTGGCGAGTATGGCAACCAGCATGCCGACGAAAGATAGCCCCGCGGCGATAAGGCCAATGCTGCGATAACCGTCGACTATATGACCACTGGCTAGGGCCATTGGAATAAGCAAAAACCAAGCGCTCATCTGCAAGCTGAGTCCGCCGCCATAGGCGGTGATCGTGCGAAACACCGCAATGCTGGTGCGCTCACTGTAATCCTCAGACAGTTCTGCACCCAGAGCCATATAGGGCACGGTGTAAAAGGTCAGGCTGGTGCGGGCAATTACCGCCATGCTCAGGTACCAGGCAAATAGCTGTAACTGGCTGAGGTCGGCTGGGGGATTAAATACGGCCACCAGAGAGAAGCAAAAGGGCACCACTGCGGCAATCATAAAGGGATGGCGGCGACCCCATTTTCGCGATGAAAAGTTATCCGAGATTTGGCCGACAATAGGATCGGAAACACCGTCAAATACCAGGGCCAATAGTGCTGCCAGTCCGGCCAGGCTGGGTGCTAGGCCGAGCAGTTGGGTGTAGTAAAAAAAACAGGAAGAATTGAAAGCAGGTATCTTTGGTCGCCCAGGCTAGCTGTCCGCAGCCATAGGCAAATTTTGCTGTGGCGCTGAGCAGGCGCATCAGGAGGCCGCTCGAATTTTTGATTGTTTTTTAGCGACGTGCTCATCTGCTAGGTACTTTGCCGCTATAGCCACCGCTGATGGATCGTGAAATGGCTGCTCAAATTGACTCTGTAAAATTCCCATAAACGGTTCCGCTCCCATTTCATGCAAGATTTCAAAGGGTCCCTTATCCAAACTGGTGGCCACCGTCCAGGCCAGATCTATGGTCTCTGGGGTCGCTACCTGCTTTTCTGCAATCAGGATCGCGGCAAGCATTAATTCGCCGACCAGTGAGCTGTAAATCGGCGCCAAATCTCTCTTTGGCTGATAAAACTCAGGTTGCTGATAGGTCGGTTGAGGGTAGTTGTAGAAACCTTTTCCGGTCTTTACTCCAAGCGTATTCTGCTCAACAAGAGGACTTAAAAACTGCAGTATTTTTACAGGTCGTTAATTCCCAATAAACGGACAGCTGGCGACACTGTTGCTTAGATTAAGCCTTGCCCAGCGCCTGTAAAAAATTCTGATAGTGGCCGAGCACATCTGCTGGCGCCTCAACCTGAGGGTAGTGGCCGATCTCGGGCAGCTCAGCGAGATAATCCAGACGACAGTTCAATTCTTTGTAGCGCGCCACCATATGGTTGCCAGAGACTGGATCCACCGAACCATTGATTAATCCAAGGGGAATAGTTGACTGCTGCATGGCTGAGACCCAGCGCTCGCGATGCTCTAGACGATCGCGGATATAGGTAATCAGATTGTGAAAAATATGTTTGCCGTCATTAATATTAATTAGCCACCAAAAATTCTCTAATTCCTCTTCCGAGGGTTTGCTCTTGGCGCCAAACACCGAGCTAAAGTTGCTGCAAAATTTCGCATAACCAGTGAGTCGGTTGAGCAGCCCGCCGATGGGACTCAATAATAGTTTTTGCGTTAGCAGTGCACGATGGGTCTCCGGGAACAGACCACCATTTAAAAAACAGCAGGACAGCCATTCACCGGCACCGCTGCCCTCGAGTTGGCGGGCCAGCAGTTCTTGACCAACAGTGTCGCCATAATCATGGGTTAGCACATGAAACTGTTTTAGCTGTTTGGCTTTTACCAGTGCTTCAACCAGATCCGCCTGACCATGAATGGAATATTTATATTTGTTAGGTTTATCGGAAAAGCCAAAACCGAGCATATCCACAGCGATCAAGCGGTAGTCATTTGCCAGGGCATGCCACATGGGTTGCCAGTCCCAGCTGGAGGTCGGAAAGCCGTGAAGCAGTAAAATAGTCGGCAGGACTTTATTGTTAGCGCCTTGACTAGGGCTCTCGTCAATAATAAACAGCGAGTGGCCGAGCAACTCGATAAGTTCGCCACGCTCACGCCATTGCTCTGGCCCGCTGTGAGCGTTTTGATAAACATTTCCAGTTGCCTGATTCATACTGACTGACTCCCACTACAAAAACGTATTAAAATTTGTAGCTAGTCTGCACTATTTTTAAGAATAAAATCAGCTAAAGTTTTCGACAGTTCTTCTGCCTTAGCCCACTGGAGAAAATGACCTCCACCAATTGTTGCATGGGGCTGGCCCTTGGTTCCCGGCACCTTTTCCAGAAAGGGTTTTTCAAAGCCAACGGTGATCGGGTCATTGCCGGCGCCGATACATAAAAAGGGTTTCTCAAATGTTTCAAAAAAGTCCCAGGCCTTTTTCTGCGCTTCCAAGGATTTCTCTGGCATGGTGGGCACCTGAGTGGGCATAGCGCGCACCGCCATTTTATACTCTGGGCTGGGAAAGGGTGCTTCATAGATCTTCGACAGTTGGGTACGGAATGGGGAGATTTTTCTCAAGCCGATTGCGCCGGTAAATAATTCTAGAGCTACAATTAGTGGGCTGCGCCTCTCCATTTGGGAAGAGGCAATAATGCCGGCAGGAACGTCGGGCGTCTGCCAAGTATACTTCTGCCAATGGGCAAAAAGCCTAGCGCCATCGTGCCTTTTGCCTCCTGTGCGACCCATTTTTTTCACTTCTTTCATCATCGAAAATAGAGTTAATCTTTTTTCTGAATTTCTAAAGGCGATGATTTCCTCGACAACCTCTGGAGGTACTTGGGGGTTGTAGGGTAAGCCCGTATTGCCTATAGCCACCCGAGCAAAGCGATCGCCATTATCTGCAACCATGCGCAGGCCAATCAAGCCGCCCCAGTCCTGCCCAAAAAAAGTCAGGTTGGTAAAATCATTTGCTACTAACCACTGGTTCATCCAATCCACTTGGCGCTGATAGCTGTAATCTTCTCGTGCTGCCGGCTTGTCGGATTTACCGTAACCTGGCAGATCGGGCGCGATTACACGAATGCCGGCTTTGACCAAGTGGGGGATCATCCGTGCATAGAGGTAGCTCCACACTGGCTGACCATGCAGGCATAGAATCACTGGGCCATCTCGTGGGCCTTCATCTATATGGTGGATTCTAATATCGCTGCCGTCGTGGGTTTTGACTGTTGTGTAGTGGGGCTCGAAAGGATATTCGGGAATATTGTCAAAACAGTGGTCGGGGGTTCTTAGGATTTTCATGCTGTCTCCGGGCTTTTGTCAGGCTCTTTTTACAGGCTATTTTCACAACCTCTTTTCGCGAGTATAACGCAGTAGAATTATATTGGCATCTGTAATGACAATACATTTTTAAATAACTTAAATAACTTAAATAACTTAAATAGGCCCGGCAGCTGTCCGTTTTAGTTTGCGCTCGCTGCTGGCTGTCCAATCGGTCACAACTAAGCTTGCATGCTAATGGTATGGGGAATAGTCTGAAGTTATCACATAATAAAACCGAAGCAAAAGCAGCTAACTTTGGTGCTCTTAATAGTAGTTTTTATAACGCATTCTACAAAAGGTACATCTAATGACTGAAGCATGGATCATCGATGCCTGCCGCACGCCCCGTGGCATTGGCAAGCCGGGCCGTGGCGCCCTCACGACTATTCATCCCCAGCGACTGGGTTCCACTGTGCTCAAAGCACTGGCCGAGCGCAATAACGTTAACACCGCTGATGTCGCCGATGTGATCTGGGGCTGTAATGTTCAGCGCGGTCAAAACGGCAATGATATGGGCCGTATGTCGGCACTGGATGCCGGTTATGACGTGACTTCTAGCGGCGTGACTCTTGATCGCTTTTGCGGCTCCGGTATTACCACAGTGAATATGGCTGCGGCGTCGATTATGTCGGGTATGGAAGACTTAGTTGTAGCCGGTGGCTGTGAAATGATGTCCGGTTACGGTCTGCTCAGTGGCGAGATGTCGCCCTTTGTGGATTCCGGCAATGAGCATTTGCGTGAGATGTATGGTCAGTCACACCAGGGTATCTGTGCCGATACCATCGCCACTATTGAAGGTATTTCTCGAGAAGATTTAGATAGCCTGGCGGCAGTCAGTCAGGAGCGTGCCGCTCACGCCATCGCCAATGGCCACTTCGATAAGAGCTTGGTGCCGGTGTATAACGACGATGGCACTCTGGCCCTAGATAAGGATGAATTTCCGCGTCCCAGCACCACTCGTGAAAGCCTCAGTCAGTTAAACCCTTCCTTTGAGAAGCTGGCGCAGATGCCGCTGGATGAAGAGGGTTCGACTTACGCCAAACTGATGGCAGTGAAATACCCCGATGTGAAAATCAAGCATGTGCATCATGCCGGTAATTCCTCCGGTGTAGTCGATGGTGCCGCTGCTGTGCTGCTCGCCTCACCTGATTATGCGACCAAACAGGGCTGGAAGCCCCGAGCCAAGGTTTTGGCTTTTTGTAATATGGGCGACTGCCCCTCACTGATGCTCAATGCACCAGTGCCAGCGGCTAAGCGTGTGCTGGCCAAAGCAGGTCTGGAAAAAGCCGATATCGATCTCTGGGAAATCAATGAAGCCTTTGCCGTGGTAGCGGAGAAGTTTATTCGTGATCTGGAGCTGGATCGTGACATCGTCAATGTTAACGGCGGCGCTATGGCCCTGGGTCATCCCATCGGTGCGACCGGTGCCATGTTGATTGGCACCATGGTCGATGAATTAGAGCGACGCCAACTAAAACGCGGCCTGATCACTATGTGTGCCGGCGGCGGAATGGCGCCAGCGATTATTGTTGAACGTATGTAGGGAGTTTGCCATGAGCAAGGATCAGACACAGTCGTTTACACCAGAAGATGTGGCCATTCAGCCGCGCAATCGGCAGCATGATCTGGCCGAGGCCCTCAAGGGCGACTGGATGCGCAAGGATGTTTTCGCCACGGCTTGGTTCAATGCCATGTCGATCACCTTTCCTCTCGGCGAGCAGTTCTTTATTAACTCGGTGCGCCACTACCGCGATCGCATTACCGATCCCAAACTGCAGGAAGAGATGCGCCAGTTTTTTAGCCAAGAGGCGGTGCATCTGCGGGAGCATAAGCGCTACAACGAAATGCTCTGTGAATTGCGCGGCTATGATCTGGAAAAACTCGAAGGCCCACTGCGTCGGCGCATGAGTTGGGTGAAAAAAAATATACCGGCCCGGGAGCAGCTTGCTGGAACCGTGGCAGTGGAACATTTAACCGCCGTGTTAGCTGAAAAAGCCCTGGGAGATAGCGGTATCTTTGCCGATGCCGACCCCGCCATGAGAGACCTCTGGCAGTGGCATTCGGTGGAAGAGATGGAACATAAAGCCGTGGCTTTTGATGTCTATCGGGCGATCGGTGGCACCGAGAAAATGCGTCGCGCCGCCATGCGCCGCAGCACATTATTTTTGACCTGGGATATTCTTCACGGGGTGCGCCATATTTTGAAATGTGACGGTGTGCTGTGGAGCCCGAAAGTCTGGTTCTCAGGAATCCGCTTTTTGTTTGGTAAGCAGGGCATATTGAAGGGCACCTGGGCACCCTACAAGGATTTCTTCCGTGAGGATTTTCATCCTTGGCAGGAGGATACCAGTGACTTGATTGTCCAATGGGAAGTGCAGCAGCAATAATTAAGTTCTAATAAAATTGGTTTAAAATGGCCTAAAAATCGCGAAAAAACGCTAAAATACACAAAAAATATAAAATACAGAAATTATAGCTGGGTGGGGGTAGGGTAGTGCTAGATCGCAATCATCAACACAGGTTAGCCGCGCTGTTGCTAATGTCTCTAGTGGCTGCGCCTTTGACCTTGCCATCCTTATCCTTTGCCGACAGCTATGAGCCCGAAGCCCTAAAAAGCGGTCGCGTGGATCCCAGCCTGCATCTCCAGCAGGGCAGTGATCAGCTGGTTGCGCAAAAAATAAATCAGGTTATCTACAAGGCCAGCGGCTTTGGTAATACCTTTATGGTGGTTACCGACGCAGGCAACGTCATTATCGACACCTCATTGCCAGCTATGGCGCCAAAACATAAGCAGCTATTAACCGCGGTCAGTGATGGCCCGGTGCACTCGATTATTATTACCCATGGCCACGGCGACCACACCGGTGGTGTTGCCCTGTGGCGAGAGCCTGAGACTCAGGTGATTGCCCAGCAGAATATGGTTGAGTTTCTCAATTATCAAAAGCGTTTGAGCAAGCTGTTTATACAGCGCAACAGCGCGCAGTTTGGTTTTGATTTGATTGAAGAGGACGAGCCATCTTCGACAACCAGCCAGAGCGCTGGCGTCAATATGTTGCCCAACACCTTATTTGATCGACGCCTCGACTTTACTCTGGGCGGCGAGCAGTTTGAAATCCTCCACACTCCGGCGGAAACCTATGATGCGCTGACAGTGTGGATGCCTGAGTATAAAGCCGCTTTTGTCGGCGACCTGTACTACCGTTCATTCCCCAATATCTATACCTTGCGCGGCACCAAGCCACGCTGGGCGCTGGATTATATTGAGTCGATTAATCGGGTACTGGCACTACAGCCAGAAATCCTGCTGCCCAGTCACGGTGAACCGATTCTTGGCAACGCCAATATCCGCCGAGAGCTGGGCCGCTACCGCGACGCCATTCAATATGTCCATGATCAAACCGTTCAGGGCATGAATCAGGGCCGCGATGTGTTTAGCCTGATGCGCGAGATTAAACTGCCCGCCGAACTGGATGTGGGTGAAGCCTATGGCTGGGTCTCCTGGTCGGTGCGCGGGATCTATGAAGGCTATATGGGCTGGTTCGATGGTGATCCCGTAAATATGTATGCCCAGTCCCCCCAGTCGATTTATGGCGATCTGGTAGCCCTTGCCGGGGGTGCGGAAAAAGTCGTGGCACTGGCGGACAAGACATTAAACGCAGGGGATGCTATTAAGGCACTGCTGCTAATCGAGGCGGCGCTGGATGCCGAGCCGGATAACGGCGAGGTGCAGGCCATGCGACTGCAAATACTCAGGGCCCTGCGCAAAGCCTCAGGCAATCTCAATGAGTCTGGTTGGCTCAATCATGGCATTAAACAAACTAAGCGCCAGATGGCCCCTTGACCGGGTACTAGTGCTTTTAGTTAACCGAAGAGAAATCAATATGAACCAATCCAAAGACTCTCAAGTCGATGCTTTTGAAACCGGCTTGCAAACAAATAGCGCGCCAGTCGAAGCCTTAAGTTTCGACACGTTAATCACTAACGCTAAGGTATTTAACAACGGCGAAGCCGCCGTGATTGAAGATGTGGCCATTGCCGGAGGGCGCATTGTTGCCCGAGGTCAAAACCTCGATCAGGCTAGCGCTGCCAATGTGATTGATGCCGAGGGTCTGTGGTTGATGCCGGGTCTATTTGATATTCACACCCATTATGATTTGGAACTCGAAGTGGCTCCGGGCCTGCCCGAATCCACCCGCCACGGCACTACCTCGGTAGTGATCGCTAACTGTAGCTTGGGATTGGCCTTTGGCAACCAGCGCGATGGCACCAATGATCCCATCGTCAGCTGCTATGCCCGGGTGGAGAATATTCCCAAATCGGTTTTACGCAGCTGCGCCGACAACTGTACCTGGGATAATCCAAAGGACTATTTAGACCATCTGGATACGCTTAAATTAGGCCCCAATGTGGCGGTGTTATTTCCTCACTCAATGTTGCGCATCGACACCATGGGCTTTGACGCCAGTGTCAGCCGCGATCCAACCGCTGCTGAAATTGAAACCATGAAAGGCACTCTGCGTGACGCCCTAAAGCAGGGTTATGTGGGTTTTTCCACCGACGCACTGCCGTTCCACTATCTGGCGGCACAGCCCCACTGTGATAAAACCATTCCCACCCAGTTTGCCAAGTATGGCGAGATCAA